>Ga0116147_1005177_pt1 | contig 11194 bp, 8 predicted proteins | sample AD_JPNHG3_MetaG_FD_89749 | JGI IMG/M metagenome (GOLD analysis project Ga0116147, IMG submission 89749) | Active sludge microbial communities of municipal wastewater-treating anaerobic digesters from Japan - AD_JPNHG3_MetaG | ecosystem: Engineered > Bioreactor > Anaerobic > Digestate | place...
GTGGCATGCCGCATGTTGACGGAGGACTGGGACTTTACCGACTTCCTGATGCACAGCGGCACCAGTACCGTGATCGCGCGCGGGACGATGGGCGACGGTCAGCCGGGCTGGCCGGTAAGCGTGGGCGGTGATTGGCGCGAACGCGCCGGTCTGCACCATGTGCGGCTTAGCGGGGGCGCGATCAGCGGGTCGGGCTTTGATGTGAAAGGCGCGCACGTTGTGGACGTGCGTCGCGGCGTCGCGGCATCGCGGCATCCTGCCGCATGGTCGTACGCCCCGGCGGCGGCGGTGTCGGATGCGCTTTCGACCGCCTGCCTCGGACTGGGATGGAGAGAGATTTGCGCCGCATGCGCGGCGTTGGAAGGATGCGGTGCTTTGGTGGCGCGGGCGCAGCCCGTGTGGATGGACCGGGTGAGAAGTCCGGTGAGGCAATATGGTGCCTTTCCCGCCGTTTAATGAAGTGAACGCTTTTCGGGTCTGACGGGTCGGACAGGTCTGACAGGTTGGACGGATCGGACAAATACGAACAGAGGAACAAGGAGGACACATGAAGCACACAGGAATGATGTTGGCGGCTGTTGTGGCGGGCCTTGCCGTGGTGGCGGGCGCGCAGGACGGAGCCAAGGTGCAGTTGAAGATCGAACTGCCGAAACCGCAGTTCACGGGTACGCCCAAAGACATTCGCTCGCCGAACCTCGAGCCGGCCCGCGGCGGCAAGCCGCGTCCGCCGATTGATGTTCCGGCTGGCGCTGACAAGGTGCTCTCGAAAGACTGCAAGGTCACGTCGAGCGATCCAGAGCCGATCATCGGCGAGCTGTCGTTCATCACGGACGGCGACAAAGAGCATGACGCCGCGACGTATGTCGAACTCGGCCCCGGCACGCAGTGGGTGCAGGTCGATCTGGGCAAGGAGAAGGAAGTCTACGCCGCGTGCGTGTGGCACTACCACGGCGAGGCGCGCGTCTATCGTGACGTGGTCTGCCAGATTTCCAATGATCCTGACTTCATCGACGGCGTCGTGACGGTCTTCAACAACGACCATGACAATTCCTCGAAGCTGGGTGAAGGCAAAGAGAAAGAGTATATCGAGACCAACGAGGGCCGTCCTTTCGCCGTCAGTGGCGTGAAGGGCCGTTACGTCCGCTTCTACAGCAAGGGCAACACCTCGAACGAGATGAACCACTACACGGAGATTGAAGTGTACGGCAAGCCCTGAGCGGGAGTAGGAGTTGGGATTTAGGATTTAGGATTTAGGATTTAGGATTTAGGAGTTAGGAGTTAGGATTTAGGATTTAGGAGTTGATGTTTCTGAATCCGAAACCTGACTTCGGCAACAAGAGCGGCGTGGCGGGCAAACGGGTCCGTCCGCCGCCTGTTTTGTTGCGTAAGAAATTGACGCATTGGGCCGGTTCCTGATATGTTGTCCGAAACCATCAGGATGGGTTTAGGATTCAGGAGGACGAAACGATGAGAATGAGGATTTTCGCGACGGTATCGGTGATCGGATGCTTGTGGCTGACGGGGTGCAAGCCTGCGGGAGCGCCGACAACGGATTCCGTACCGGATGCAGGATCCGGCACTGCGGCGCAGGTGCTGGAGTTGAATGACATGACTTTTACGGCGCAGACCGCGCAGGGCGTGGTGCTGGTTGATTTCTGGGCACCCTGGTGCGGACCCTGCCGTACCCAGGGGCCGATCATCGAGCAGGCGGCCAAGCTGTTGGGGGATTCTGCAAAGGTGGCTAAGGTCAATGTGGATGACGCGCAGCAAACGGCAAAGCGTTTTGGGGTTCAGGGCATTCCGACGCTGATCGTATTCAAGGATGGCAAGCCGGGCAAACGGTTTGTGGGCGTGACTCAGGCTGCGGTGCTGGTCGAGGCGGTGAAAGAGGCGCTGTGATATTTAGGATGTGACGTGCTCTTTCCGCCTTTGCGCCTTCGGGATTTTTGACCTGACAGACTCCCGCCGGAGCCCGTATACTGCATACCAATGGGTTTTATGCCGGAGGATTTGCGGGGGGTGTGTGCGTGAGTGAGACGGCCAAGTTGTTCCTGATCGATGTGATGCCGCTGCTGTACCGCGGCCATTTCGTGTTTCTCAAATCCCCGCGCGTGACGAGTGGCGGGGTCAACACCTCCGCGTTGACCGGGTTTGCCAACTGTCTGTTGCAGATTCTCAACGAGCACACCCCCACGCATGTTGCGTTGGTGCTGGATTCGTCCACGCCGACTTTCCGGCATGAGGCATATCCTCTCTACAAGGCCCAACGGCAGAAAATGCCGGAGGACCTGGCGGCCGCGATCCCTATGTCGATCGAGTTGGCCGAGGCGTTGCGGATTCCGATCTTGCGCGTGGACGGGTTTGAGGCGGATGACGTGATGGGGACTCTGGCCGCGCATGCCGCAACGAAACCCGGCTGGCAGACTTATCTGGCCACGCCCGACAAGGACGTGGCGCAACTGGTCGGCCCGGCGACGTTCCTGTTCCGTCCCGGCAAGGGGGGGGCGCCAGCGGAAATTTACGATGAGGCGGCGGTATGCCGACATTGGGGTGTGAGTGCCCCTAGCCAGATGATCGACCTCCTAGGCTTGGCGGGGGATGCCTCAGACAACATTCCGGGCATTCCCGGTGTGGGTGAGAAAACAGCGACCGCACTGTTGGCGCAGTTCGGCGATTTGGAAAACGTGCTTGCGCATGCCGCGGAACTCAAGGGGAAACTCGCGGAGAAAGTGGCGGCCGGGGCGGCGAGCGCGCGACAGAGTCGTGAGTTGGCAGCCATCCGGACGGATGTGCCCCTGACGATCCGCCTCGACGACCTCGCGTGCCGGGATCCCGATGAGGCGCGTTTGCGCGCGGTGCTGAAGAAATATGAGTTGGCGGCGCTTGGCAAACGGCTGCTGGGCGAGGGGTTTACGGACGGCACCGGAGGTGTTGCGGCATCCGGCGCCTACCAAACGTTGGCCGATGTCCCGCATACCTATGTCTGCGTCACGGACGAGGAGCGGATGCGGGAATTGCTACGGGCGCTGGAGGAGGCACCCGAGTGGGCGTTCGACACGGAAACCACGGGGTTGAACCCGCGTCACGACCGGCTGGTGGGCCTCTCCTTCGCGACCGCGCCGGGACGGGCATGGTACGTGCCCGTGCCCGAAACGCATGAGGCCTGCCGCGCGGCGCTGCACCGTTTCGCGCCCTATTTCGATGACCCGGCTACGATCAAGATCGGGCATAACGCGAAATTCGATCTCACGGTCCTGCGTCAATATGGCATCACTCTGCGCGGTGAATTGCATGACACCATGCTCGCGCATTATGTGATCGACGCATCGGATCGGCACGGCATGGACCATCTCGCACGGCAGTATCTGCATTACAATCCGATTCCGATCACCGCGCTGATCGGCGAAAAGAAGCGGGGCACGGTGCAGGGGAACATGGGTGACCGGGCTCCCGAGGAGATCTGCGACTATGCGGCCGAGGATGCGGACATCACGCTGCGGCTGGACCGGCTGTTGCGTCAGGAGGCGCAGGAAACGGGATGCCTGCGCGCGTTGACCGAGTGCGAGGAGCCGCTGGTCGGCGTGCTGTTGGATATGGAGTCCGAGGGGATCCGCATCAACGAACAGGCATTACGGGAATACGGGCGCGAACTGGATCGCGAGATATTGGATTTGGAGATCCGTATTCGTGAATTCGGGGGCGGTCCCTTCAACCCCGCTTCGCCCAAGCAACTCGGCGAGGTTTTGTTCGACCACCTCAAGCTTGATCCGGACGCCGCGCGCACGGCATCCGGTCAGTACGCTACCAGCGAAGAAGTGCTGCTCAAGCTCCGGGACCGTCATCCGATTGTGCCGCTGATTCTGGAGTACCGGATGTGCGGAAAACTCAAATCCACATATGTTGACAAACTGCCCGACTGCATCGATCCGGAGACCGGACGCATTCACACCTCGTTCTCGCAGGCTCTGACCGAAACCGGCCGTCTCTCCTCCTCCGATCCGAATCTGCAGAACATCCCCATCCGAACCGAGCGCGGTCAGCGCATCCGTTCCGCTTTTGTGGCGCGCGATGCGGATCATGTGCTGCTCTCCGCCGACTACTCGCAGATCGAGTTGCGCGTGATGGCGGCGCTCAGTAAGGATCCGGGAATGATCGAGGCGTTTCGGCGCGGCGCGGATATTCATCGCGAGACCGCCTCGCGTGTGTACGGCGTGCCCCCCGACGAGGTCACGCCGGAGATGCGTTCCGTCTGCAAAATGGTCAACTTCGGCATCATTTACGGTATTTCCGCGTTCGGCTTGGGTCAGCGGCTGGATGTGCCGCGCAAACAGGCGGCAGAGCTGATCGAAACCTATTTCACCACATACCCCGGCGTGAAAACGTACATGGATCAGGCGATTGCCGAGGCGCGCGCGAAAGGATATGCGCAGACCCTCTTGGGGCGGCGGCGGTTTTTGCGTGATATCAATTCGCGCAACGCCACCTCGCGTCAATCGGCCGAACGTAACGCGATCAACACCCCGGTGCAGGGCACGGCGGCGGATCTGATCAAGCTGGCAATGGTGCGGGTACACCGCGAATTGGCCGAACGCGGCCTCAAGACTCGGATGGTGTTGCAGATCCACGACGAACTGCTGTTCGACGCGCCCCGCGGGGAAGTCGAAACGGTCCGCGAGCTGGTCACACAGGCCATGACCACGGTATGGGAGATCGGTGTGCCGCTGGAGGTGAGCGTCGGGACGGGGGAAACTTGGCTGGAGGCTCATTGAGCAACGCCTTCCGGGATATTGGCGCAGACGCGCGGGACGTATGGGGAATCAGGCATGAATGAGAAGGAAGGGCAGGAAGTGACGCGCAGGAACGCGCTGGCCTGGTTGTTGCGGGTTGGCGCGGGCGCGGCGATAACCGCCGCGGCCGTCCAAGCCACACGGCGGGCTTCGGGCAAGCGGACGGTCTGGCAGATCGATCCGCGCAAGTGCATTCAGTGCGGGCGTTGCGAAACCGAATGCGTGCTCCACCCGTCGGCGGTGAAGTGTGTTCACGGGTACGCGATGTGCGGGTATTGCAAACTCTGTTTTGGCTATTTCCAACCGGATGCCGCGCGTCTTGATGAGGCGGCGGAGAACCAGATTTGCCCGACCGGTGCGATCCGCCGCCAGTTCATTGAATCACCCTACTTCGAGTATCACATCGATGAAGCGCGTTGCACGGGCTGCGCCCTCTGCGTGAAGGGGTGCACACATTTCGGCAACGGGTCGCTGTATCTGCAGATCCGGCATGACCGGTGTGTCGGATGCAACGCCTGCCGTATCGCGGAGGCGTGTCCGGCTCAGGCCATTATGCGGGTGCCGGCCGACACCCCATACCTGCTGAAAGAAAAACTGGGGCCGTCCGGCCCAAAGGAATCGGACGGATGAAGCGGCCGGGGTGCATCCGGAAACGGGCGGGTCTGGCGGGTGTGCTGTTGCCGTTGGTTACCTGGGCGGCCGATCCGCGTTTTCCACAACCGCAATTCGAATCGGGGCATACGCTGCCGCAGACGCCGCATCCGGCCTTTGTGGAGCAGGTGCCTGCTTGGATGGATGTGCTGTTGCTCGCGTTGGCTTTGGGCATAGCGGTCTGGCTGGTGCGGCGATTGCGGTCGCGACGCGGCGTATTGCTCTTTTCGCTGCTCTGCTTGGGGTGGTTTGGTTTTGTGCGGCGCGGATGCGTCTGTCCGGTCGGGGCGGTGCAAAATGTGGCGGAGGCCATGTGGAATGGCGGCGGCTTGCCGTGGTTTGTGGCCGCAATCTTCGTTTTGCCGCTGTTCGCGACGCTTCTGTATGGCCGGGTGTTTTGTGGCGCGGTATGCCCGTTAGGCGCGTTACAGGATCTTTTCATCATCCGGCCGCAGCGGGTACCCCGAGCCATGGATGCGGTGTTGCGGTTGGTGCCGCTCGGGGTGCTTGCGCTGGGTGTGGTGGCTGCGGTCAACGGTGCGGGGTATCTGATCTGCCAATGGGATCCCTTTGTGGGGCTGTTCCGGCGCAGCGCGCCGATGACGGTGATGTTAACCGGGATGGCCGTTCTGTTCGTGGGGATGGTGGTGGCGCGTCCGTACTGCCGTTATTTCTGCCCATACGGTGTGCTGCTGGAGTTTTGCGCGGGGTTGGCGTGGCGTCCGGTGACGATCCCCTCGCGGACATGTGTCAACTGCCGGTTATGTGTCGGCACGTGTCCGGTTGGCGCGGTCACGGCACCGCGGGAGGTGACGTCCGGTGCGGAACGGAAGCGGCTTTTCCGGCGGTTTGTGACGTTGGCGGTGCTGATGCCGCTCGGTGTGCTTTTATGCGCAAGTACAGGCTGGCTGACCGGTGCTTGGGTCGCACGGGCGCATCCTGCGGTGAGGATGGCGGAAGTGCTCGCGACGGTACCGCAGGAGGCGGCGGATCAGCATCCCGAACTCGAGGCGTTCCGACGCGGGGGCGCGTCGCGTGATGAGGCTGAGGCATACGCTGCTGAAGCAGTGCGGCGTTTCCGAGCGGGGGGGGCCGGTGCCGGCGTATTTGTGGGGGTGGTGATGGGCCTGCGGCTTTTGGGGATGACACGGCTGCGACGGCGCCCGCTGCATGAGGCGGACCGGATGCGGTGTGTTGCCTGCGGCCGCTGTTGGGACGCGTGCCCCCTGAACCGGTCTGTTGCCGGAACCTCAGGATCGACGTCTGACGGCCCTTCAGTGGGTTGAGGTCAGGGCCGGTTCCGGAAAATCCGGTAGCGGTACGCCGATACGTGGCACGGCACTCAACAGGAGCCGTGTGTACGGATGTTCCGGTGTGTTCAGCACCTGTTCGGCCGGGCCGGTTTCGACGATCCGGCCTCGGTTCATGACCGCGATGCGGTCGGCGATGTGTTGTACCACGCTGATGTCATGCGTGATGAACAGGTAGGAGAGTCCGTGTTTCGCCTTCAGATCTTCGAGGAGGTTCAACACTTGTGCCCGCACCGAAAGATCCAACGCGCTGACCGCCTCGTCGCAGATGAGCAGTTGTGGCCCGAGGGCGAGTGCCCGGGCGATGCACAGACGCTGGCGCTGCCCGCCGGAAAATTCATGCGGATAACGGTCGAGGATTTCTTCCGGCAGGCCGACATCAGCGAGCAGGCGTACCGCCGCGTCGCGACGGGTTTCAGGCGTCACCAGCCGGTGCGCCAACATGGCTTCGGTGAGCAGGTCGAGCACGGTGTGACGTGGGTTGAGGGAGGCGTATGGATCTTGGAACACGACTTGCACGGTGCGGCGGTAGGCGCGGAGATCCGCGCCGCGAAGCGTCCGGATGTCCCGGCCGTTCAGCAGGAGGGTCCCGGCCCGCGGTTTCTCCAGGCGCAGGATAGTACGCGCGAGAGTCGATTTGCCGCAACCCGATTCTCCGACGATGCCCAGAGTCTCACCCCGCATCAGATCCAGATCCACACCGTCCACCGCGCGGATATGCCCGACGGTACGGGCGAAGACCCCTTTTTTGACGGGGTACCAAGTTTTCAGCCCCCGAATCCGCAGGAGCGGCATATCCCTGTCCGAATTGGCCATGCCGGTATATAGCATACCGGCATGGCGGACGGACAGGATAAAAGGCGAATGTCGGTGAAACCCGCAGCGGATTATGAGGATTGGGAGACAAACGAACCGGGGTGACCAGAAACTCCGGTTTCCTTCCGGGAAGCGGATGTGTTATGCTTCTTTTTTTCAAACCCAATGAGGAATAGCCGGACATGAACAAGAAGACGTTGCGTGATGTGGACCTGAAGGGCAAGCGCGTGGTGATGCGCGTGGATTTCAACGTGCCGATCAAGGAAGGCGTGATCAAGGACGATACCCGTATTCGGGGTGCCTTGGCGTCGATCCGTTACGTGCTGGAGCAGGGCGGGAGTTTGGTGCTGATGAGCCACCTCGGCCGGCCCAAGGGCAAAGGGTATGAGGAGGAGTTCTCGCTGAAGCCGGTGGCTGAACACCTTGCCGGGCTTTTGGGTAAGCCCGTGACTTTCGCGCCGGATTGCGCCAACGCCGACGCGGAAGTCTCGGCGTTGCAGCCCGGGGGCGTCGTGATGCTGGAGAACACGCGTTTTTACAAAGCCGAGGACGGCAAGGTCAAAAAGACCGATGAGATGAGCGATGAGGAGGTTGCCCGGAAGAAAGCCGAGTTGAAAGCCAAGCGCGAGGAGCTGGCCAAAAAACTCGCCTCCTACGGTGACCTCTTCTGCAACGACGCCTTCGGTACCGCCCACCGCGCCCATGCCTCCACAGCCGTGATCTGTAAGTTCATTCCGGAGAGTGTGGCGGGTTTCTTGATGGAGAAGGAGATCGAGTATTTAGGCAACGCGGTTGAGAAGCCGACCCGTCCGTTTGTGGCGATTCTCGGCGGGGCCAAAGTTTCAGACAAGCTGGCGGTGGTCAAGAACTTGCTGGATAAGGTCGACACGCTGATCATCGGCGGCGGCATGGCCTACACGTTCCTGAAGGCGCAAGGCCACGATGTCGGCGGTTCGCTGTGCGAACTCGATCAATTGGCCTATGCCAACCAGATGATCGAGAAAGCGAAGGCCAACGGCAAACGGCTCTTGCTGCCGGTGGACAACGTCGTGGCCGATAAGTTTGATGCCGAGGCCAATACGCAGGTTGTCGGCAATGACATTCCGTCGGGCTGGATGGCGCTGGATATCGGTCCTCAGACCACGGAGCTGTATGCGACCGCGATCAAGGGTGCCAAGACTGTGGTCTGGAACGGTCCCATGGGCTGTTTCGAGATGGCCAAGTTTGCGGGCGGCACCACCGGCGTTTGTAAAGCCGTGGCGGAGAGCGGCGCGGTTTCGATCATCGGCGGTGGCGACAGCGTGAGCGCGGTCAACAGGAGCGGTCTGGCCGATAAGATGACGCACATCTCCACGGGTGGCGGTGCTTCGCTCGAATTCCTCGAGGGGAAGGAACTGCCCGGTGTGGCGGCGTTGAGCGACAAGTAAGACGCTTCAGGTGTTGAAAGGGAAGCAGCCGGACGCGGGAATCACGATCGGCTGCTTTTTTTTGTTCCGATAAGTTTGTCAGACTTTGGTTCCAGCGGAAGAAGCTGATTCCGCAGGTGCCTGTCAGTAATGCGTTAGCGGAAACCGTTTTACGGAGCGGGAGGCGTCAAGGCGGATATCGTACGCTCGGAGAAGATCACGCGCCAGGAAACCTGTCCGCCGCTGCCGCTGATGAATGCGAGGCGTACGAGGCCCTCTTCGGATTTCGGTTCGAAGAGTGTGGTGCGGGGGGCGTCCGGTGTGTTGGCGTGGGCGTAGGCGTCATCCGGACGGGTGACTTGGCCTTCACCGGGCGCGATCGTCAGTTCATATCCATTCGGACCGGTGATCGCTGCGGAAAGTACTGTGCCGAAGGATGCTGAGGCGTCCGCATGCGTGAGGATGCGCAATTCGTATCGGTCATCGGCCACGGTGTCACTGACGCCGGAGAGTGTGCGCGAGACCGGATCCCAAGTTACGGCGCGCACATCCGTAATGCCCTGCGTGATGTGTCGCGAGGTGCTGATGAGTTGAGGCCGGTCACGTATCGGACACAGCGCGAGGACCGCGCTGGATTGCGGCGGGAGGGTGAGCGGTAGACTGTGCCGGAAGGGGGGCGTGAGGGTGTTGCCCCAGTATTCGAACCCGATCCAGGGGGAACGGGTTTCGAGACCGAGTGAGGCGAGCGGCACGTTGAAGGTTTTGTTTGTGCCGTCCCAGTTAAAGAGCCCGGCGACCTGACGTTGCGGCCGTTCCGCTGTCGCGCCATCTGTCACCAGCCAGATGCCGGGGATCCGGTTTTCGAAGAGATCGGCAGGCCGGGCTACGGCCTGATGCGAGGGCATGGTGCGCCGGAGCAGATCCAGACGGTCCGGCGGCAACCCCGCATAGTGTTCGCTGCTGCTGTTCATCTGGCCGCTCAGAGTGACCCACGCGGCAAGGGCTTGCGCTTGGTGGATCGGCAAGGATGGTCTCACATACAGCGGGTCCGGATCGTTATACCACACGCGGCCGTGCAGAAAGTAGTTCCATGCGCCGTATTCTGGACCGCGCATCATGGCGGACCAATTGGCCCCGTTGTCCGGCCCGATGCGCATCGCATCGACCAGACCGAAGGCCGCGCCCGCGCTGCGCATGTTTTGCGGTGTGCAGCAGCCGAGCAGGAACACATCGCGGCCTGCGGTGTCGCGCACGATTTTGAGACTGTTACGCATCATCTGGATCGGGGTGACGGAGGGGTCGGTGAGTATCGCCTGACCGATCTCATCCTCGCGGAAGGTATTGCACACGTAATTCAGGTTGATCGCCGCGCCGGCGTAGAGCGCGTCCATTTTCAGATAACGGTAACCCCACTCCGCAGTGAGGGTGCGGATCATGTCGCGCAGATAAGCCTGCGTATCGCGGCGGGTCAGGTCGAAACAAGTCCCGCCCCAACGGGTGTCAAAGGGCGATCCGTCTGATCGTTTGGCGAACCACGCCGTTTTGTCAGCGAACCAGGGGTCTTCGCGTGAACCTGCGAAGGGGATCAGCCAGATTCCGGCGGTCATCCCGGCGGCGCGGATGGTGTCGGACATGGCTTTCATGCCTGCGGGATAAGGACCGTCGGGGCGATGGCGGATGAAGACTTTCTTGGGGCCGTTGGTCGATTGTCCGCTCTGCCACCCGTCATCGATCTGCATCACGCGGAGGCCGAACGGCTTGAGCGTTTGTGCCGCATACGCGGTCCGGTCGGTCATTACCCGTTCGTTGGAGGCCCTGTCCACATACCAGGTACAGTGGACGGTCGGCATGGGCGGCAGGCGGATCGCATAGATCCGGGCGATGGCGTCCGCATAAGCCTCGAGACCGAAACGCGCGTCGTCAAACAACCCGAGGGCGAAAAGTTCCAGATCTTCTTCGCGATCTGCATTGGGTGCGAGGCGACCGTAGTCGAGATGCGGCAACAGCGTGACGCATTCCTCCGCAACAGCCATGCGCACGATACCGCTGCCGCGGTCTGTTGTGAGCCAGCCCGCAACCACGCCACGCCGCGTGGCGGGATCGGCCACGGCAGTCCACATGTAGCTGCCGGGATTGCGTTTCGGCTGGAGCAGCCCTCCGGTACCGAGGCTGGTCAGTTCTTCGGCGGGCCGGTCCAGCGCGAGCCGCACCGCAGGGTAGGCGA
>Ga0116147_1005187_pt1 | contig 11172 bp, 7 predicted proteins | sample AD_JPNHG3_MetaG_FD_89749 | JGI IMG/M metagenome (GOLD analysis project Ga0116147, IMG submission 89749) | Active sludge microbial communities of municipal wastewater-treating anaerobic digesters from Japan - AD_JPNHG3_MetaG | ecosystem: Engineered > Bioreactor > Anaerobic > Digestate | place...
ACTTAAAAATTTGAAAAAGTTAATATAATTTCAAGGTAAAATTTTGCAGAAAAATTTTACCTCAGAGATAGTATGTCCACACATAAAAACTTGAAAACACTAAGAATAATCATTATAACATATCAAATTACAATAATTTACATAAATTACTAGCTTCATTTTTTATCAATTTTTCATCAAAATTCTTTCAAAAAATCACCAATTTTTTTTCTCACCAGAAAATTCTTCCTATTGCCTTCCAAAACGCTTTTTTTCCACTACAAAATCTCCTGAAATTCCCTCTATTTTTTGCAAAATCTCTCTAATTTTCCCCAAAATTGGAAAAATTCTCTTCTTTTTTGATAATTTCTTCTTCTCCCCGTGACAATTTCTTCTTCCCCCAGAGCAACATTGCCTCCCCAGAGTAATTTTGCTTCCCCAGAGCAACATTTCCTCCCCAGAGCAACTTTCCTTCCCCAGAGCAACATTTCCTCCCCAGAGCAACTTTCCCTCCCCAGAGCAACATTCCCGCCCCAGAGCAACATTGCCTCCCCAGAGCAACTTCTCTCCCCAGAGCAACATTCTCTCCCCAGAGCAACATTGCCTCCCCAGAGCAACATTGCCTCCCAAGCAACATTGCCTCCCCAGAGCAACTTCCCTTCCCAGAGCAAATTTCCGTCAAAGCAAATTAAATTCGCACTCGTTTCTCCTCGGAGCAAAATAAGTCCTTCGCATTTCCATTTCCACACATTCACGCATTTCTACGTAATCTAACGCATTTCGACCATTTCTTCCTATTTCTTTCTAACGCGTTTCTTCCCCAAAGGAATAGATGAAGGAATAGATGCCATTCCTAAGAAACATTTTCCTTCCGCACATATTTTTCCCCAGATCAAAAAAAAAAGTAACTATTTTTATAATAGCTACTTTTGAACTGAAACAACGTTCTTTCTTAAAAATTAAAAAAATTCAAAATATCTGATATTTTTTTAAAAATTTCCGTCTGAAAAATTTCCGTCTGTGTCTTCGTCTGAATATTTTAAAAAGCTTCCATCTGAATATTTTATCTTGTTTTCCTCAGCGATTTTAAAAAATACACTGTCATGCATTTTTCGAAATTCTTTATATTCTTTAGCAGAATCTAAAAGAGTCCAATATACAGGAGAATTTTCTTTTTCATCTCGTGTAATTTCTACACAGCCAGAACGTCGTATAATAGCGAGAACGCCATTAATTTTTGTTTTGCTAAGTTCGCCTGAAGCAACTTCATCTGGAAATTTTTCTTTCATTAATATTTGTATGAGGTCTGTTAATTCCATTTTCCCTTGTTGCGATAGTATTTCATGTGAAAATCGAAGAATTTTGTCTTGAATTTCAGCACCTAAAAATTGCATACCTTGTTTTCGCATTAAGGCTAAGATTTTTTTCGTATTTACTTCTGTTTCATGTTCTGCTAATGTTTCTTCTTGTTGTTCGTTATCGTCTATATCTAGAAATATTTTAAATTCTCCTATTTCTTGTATATTTCTAAAATTTAAATAGGAAAACCCCATTCGTTTATAAGAATATACTAAGTCGTTGGATGGATCACCAAAAAGGATTCCTGTAACAGTACATCCTAAATCTGAAAGTTCTCGAAGTAAAGCTCCATATGTACCATCATTGGCAACTAGGATGAATTCATCTATGTCTCTTCGTTTTGCAAAATTCATAGCTAAAAATGCTAATGGTATGTCAATATTATTTTCTGCTTCAATGAATCTTGCACCGTTTTCTTGGAATATTTGTCGAATTTGCAATGCATCTTGGTATGTGATATTTTTCTTTTTGTCATAGAAATCTTTTCGTTGCCAACGTGATTTGTTGGTGAAGACAATGATTTGTTCTTTGAAACTTCGTCCTGTATCTAAAGGATCTACTAAAAAGTTACGTAGTTTTTCATAATCTAGGTATTTAAAATTTTCATCCCAAATAGATAAAAGGAAGTTTTCAAAATCAATAAACACAATGATGTCTTTTCTATCTAAATCGCTACGACGGACAAGAGGATCTACTTGCCATGATTCATATTCATTGAAAAGTATGTTGCATGTTTTAGTAGATTCTTCAATGCTATATTGCATATCGCCTAAAAGTTCTTCCTGATTTTGTAGATAGTTCCAAATTTTATCTAGGCAAGCACCAATAAGTTTAACGCTTTCTCGAAAATCTCGAACGACTGTATCAATAGAATCCAACGTGGCTTTTTGGCTTTCAAGAATTTTACTTTCACCCCATTTTGCATATTTATCAATTTTTTCTGCCATGTCGTTCATTTGTGTTTCATAGGTTAGAACTGCTTTGGGGAAATTTTTGCTAATATTTTGAGACATTTTGTTAAAATATTCATGCACTTCTTTAATTTCATCTTTTAAGGCACGCAATGGGACTTCCAAAGCTTCTCGTTGCGATAAAATTTCCAAATTTTGTTCTTTTGCTTTTTGTTGCATGTCTTCATTTTGAACTAAAATTTTTTCATTTTGATTTTGCAAATCGCGCATTTTGTGGTGCAGTCGTTCCATTTCTTGTTGTTGTTTTTGAGACTCTAAGGAAATATGGTCTAATTTTTCAATGTTGTTATCGATTTTTGGTTCAATGAAATTTTGTAGAATTTTCTTTTGTTGGTGTACAGAATATGCACTAAGTACTGTAAGAACTAAAACGATCACACATAGTACAACTAATGTAATTAGAACATCCAAATTTATTTCCTCCTAGATAACTTGTGTTGCTTTAAATATATCGATTTCTTCCTTTGTATAACCTAGTTTTAATAAAATTTCTTTGGAATGTTCACCTAATAAGGGTGGTGCTGATTGAATTTTACAAAAAGTAGATGAAAATTTAATGGGCATACCCACTACTTTAATTGTACCAGCTAAGGGGTGTTCCACTTCTTCGACCATGTTACGTGCCAGTACTTGGGGATCTTGAAAAACTTTGTCAATCGTATTGATAGGACCAGCTGGAATTCCTTTTTGAATGAAGGCGTCTGACCACTCTTGTGATGTTTTTTCTAAAAAAATAGGGTTCAAAATTTCATTTAATTCTGTTCTATGTTGATTTCGTAGAGCATTGTTGCAAAAACGTTCGTCTTCACCTAAATCAGGACGTTGTAAGACGTCTATAAAGTCGTGCCACAATTTTTCATTTCCTATTGCAATAGTAATATGTCCATCTTTTGTTTTATAGGGTTGATATGGTGTGATGTTGGCATGCATATTGCCAATTCTTTGAGGAACTTTCCCAGAAATAAGATAATTACTCGCTGCATTCGTAAGCCAAGCAACTTGTGTTTCTAAGAGCGAAGATTCTACAAGTTGCCCTTTGCCTGTTTTTTCTCGTGCGTATAGTGCTGCAAGGATACCTTGTACTCCGTTCATCCCTGTAGTTAAATCTACAATGGGAACCCCCACTCGTGTGGGATCGCCGTCAGGTTGACCAGTGATACTCATGATCCCGCCCATAGCTTGCACAATAACGTCATAACCACCGCGATAGGCATAAGGTCCAGTACTACCAAATCCCGTTAAAGAACAATAAATTAATTTTGGATATTGTTCACATATTTGTTCATAGGAAAAACCTAAGTTTTGCATTGTTCCATATCGAAAATTTTCAACTAAAATATCGGCTGAAGATAATAATTTGTGCAAAATTTCTTTTCCAGCAGTTGCTTTCATATTGAGTGTCAAACTTTTTTTATTTCGATTCAAACCTGCAAAATAAGCACTATCTTTGCAATTTGGCAAAAAAGGAGGACCCCAACTACGAGTATCATCTCCTGTTCTAGGTTTTTCAATTTTAATGACGCTAGCACCCATGTCAGCTAATGTCATGGTACAATACGGACCTGCTAAGGCACGAGTTAAATCAACAACACGAATTCCTTCTAAAGGTTGTTTCCTGTTCATAATTAAATATTCCTATAAATGATATATGATTTTTTCAATCTCTATATTATAACATTATCAAAAGAATATTGCTAGTTAAATTCAAAGAAAGAATATGCATCTCTATTAATGAAATACATTCTTTTTTTATATATGTGAAAAAAGTATGTATGTGAAAAAAGCACACTTTTTTTCATTTTTAAATATTTAGAAAATATAAGTAAAAACTTTTCTCTTGTTTTTTTTTAGGATTTTTGATAAAAAGAGAGAGTCATAAAATTTATTTCTCATACTTGATTTTTTGGGATGGGTTTTATCATGAATGAATCATATTCCGCGGAGGGGCCAAAGGAATTATTTTTTTCACATACGGTACATTGGGAAAATCCTTTAGATTTGTTCGGTGCATACAAAAAATATTTCCAAGAATCAATCTGGTTATTTGTACAACAATTATTTGCCAAATTATGTATAAAATATGAGCCAAATTGTAAAGATATTATTCAAAAAGCAGTGGCATTTCAACAAAAGGAATTTCACAAAGGAAAACAACTTCATCTTGGTGAAATTCTTTTGCGTAAAAACATTTTATCTGAAAAACAACTCCACTTTATATTAGAAAAAATGGGAGTCGGATTTTTTTTCTGTGCATTATGTAAACAACATTATCATTATTATCCTTTTAATATTACAAAAATTCCACGTTGTGTTTGTTGTTCTGGTCGCTTGACTCGTCCTATCCCAAACAAAAAGATTTTATTACAATATTTTCGTTGCGATTATAATGTTTTATTTCCTTTTTCTAAAAAAGCTGAAGTACCTCATGGGAAATTTGTATTTATTTCCCCACAAGAATATGTAGGGAAAAGTATGCAATATATGGAAAACGAAATTACATCTGTATTTCGTTCTTTGCATCGTTGGATTTTACAAGATTCTACATTATCTACTCCTGCTACACAAGATCAACCTACGAGTGACACAACAAAAATGCGTGCTTTAAATGAAAAGTTTTTCATGTTCTTTTTAGGATATTTACAAAATTTAGAAGAATTGTATTGGCTTTTATCTGAAATGATGTTTCGACAACTCGCAAAACATCCTAACCTACAAGATGCTTTAGATATTCAGGAATATGCATTTTCACAAAATAAACAATTTCACTTGGCAGAAGCTTTAGTAGAAAGTGGAAGTATGGATGTAGAAAATACTTATAAAATTGTTTCCCAAGTAAGTCATAGCATTTATACTTGTACCTCATGTAACAACCTTTTTGCAAAAGTATTTCAAGAACGTTCTGGCGATCTTTGTCCTCATTGTGGCGGCACTGTAAAAGAATGTCAAAACTTAGATAAAGAAACAATCGTTCAATCCTTAAGAATCAATTTTTTACATCCTTTTATCTTGTCACAAAAAAATTTATTGCAACAAACAGAATTTACGTTCTTTCAATTAAAAGAAAATGAATCGTATTCTGACATTATGTTTTCTCAAGAATACATTCAAAATGCTTTAGCAAAATTTTCTTCCCAAGCAACCATAGATGATATTCTTGTAGAAGATGTTAACGATTTTGGAATTTTAGGAAAATCAACAGAATTTCAAGCATTAAGAACAAAAGAAATTCCTTTACACATTCCCTCATCTTCTCCCTCACATAGTCCATCATATAATGAACAACTATTATATTCACACAATGCTATATCTTCTTCCTCACACGATGAGTTTGAAATAGTTGATGTCTCGCCTGAACAAGCAGAAATATTCTGGGAATCACAAAGTCAGTTTCAAACTAAACCAGATCCAGAAAAATTGGAAGCACTTAAATCAGAATTAGAAAATTTAGAAATTGCAGATACTTCTATAGAGGATTCAGATTCTAATTTTTGGAATTCCGAGATAAATATATTAAAAGAACAACTCGTAACGACAAATTGGAACGTAGATAATATACCATCACCTTCTAGTAATGTTCCTCCTTTAGATCAACAAGAAGAGCAAAGCATTGTTCCTTTAGATGAAGATTCTGCAGAATTAGAAATTATAGATATTGATGAGGAAGAATTTAGTCAAACAGACAAATCACAAGAAGAATCTATGCAACAAGAACCAGAACGTCTTTTAAAAGATTCTGACTTTATCCATTATACACCTAGACAAGATTCAAGTACAGGAACAGAAAGTGATTTATTGAGAAAAGATAACACGCCTGTTGCAACTCCCACAGTGTCTAGTCCACCTGCAGATACGCCTTCACAACCTGAATTTGTAGATTTACGTAGTGATAGTTTAATTGATATGTGGGAACCTGTTGCAGAGAAAACACAAATTCTTACTATTGAAGCACAACGTGCCCAACAACGAAAAATGAGACGTAATAAAAGAAAAATAAACCATGAATTTTGGATTTTTATTATTACTTGTATTTTGGTTGCTGCGATTATAATAATAATGTCAATATAGGCAAAAAAAATGAAAGAAGAATGCACTTTTTGCAATTTCAAATATTTACAAAATATTCTTGAAAGCATAGATTCCTGTATTTTAGTAACCGACTCCTCTGGTAAAATCATGTATTGGAATGAAAGCATGGCGTCTTGTTTTTTACCAAAAAATGCTAAAGGGCAAATGTTAAAAAATATCTTGCCAATGTTTTGGGAAGAATATAAAGGAAAAATTTTTGGGGAAATTATAGAAAATGAAATTTTTCAAAAGGGCGAAAAAAAAGAATTTTCTCGCTTCCCTATGTCTATGCACGATCAAAAAATTCGCTATTTTGATATTAAAGGAAGTCCTTTACGAAACAATCAAAACGAAATTGTTGGCATTATCCTCATATTCCTTGATGCTACTGAAAACATGCTTTTAGAAAATAAATTACTGCGTCAAGCAAAAACTACATCCTTAGCTAATCTAGGTGCAAGCATTGCTCATGAAATTAGAAATCCTTTAAATTCCATTTCCTTAAACATTCAACTTACCCAAGAATGGCTTCAACATCCAGAAGAAGATAATCAAGAAGAAATTTTAGAAACTTTGCAAAATGTTTTAAGTGAAATCGATCGTCTCAATGATTTAATCCGTGACTTTTTACAATTTTCACGTCCTCCTGACCCACAACGAACATTACAAGATCCTACAGAGGCAGTCCAACAAGCCATTCGATTAATCCAAGAAAATGCTCGAGTAGCACATGTAGATATTATTCTTTCCCTATCTCTTCTGCCAAAAATCTATATTGATCGAAATCAAATTTCGCAGGCAGTGTACAACATTTCTTTAAACGCCATTCAATCTATGAAGGAACAAGGAGGAGGACGTCTAGAAATCTCCACATTTCAAAATAAAGATTATTGCTTAATTGAGATCAAAGACAATGGAATGGGATTCACTCCAGGTGCATTGGAAAAACTCTTTGATTTATTTTTTACTACAAGAGAAGAAGGAAGTGGATTAGGACTTCCCATTGCTAATCAAATCATTGAAAATCATGATGGAAAGCTTGTTGCAGAAAACAATCTTGATAGAGGAGCCTGTTTCAGTATCTATTTACCAGTGAATAGTCAACACAATAAAAAAAATCAAGAAGAAGATTAGATTCACTATTGCAAATCAAATTATTAAACATTAAAAAACTTTTTATTGAAAACAATCTTGATAGAGAAGCCTGTTTCAGTGTCTATTTAGCAGTGAATAGACAACACAATAAAAAAATCAACAACAACTTGTATCATAAACTTTTTCGTCTTATGAATGCAACAAATAAAAACTCTATATAAATATAAATACAAAAACAAACATAAACTTTTTCGTCTTATGAATGCAACAAATAAAAAAACTCTATACGAATGCGTATCAAAAATTTGTTTTCTTATGAATGAGACAGCAGAATTCATGTTAGGATAGGATTATGAACATATTAATTGTGGAAGATGATCAAAGTGCAAGAATTGCTTTAAGTAAAATATTATCACGAATGGGATATGAAATATTTCAAGCACCTTCAGGAGAAAAAGCAATTGATATCATTACAAAAGAAAAAATTCATTTAGCACTTTGTGATATACAACTCCCTGGTATGGACGGTTTAGAAATATTAGAAAAAATAAAACTTCTAAGCAAAGAAACTGCCGTAATCATGATGACTGCATTCGGGAGTGTGGAAAAAGCAGTTCGTGCTATCAAATTAGGTGCCATTGACTTTATTGAAAAGCCCATTGATCTTGACGTATTAAAACAACTTGTCCGAAGCTCACTAGAATTGCCAGAAAACATTCGTAATAGAGAAGCCTTATTAAAAGAAATTCAAGAAAAAAAATGTTTTGCCAACATGGTTGGTGCTAGTCGAAATATGCAAGAAGTTTTTGCAACGATTGTGAAAGTTGCACCAGCTCGAACTACCATTCTCATTACAGGAGAAACAGGAACAGGAAAAGAATTAGTTGCTTCAGCTATTCATCAATATAGCAATCGTTCTGGCAATTTTGTAGCAGTTAACTTAAGTGCAGTTACAGACACACTTTTTGAAAGCGAATTATTTGGATACGTGAAAGGTGCACACTCCACTGCTTTTTCCGATCGAAAAGGCAGACTAGAAGAAGCAGATAAAGGCACACTTTTTATTGATGAAGTTGGTGACTTGCCAGATTATGCACAAGTAAAATTACTTCGCTGTTTAGAAACAAGAACATTCGAACGATTGGGAGAAAATAGTACAAAAAAAGTAGATGTTCGGTTCGTTGCTGCAACTAATATCAACCTTGAAGAGGCAGTAAAAAGCGGTAAATTTCGTGAGGACTTATACTACCGCCTCAAAGTACTAGAAATTCACTTACCACCATTGCGAGAACGAATAGAAGATATCCCTTACCTTGTATATCATTTCATGGATAAATTTAACAAAGAAAATAACCTCAATATAACAAACATCGTCCCAGAAGCTATGGAACAACTGCAAAAATACCATTGGCCAGGCAACATACGAGAACTAGAGAACAAAATAGAACAAGCTATAGTGATGGCAGATGGTGATACATTATATCCTCGTCATTTTTCTTCAGAAATTCAAAAAATTCACATCAATGGAACAATCAACGATCGTAGTAGCAACAAAGACGTGATTCAAATGGAAGTTGGTAGCTCTCTCCGAGAAATGGAAAAAGAACTCATTGTACGAACATTAAATAAAGTCGCAGGCAATAAAACAAAAGCAGCAGAAATCCTTGGCATCGGCACTAGAACATTATATCGAAAAATCGAAGAATACAACATTGGATAAACTTCTTTATAAAAAAATGATCAAAAAATCTCACTTTTAGTGTAGAAATGCATTCACCATTGCAAAAGGAATTAAAAAAAATAAAATAAAAAAAATATACAAGATATTGTAAAAAAATATAAAATAATACATAAAATATTGCACATACAATTATAAAAATAAACCTTTAAAGGGAAATAATATGATACGGGAAAACAAGTAGAATATTGCTTTTTCTTATAGAAAAAATCATCTTACAACACATTATACACAGAGTTATAACTATAAACCTTTAAAGGAAAATAATATGATACGGGGAAAACAAGGAGAATATTACCTCTCTTTACAGAGGAAATCGCCTTTATGGAAAAAAATATACGGTTGTTCTTTGTTTATCTGTTTCTGTTTATTTATCTATGTTTTGACAACCTACTCTGAGCTAGAAAATTTTTCTTTAAGTTGGAAAAAATTTTTTCTTTTTTTAGAAAATACATTGGAAACTTCTTACTTATGGTTATCTTCATGTATTTATCTTTTTATACTTCTTCGTCCTAGATATTGCAAATTGGATCCAGAAACACAAACCATTGAATATCAAAAAATGATCGGGCGAAAAATTATCATTCCATTTACAGAAATACAATCCATAGTACTCGATGTAGACATGTCAGATGCACTTACTTTTCTAGATGTTGAAAAACTTTATCGCATTTATTTAAAAATAAAACAAAAAAAACAGTATTTAATTTTAGAAACATATCAAAAAAAAGCCACTTTAGAAACATGTGATGAACTCAAAAATTTATTGCAAGTCCCTGTAGATCGGAAACAGCGAATAGGTTGGAAAAAATACTCTGAAATTCGACTAGGCGACTATACTATTCAAAAAGAAGTCTCTCATGGTGGTATGGGGAAAATTTTTCTTGCTATAGACAACAACTCTAATAAAGAAGTTGCCTTAAAAGTCCTACCTGCAACTTGTGCTACACCAAAAAATGTACAAAAATTCTACCAAGAAATTAATATTTTACAAAAACTCAATCATCCCAATATTGTTTCTATCTACAAAGTTGGTAAAGACAGAACTTCTGAAGGAAAAGTTCATTTTTACTCCATGGAATTTATCCATGGAATAACACTGGGACAATGGGTTTATAAATCTTCCCCTTCTGTTTATGAAATAATTCATTCCTTATGGCAAGTTGCTATTGCACTAGATTATATCCATCATCAAAAAATCATACATCTAGACATAAAACCAAGTAATGTAATGATTAAAGAAAATGGTGAAATTGTCATCATTGACTTTGGAATTGCATACGACGCTACCCAGATTATAAAAAAACGAATTCGAAATAGATACATAGCCTATTATCGAAACATTTCTGATTATGTTGGCACATTACCTTATATGGCTCCAGAACAAATTACTAGCCAACGAAGCATTGACCATAGAACAGACATTTTCGCATTAGGTGTCACTCTATACGAAATGCTCACCTTAGAACGTCCATTTCAAGGAATAGGCGACAACGAAATCATGCGTGCGATTCTAAAAACATATCCACCACCACCTAGCAAACTCAATCCCAATGTACCACAAGACATCGACACCATTACCATGAAAGCATTAGAAAAAAACAAACAAAACCGCTACAATACATGTGCAGCCATGGCAGCAGACATGCTTTGTTTCCTACAAAATAAACCAATCCTAACAAAACCAATGTCACCATTTAGGCGTTTTCTCAGAAAAATATTCAGACGATAGACCTACTAAAATACTCTGGGGCTTATTTTGCTCTGGGGAATTGCTCAGGGGATGGAAATTTGCTCTGAATATTGCTCGGGGGTAAAATTATTGCTCGGGGGAATTGCTCGGGGAGAAAGTTGCTCGGGGAGAAAGTTGCTCGGGGGAATTGCTCTGGGAGAAATTTGTTCAGGGTATATCAATTTTGCTTAGATTTCTCAAAAATTGCTTGTGTAAAAAAATTTAATCTTTAG
>Ga0116147_1005202_pt1 | contig 11151 bp, 10 predicted proteins | sample AD_JPNHG3_MetaG_FD_89749 | JGI IMG/M metagenome (GOLD analysis project Ga0116147, IMG submission 89749) | Active sludge microbial communities of municipal wastewater-treating anaerobic digesters from Japan - AD_JPNHG3_MetaG | ecosystem: Engineered > Bioreactor > Anaerobic > Digestate | place...
TGGGCGTCCCCGAGCGGCTGGCTCGGTCCGTGGTCGTTGCCCACGGCCTGGCCCCGGGGACGAGGGCGGCGGACCTGCCACGGGACGCCCACCGTGCTCTGGCGGTGAGCCTCGCCGGGGGCCGCACTTCGGGGCACCCGTTCCCCGTCCTCGCGCTCGGGGGGTGGGACGAGGCGCTCATCACCCGGGGCGGGGTCCGCCTGAGCGAAGTGGATCCGAAGACGATGGGAAGCCGGCTTATTCCGGGCCTGTTTTTCGCCGGCGAGATCCTCGATGTGGATGGCGATACCGGGGGCTACAACCTCCAAGCTGCCTTCTCCACCGGCCGCCTCGCTGGGCTGAACGCAGCGCGGATCGTCCTTTCTCGTCATCTTCCTCCGGAAACGATGAGGGCCGGAGGGCGATCCTCCGCCTGAGAGAGCCAAGGCGTGGGGATATGAGGAAACCAGGGATTCCCTTGGCCAAGAGCAAGGTCCGCGCGGCGGACCTCAGCGTGAGGGTGGGAACCAACGGGAGAGGAGAAGGACCAGGGGGCCGAGGCTCGGCCCCCTGGAGGTTTGCGACCAGCGACCTACTCCTTGTAGATGCGGTAGAGGTTGATGTCCATCGTGATGTTGAGCATGACCCCCTTCACGTTTGGCCGACGCGCGGTGACCATCTCGTCCGTCATCGACCACAGTGGAACCCATGGTACGTCAATTGTGCTCAAGATCTGGACACCTTTGTACAGTCCCGACCTCTCAGCGATGTCCACTGTAGATGTGGCCAGTTCGAGCATCCACTTGTAGGCCTCGTAGTTCGGGTGATGGTTCATGAATGTCCCCATCGACTCGGGAGCCTCAGTCAACCACGGAGCCAGGAAGTTCGAGGTCTCAAGGTAGTCCGGGTGCCAGCCCAGCAGGAACATGTCGAAGCCCCCCTGTGACATGCGCTCGGAGTAAGCGGCCCACTCGAGAGACTGGATGTGTATCTTGATCATCCCGGTTTCCTCAAGACTCCCCGCGATGACCGTCGCTACATCAGCCTCGAACGTCCCATAGTGGCTGGGCGTATACCACAGATTGAGCTCGACTGGTCGGGCCTTGCTGTAGCCGGCCTTGGTGAGGAGCTCCCGCGCTACCGCGAGGTCCCGCTCGGGGAACGTCGGCAGGGCACCGAAGAACGGCGGATCGACATTCGGCACCATCGTGTAGATCGGGTCAACGATGCCGCTGAACACCTGGTCGATGATCGCTTGTCGGTCAACTGCGTACGCGATCGCGCGGCGCACGAGGACTTCATCCACCGGGGGTTGGGTGACGTTGAAGAGGAGGTATCGGATTCCTGGGCTCGGTGGCCAGTACTCGACGATGACATTGGGGTTCTTCTCCAAGTCTGCGATGTCCTGGGGAGCCAGGGTGCGGAACACGAAGTCAACATCTCCGGCCTCGATTGCCGCACGCAGGGTCGCCGCGTTGGCGTACATGACCTCGATGACCTCGCGCGATTTCGGTGCGGGTCCGTAGTATCCGTCGTAGGCCTCGTACTTCACGTATTGGTCGGGCTTGTACTCAACAAGCTTGTACGGTCCAGTTCCCGCGTACCGGCCCCGGGTGTATTCATTCTCGCCGACAGATGGGTCAAGGGAGTAGATCAGCGCCGGGGCGACTTGGCTCGTCATCCGCGACAGGAAAACGGCGTCCGCATAGGTGAGTGTGATCCGAACCGTGAGCTTGTCTACTGCCTCAATCTTCTGGATATAGGGCTTGATCAACCCGACGCCACCCTTCGGACCATCGAGGCGGATCGTCCTGTCCAATGCAAACTTCACCGCCTGAGCATCACAGTCCTTCCCATCCCAGAACTTGAGTCCGGGACGAAGGTGGAAGGTGTAGACCATGCCGTCGTCTGAGATCTCCCAACTCTGAGCTAGATCCCCGACGATCTCCAACGTCTCGTCGTCAAGCTTGACGAGAGCGCCCGTGGTATGACGCAGCACGTGCCAAGTGAAGGCGTCATAGGAGTTTTCGAACGAGAGCTCTGTGACGCGGTCTGTCGTCCCCATGATCAGAGGTTCGGCGGCCCACGCACCCAATCCAAGCAATCCAACAGTCACCAGGACAACCAGCGTCCTCACCATTTTCGCCACTTTGCCCCTCCTTGTGAGCCACGAAGGATCACCACGGAACTAGACCAATGATGCGTCCGGTTATCACCTCCCCCTAGTGCCGTACAGCACAACCTTAGTAGCGCATCCTAGCACGGAAGGGTATGCAGGTCAACTGCCCGTCCGGGCGGCGTCTGAGGGCATGGTACCTGGATTTTTGGGCGGGCACGATCAAGCGAGGGTGCTTTTCCCCCTCGGGCGAGCCGAATGGCCAAGGGGGCACTCCCGCCACCCCGACGACGCGGACCTCGCTCCATTGCTCTTGAGTTCGCCTCGTTCCCATCTATCTCCAGGTGGTAGGCCCGATCCAGGCTGCCCAGGATCTGGAGAGGTCAGCGATCTCCGGGTCAACTAGATCTTGTGCCTTCGCTTCGGATTAACAAGATCGCTTACCCCTTCTCCGATCAATCCGAATCCCAGGGAGAGAAAGACAATCATCAGTCCAGGGAAGGTGATCAACCACCAAGACCCAGACTGCAGATATTTTTGACCGTTTTGGATGTCAAACCCCCAGTCAGGGGCAGGAGGTGGGAGACCGAATCCAAGGAACGACAGCGCGGCCACTGTGAGGATCGCATCCGCCAGGTTGAACGATGACACCGCCATGATCGCATTTACTGTGTTGGGCGCCATGTGACGCAAGACAATTCGGGTTCTAGACGCCCCGACGGCACGGATGGCCTCGATGTAGGTCGTTTCGCGGACCTTCAGCACCTCGGCCCGTGAGACCCGGAAGTAGGTTGGCACGTAGACAATCGCGACTGACCAGATCATTGGCTGTAGCCCTGCACCGAGGACGACGACAAGGGTGATCGCAAGGATGATGGACGGAAACGAGTAGAGCGCGTCCATCGTGAGTGAAAGACCTCGGTCGAGCCACCCCCCGAAGAAGCCAGAGATCCATCCGAGAACCGCCCCCCCGGCCATGCTGATGGCAACAGCGGAAAACGCGACGATCAACGATGCCTTGCCGCCGCTGATGACGCGACTGAACACATCCCGTTGGAGCTGGTCGGTGCCCATCCAATGTTGGGCCGAGGGGCCCTGCAACCGTGGCGCGCTTCGGTAGTACACCGGGTCATAGGGCGTGAAGCCCGGAACCTGCCCGAGGATGGTTATGATGATAAAGCCGCTCACAATCACGATTCCAACGAGGAGGATCCGCTCACGGGCGACTACCCGTGCGCCGCGGCCGATGCGGCTCATGGCTTGCGCTAACCCATGAACGACGTTGTTTGAGCTCGGTTTTATCGTCACCTCAGTACCTCACGCGGGGGTCGATCACGGTGTACAGGACGTCAATGATCAGGTTGATCACTGAGATGAAAATCGCGATGAAGATCACGGTCCCCTGGATCGCGGGGTAGTCACGGGCCGTGATCGAGGTCATCAGGTAGCTCGCGACCCCCGGCCAGGAGAAGACCGTCTCCGTGAGAACCGCCCCCCCCCATAAGGATGGCGAACTGGAGCCCGAACACCGTAACGATGGGGATGAGAGCATTGCGCAGCGCATGCCTCAAGACAACCCCCCATTCCCGTAAGCCCTTGGCCCTTGCTGTCGTAACATAGTCAGCGTCAAGGACCTCGAGCATGCTGGCCCGTGTCATCCTCCCCAGGAAACCCGCTTGAGCGAACCCCAGGGTTATCGCCGGTAGAACGAGGTGTTTCGCCGCGTCGGCCACCCAGTCCCAGCGTCCCTGGAGCATCCCGTCAAGCAGAAAGAAGCCTGTCTTCGATTGGAAGGCGTAGGATATGCTCCCGCTCAGGGGCTTAGCAACGGGGAGCCAGCCGAGCTTCACTGCGACAAACACCTGAAGCATGAGTCCAAACCAGAACAAGGGAACGGCAAAGGAGCCAATGTGGAATACCCGTATCACATGGTCAATGACCTGGCCAGGCCGGGTGGCTGCGATCACACCTGTAACAAACCCTAGGAGAACTGCTACGAGAAGCCCGAAGATGGCGAGTTCCACCGTTGCCGGAAGGCGGCTGAAGAGCTCCCTGAGGACGGGCTGGCTGGTGCTCATCGACGTGCCGAAATCGCCCCGGATGATCTGCCCCAAGTACTCCCCGTACTGGTGAATCAGGGGCTTATCGAGTCCAAGCTTCTGCCGGTGCGCTTCGAGGACTGCCGGTGAGACGTTCCTTCCTCCCAGCATGGCAAGCACCGGATCTCCGGGCATCACCCGCAGGATGACAAACACAATCGTCACGAGGATGAAGAGCATCGGGATCGTCAGCATCAGCCGCTGCGCTATGTACCGCGAGATTCCCCCCATGTTCTCCTCGTTACGCTCCGCAACTCTCGGTGGCCTGAATCAAGATCGTCAGCATATCAGGGCGAACAAAGCAGGGCAAGGGAGAACGGCCTCATGCACAAGACGTGATCCTGACGCTCACGCGTCGCCCTACGACGCCACGGAGGGAGGGGCTACGGGGTAGGACGACCGGCTGGGGAGCATGGAGAAGTCGGTGGGACGACCCTCCCACAACTGGCGATTCTTCTGGCTACAGGGCACGGGGGAGCCCGGTGTTCCGCGCCGGCCTGCGCTGTCGCCCGTCCCGCCGGGCGACCAGGGGAGGTTGACCGGCCGCTCCCCACCGGGTACAGTTGCTTTTGCAAAACGTTTTGCCAAAATGAGCACTAAAGCGAGCTCTAAGCTACTTCAGGCGTTGTGGCGCCCGGACGGGGCCACACGGCGGGAGCTTGAGACCTCCCTGGGGCTATCGAGCCCCACGGTGGAGAAGGCCCTCGCTGACCTCGTGAGCCGTGGCCTCGTCGTCCCTGTGGGGACGCGATCCCTGCGGGGTGGCCGGCCGGCAACGGTGTACCGCCTCGACGGGAGCGTCCGCGGTGTGGTCGGGGTGGACCTCGAGCTTCCCCAGCTCACGTTCGTGCTGTCCGATCTATGGGGGAACCCTCAGGAGTCCCTCACGCTGGCGGTGGATGGTGGTTCGGAGGAGCCGATCCCCCTGCTGCGGCAGGTGGGGGAGGAACTCACGGAGTGGCTCACAGGTTTGGGTGTCACGTGGCCCCGCGTCGGTGGGGTCGGCGTTGCCCTCCCGGCGTTCGTCACCAATGGGGTGGCAAGCTTTGGGGGGGCAACGATGCCCTCCTGGCGAGGGGTGGCGGTTCGGGACATTCTGGAACGGGAGGTCCCCGTGCGGGTCCACGTGCACCACGACACCCACGTGATGGCCCTCGCCGAAGCGTGGGGTTCGGGATGGACGGAGGGCACGCTCCTCTATGTCGCCCTTCGTCCTGGGCTCGCTGGGGAGGTGCGGTTCGGAGCAAGCCTCCTCGTGGATGGGCGCCCGTACCGGGGGGGCCACGGCCACGGCGGCTCCCTGTACCGGGCGTACGTAACGAGCGAGGAGATGGAGGGCTGCAGCGCGGGGGAGAGGGTGGATCTCCTCGTGGACCGGGCGGTTGGGTTCCTCGTCCACGCTATAACCCTCCTCGACCCGGAGCGGGTGGTCTTCCATGCCGAGCTGTTGGGGACGGACGCGGAGGCGTTCCTCGCCGGGTGTCGCCGTCGGCTCCGCGCGGAGCTGGCCGGGGAGTTCCTGGACCAGCATAAGATAACCCTCGCCGTGGAGCGCGGCCCGGCCGCGGCCCTTGGTGCCGCGATTGCGGTGGTGCAACACCTGCGTGATAGCCCCGAGGCCCTGTTTGCAGAACAAGGAGGTGAGAGAGGGAGGAGGAGTTCTCGAGCGAACTCGAGCGAAGAGGAACGCGGTTACACCAAGGAGAAAAGGAGGTAGCAGATGACAAAGCGACTGGTGGTTGGTCTTCTGTTGGCAGGTCTTGTGGGGGGCCTCGCCCAGGGAGCGGTGACGATCATGGTCCTGTGGAGCGGGGACGAGCTGGCGGCGTTCCAGAAGGTGGCGGACGCCTTCCAGGCCCAGACCGGGATCACGGTCAGGGTAGAGAGCGTAGGACGTGACCTTCCCACGATCCTCTCCACCCGGGTGGCTGCGGGGAACCCGCCGGATCTCGCCGGGATGCCTAACCCTGGGCAGATGGCGGAGTTCGTGGCCCGGGGCGCAGTGATCCCCATCGATGGCATCGTGGATCTCACCCAGTTCCCCAAGGCGTTCGTGGACCTGGCCACCGTTGATGGCAAGGTCTACGGGATCTTCATCTCCGCTGACCTCAAGTCCTTAGTGTGGTACAACCCCGATGCCCTCTATGCTGAGGGGCTGGCGCCTGCGGACTCCTGGAATGAGCTCCTGTACATCACCGAGACGCTAGCCGCCCGGGGCAAGGTACCGTGGGCGGTGGGCCTCGAGTCCGGGGCGGCTTCTGGCTGGCCGGGGACGGACTGGATTGAGGACATCATGCTTCGCACTGCTGGCCCTGAGCTCTACGACCAGTGGGTGAACCACGAGATCCCCTGGACCCACCCTGCGGTGAAGCGGGCGTTTGAGTTGTTCGGGGCGATCGTCCGCAACAAGGCCTATGTCTACGGCGGCACGACCGGGGCTCTCTCCATCAACTTCGGGGACTCCCCGGCGGTCCTGTGGGATCCCACCCCGGGCGCGTACCTCCACCGTCAGGCCACGTTCATCAAGAGCTTCATCGCCGGTGCTCACCCTGAGCTCGATCTCGATCGGGACGTGGCGTTCTTCGTGTTCCCGCCGATCGACCCCAAGTGGGGGACTCCGCTCCTCGGGGCGGGCGACCTCATCTCCGCGTTCCGCGACACCCCTGAGGTACGGGCGTTCCTCCAGTACCTGGCTGGTCCAGAGGCCCAGGCCATCTGGTGCGGGGCGCTCGGGAAGCTCGCTACCAACGTGAACGTAGATCCCAGCATCTATCCAGATCAGCTGACCGCCCAGGCGGCGGAGATCCTCAAGGGCGCCGAGATCTTCCGGTTCGACGCCTCGGACCTCATGCCGGCCGCGGTGGGGTCGGGCGCGTTCTGGAAGGGCATCCTCGACTACGTGTCGGGCGTGCCGCTCGATCGGGTGCTCCAGGAGATCGAGGCTGCGGCGGAGGCCGCGTACTAAGGCACCGATTGTTGTGCGCCGGGGCGGAGCATCCCGCCCCGGCGGACACTCCTTTCCAAGGAGATTGGCATGAACATGGGACGTGCTCACTGGCTGTACCTCGCCCCCGCCCTCCTTCTCCTGGGGGTGTTTCTCGTCTACCCGAGCGTGGAGACAATCCGCCTCAGCTTCTATGGCCCGCGTTCGGATACATTCGTTGGGTTCCAGAACTACATTCAGGCCTTCACGTCCCGACCGATGCTCATCGCGTTCCGCAACAACCTCCTGTGGCTCGTCGTGTTCACCCTGTTCACAGTAGGGATGGGCCTCGTCCTCGCCGTACTCCTCGACCGGGTACGCTACGAATCCATCATCAAGTCGGTGATCTTTCTCCCGATGGCCATTTCCTACGTGGCGGCCAGCGTGATCTGGAAATTCGTGTACGCCTTCCGGCCAGCAAGCGCCCCCCAGATCGGCCTCCTCAATGCGATTGTGGTCGCGTTGGGAGGGCAGCCAGTGGGCTGGCTCATCGAGCGGCCCTGGATCAATAACCTCGCCCTGATCGCGGTCGGGGTGTGGGTGTGGACCGGGTTTTGCATGGTCGTCCTCTCCGCGGCGTACAAGGGGATTCCCAAGGAGATACAGGAGGCAGCCCGGATCGATGGGGCCAACGAGTGGCAGGTGTTCCGCCATGTCACCATCCCCTTCCTCAAATCTACCCTGGCCGTGGTGGCGACGACGATGATCGTGTTCGTCCTCAAGGTGTTCGACATCGTGTACATGATGACGAACGGAGCCTACGACACCGATGTGATCGCCAACCGCATGTACAACGAGATGTTCCAGTTCAACAACTACGGTCTGGCGAGCGCGATCGCGGTGATCCTGTTCCTGGCGATCGTCCCGTTCCTCATCCTCAACATCCGCCGCTTCCGGGCCCAGGAGGAGCTAGGATGAGAATTAATAGGGTGCTGAAGAGAATTCCTGTTCATCTTGTGGTCATCGTCCTGGCTGTGATCTGGCTTGCTCCCTCCCTTGGGCTCCTCGTGAGCTCCTTCCGGCCCCGGCAGGACCTCCTCTCGTCCGGGTGGTGGACGGCCCTCGTCACTCCTAGCTACTGGAGCCGGTTCACGCTGGCCAACTACCGCGAGGTTCTCACCCAACAAGGGATGGGCCGCGCCTTCCTCAATAGTTTGATCATCACTGTCCCCACAACCCTGCTGACCCTCGCCATCGCGGCCCTCGCTGCCTACGCTTTGGCGTGGATGAACTTTCGCGGCCGGCAGTTCCTCCTTATGCTGGTGATCGGGCTCATCGTGATCCCGCTCCAGATGACCCTCATCCCCGTGCTGCGCATGTTCAACGTCCTCAAGCTCTCCGGCACCTTCCCTGGGGTGTGGCTGGCCCACGCCGGCTATGGGCTCCCGCTCATGATCTACCTTCTGCGCAACTTCTTTGGAGCTCTGCCGCGGGAGCTCTTCGAGTCCGCGTTCATCGATGGGGCGACCCCGTTCCGCGCGTTCGTGAAGCTGGTGCTCCCGCTGTCGGTCCCGGTGCTCGCCTCGGCCGCGATCTTCCAGTTTCTGTGGGTATGGAACGATCTCCTGGTGGCCCTGGTGTACCTGGGAGGGTTTGAGGAGGTCGCCCCTCTGACCCTGAAGCTGTCCCTCCTCGTGGGGTCGCGGGGCCAGGACTGGCACCTCCTCACCGCAGCCGCCTTCGTGTCGATGATCGTCCCGATGATCGTCTTCCTGTCCCTGCAGCGGTATTTCGTCCGCGGGATCCTCGCCGGGGCGGTCAAGGGGTGACGGTGGCCCAGTGGGTCCGACTGAGGGAAGAGGGGAGGAGAGCGCTCCTGCGCCTGCGGACCGAGGTCACGGTGGACGGGGAACGGTTCAGGCTTGCCAATGCCGGGATGAAGGGAAACATGGTTCGGTTCGGGATCTTCCCCCGTGACCTTTTCACGGCGGGGTTCATCGCTGGCGATGGGTCGCTCATCTGGGAGACAGCGCGGTTTTGTGCCAGGACCATCGGCCGCCAGCGGGACCCGCGGACCGGAGAGGAGCCGGGCCGGGTGATCCACGAGTTCACTCCTCATGAGCACGAAGGCCTCCCACCCGGTACAACGCTTGCGAGACGAGCCAGCTGTTCCTTATTGGAGCGGCGCAGTGCTTGCGTACCGGTGAGGGGGTGAGCTTGACTGCGATCCGGGATGCACTGCAGGCGGCGGGGGAGTACGTGCTCCGCCACCTCGAAGACGACCTGGTTTGGGAGGACCCCCGCCATGCGGAGGCGGAGCGGTACCTCCTCTCCGCCACGTACTGGAAGGACTCATTTCTCCCCGGGCACCGGGAGCTTCGGTTTCCGGTGGCGTACACCCTGGTCCAGGCCCAGACGGTCGCCGCCCTCCGCGCGCTGGCCGCGCTGACTGAGCCCCTCGACCTCGGGTTCTCCCCCCCTGCGCTCGCTCGGCAGGCCCGGGCTACAGCGGGAGCGATCTGGCGAAAGCTATGGGACGAGGCCACCGCCTACCCCGCCCTGGCCCGCGATGGGAGGGAACTCGTCCCGGGGGTGAGCTCGGATGGGTTGCACCTGCTCGCCTACCTCCGGCCGGCGGACGTGCCCCCAGAGAAGCGGGGGAGGATCCTCGATCGGGCGGGAGAGCTGGCCACCCCCTACGGGTTCCGCACCTCCGCCCCGAGTCAACCGGATTACTCCTCCACTGGGTACCACCAGGGCGCGATTTGGCCGTTTGAACAGTGGTTCATCGCCCGCGGGGCGATCGTCCACGGCCTTCCTGACGTCCTCGCCACGGCCGAGCGGGTGCTCTACGCACTTGCCGATCTCGGGTTCGTTGAGCTATTCTACTGGGACGAGGAGAAGGGCCTCCGTGGACCAGGCGAGATCCCTGGCGAAGGGTGTGATCTTCAGCTGTGGTCGGCCGTGGTCCCCGAGGGGTTCCATCGTCTGCTATCCGGAGGTGAATGGGGAGCCATCCCCTAGTCCATGGAAGCATTGGGCATCGAGCGGTACGTACCCTACGTCGGGGAGGAAATGGTGACAGCTGTATTCCAGGCGGCGCGTCCGCTGTACGGATTGCGGCTCCTCCACGTGAACTCCACGTTCCACGGGGGAGGAGTGGCGGGGATGCTCCACTCGCTCATCCCACTGATGAACGACGTCGGGATCAACGCCGACTGGAGCCTGCTGTATGGGGACCCCTCCCTGTTTCAGGTCACGAAGAAGCTCCACAACGCCCTCCAGGGGGAGCCCGTCGAGTTGACCGACCACGAGGTGGCCGACTACCTGCGGGTGAACGAGGCGTTCGCTCGGTACAGCCCTCTTGCGGACCATAACATCATCATTGTTCACGACCCACAACCTCTCCCCATGATCCGTTACCAACTCAGGGTGAACCCCTGGGTGTGGCGGTGCCACATCGACATCTCTACGCCTCACGATCCGGTATGGGAGGCACTCAAGCCGTTCATCCTTCGCTACGACGGGGTGGTCGTCTCGTCAGAAGCGTTCCGGAAGCCCGATCTCCCCGTGGACACCCACATCATCGCCCCGGCCATCGATCCCCTGTCCGAACTTAACCGGGAGTTAACGGCAGGCGAACTGGCGAAGAAGCTCGACCAGTACGGGATCCCCAACGACAAACCCATCCTCGTGCAGGTGTCCCGGTTCGACAAGTGGAAGGACCCCCTTGGGGTGGTGGAGGTGTTCCGCCTGGTCAAGGCTGAAGTGGATTGTCGACTGGTGCTCATCGGGAGCATGGCCACCGACGATCCCGAGGGGCCGCAGATCTTCTCTCAGGTGCAGGAGCAGGTGCAGGAGATGGGGGATGTGCACCTCATCACCCAGGCCGATGCCCTCCTCGTGAACGCCCTGCAACAGTCGGCGGCGGTGGTGATGCAGCTGTCCCGCCGTGAGGGGTTCGGCCTCACCGTGTCCGAGGCACTGTGGAAGGAGACCCCGGTCGTGGCGACCAACGTGGGGGGGATCCCCCA
>Ga0116147_1005209_pt1 | contig 11123 bp, 4 predicted proteins | sample AD_JPNHG3_MetaG_FD_89749 | JGI IMG/M metagenome (GOLD analysis project Ga0116147, IMG submission 89749) | Active sludge microbial communities of municipal wastewater-treating anaerobic digesters from Japan - AD_JPNHG3_MetaG | ecosystem: Engineered > Bioreactor > Anaerobic > Digestate | place...
CGGGATCGGTATCGCTATCGCTATCGGAATCGGGATCGTCGACCCGCGACCCGCGACATTCGACCCGCGACATTCGACAGGGACGCCCGCGTTTCCGACACCGCAGGTCGCTTTTCAGGGTTTCTGGTTTCTGGGTTTCAGGGTTTCAGGGGTTCATCCAAATCGGGGTCGGGGTCGGTATCGGGATCGCTATCGGAATCGGGATCGGGATCGCTATCGGGATCGGGGTCGACATAAGGTCTGACGGGAGAAGCGGGCGTCCCTACCCGCGCACCGCTTTCCGGCCCTGTCTCAGCGGGCGATTGAGACCCTGTAAAAGCCCGTGGGCGCTCCCGGCTCCCGGGGCAGGAAGACGCGCGTCTGGCCCGACTCGGGATCGGCCTCGACCTGCCGCACCACCCGCCAAGTCTCGCCGAGCCGTTCGCACCAGGCGATGTCGTACATCAGACCCGGCGAGGAGTTCCATTCAAGCCACATCCCCTCCTTCGTCATGAGCACGGCCTCCACCTGAAACGCGCGGACCGGCAGGTTGTAGGCCGTGTGGTAGACGCCCTCGTCATCCCGCACGCAGAGATGGCAGATGTCCCCGACACGCAGCCCCGCGACGGAAAAACGGTAGGTGTGGTTGCCGTAACCGGTTGACGGCAACCGGCCGACTTCCTTCCATTCGCCGTCGGTCCAGAGGTAGAGCACCATGTCGTTGAAGCCGGTCTCGTCCAGACTCTCGAACTCGACCAGCACCCCGCCTCCGGGCGTGCCGTACGCCTGGATCAGGATCGCCGAGGCCGTGGTGGGGTCAATTCCGGGAAGGAATCCCGCGTTGACCGGCTCGCCGGGATCAGCGCCGACGCCGTGTCCCGAGACCACGGCAAAGACCGCCATCGCGTCACCTTCGCCGCTGTCCGCCGCGCGGTTCCGTTCCGGATGGGTCGCGGCCGCGCCCCCGGTGGGAACCGGCGCCAAGGCATTGGTGCTGCAGACGAAACGGACGGTCAGCTCGCCGGGGGGCACGTTGGTGAAAACATACATGCCGGCAGAATCCGTCACCGTTTCCGCCAGCTTTTCGCCGGCGCGCCAGAGCGTCACGGTCATGCCGCCCGAGAACGGCGTATCCAGACCGGGATCACGCATCCCGTTCCCGTCCTTGTCGTGGAAGACGTAGCCGTAAACATTGGCCGGAATGTAAAATCCGGCATCCACGGTCAGGTTCGTGGAGCCAAGAGATACGGTGAAGTTGTCCGTCCGCAATGTGCCGGGATCGGCGTCGCTGTCAACACTGCTGTCATCGCCCACCTTATGGCCCGTGGCCACATATCCGGCCGGAGGTTCGAAGCTGACCGCATACAACGACGGCACAAGACCCGTGAATGAGTAGATGCCGTTTGCGTCGGTCAGCGTGGAAGCGACTTCCACGCCCTGGCCGTCCAGCAGGCGCACCACCACATTCGACAGCCCCGGCTCACCGGGATCCTGCACGCCGTTGCCGTTCAGATCCTCCCAGACGCGGTCACCGATGACGCTGAAGGTGAACTGGTGGTCCTCGACCTCCCCGCCCCTCACCTCGCCGCTGAAAAGCGGGATCAGCGGCTGGGAGGGATAGAGGCGGAAGCGCGTGTTCAGTACGGTCACATCGTTGGTACGGAAGGTGCCTTCCGGGATCGGGAAGCTCAGCGTGTAGACAACGCCGGTACCCTGGCTGTCGACCGCCTGGCTGATCGCCAGTTCGTTGGCGTTGGTGAAGGTGCCGTCCTGATTGAAGTCGATCCAGCCGCAGAGCCAGCCGCTTCCCGCACCCACCAAAACCTCGACCTGGCCGCCGTTCTCTGCGCTCCAGTGCCCGACCGCCACCACGCCATCCTCCTCGTCGCCGTCGCCGGTGGCATCAGGGGTGGGCGTGCCGTTGCGCTCGGTCTCGACCTTCCGGCCCAAATAGAGCGGCTGCCCCGGCACCTGGATGTGGCTCGGCCCGACAGGATTGTCCGCCAGGGTCGTGCTGTAGGACGACGGCAGATCGCCGAAATCCCTTTCGTACATCGGGTCGAAGGCGAAATCGATGTTGTCACGCACCGGCACGATGGTCATGGTCTGGTAGGCCGAGCGGGTGTGGCCGAGGCTGTTGGTGGTGTTGACGACCGTGAGCGCCGACGTGTCGCCCGTCTTGGTGGTCAGGCGCACGCCGGATATCGGCGCGGCCAGCGACACGATATAGCGGTCGTTACCGCCGCCCGACGGCAGGCCGTCGAAATGGTAGTCGCCCGCCGCGTCGGTCGTGGTCGAGGAGATCATCATTGTCTCGCCGGATTCGATCACGCCGTCACCGTCGTCATGCCAGAGGTAGAGATAGACCGTCACGTCGGCAAACGGGTATTCGCCCGCACCCACACCGGATGCGTTCATGCCGTTCAGCAATCCGTCGAAGGGTTCCGCATCGAGGCCGACCGTGCCGCTGACCACATTGGTTCCGCTGAAGTGGTAGCCGAAATCAATATCCAAGTCGGCGTTGGTCACGCTGTGGCCGGCGATCGAGACCACCGAGCCGCCGCTGATGACGATGTTGGTCGCCACACCATCCGCCACACCATCCGCATCATACACCGGCACAAGACCGGCATGCAGATCAGGGTCAGCGGCATCAACCACGATCTTGTAAGTGCCGTCGGCGAGGCCGCCAAAAAGGTAGATGCCGTCGGCGTCGGTCTCCTGCGTGGCGATCAGGGTCTCGTTTTGGTAAAGCGCGACCGTGACATACGGGATGCCCGGTTCGCCGGCGTCATGCACACCGTTGGTGTTGACGTCGATCCAGAGCGTGTCGCCGATGACGCCGGGGGGCTGGTAGCCGAAGTCGGCGCCGGTGAAGGTCGCCCGCTGGGTGAGCTTGAGTCCGTACTGGCCATCGCACGACGGCCCGGCGACAGGCGGCACGGGACACGGTTCGCCGTCGTTGTCGGGATCGCCGGTAAGCACGGCGTCGGCCAACGGTGCCGAGGTCTCGTCAACGACCACGACGTAATAGTCCGGCAACAGATTGCGGAACATGTACTTGCCGTTGGAGTCTGTTACTTGCGTGGCGACCAACTCCTCTCCCGCGTCGTAGACGCCGTTGACGTTGACATCCCGATAGAGCCGCACCGTCACGCCGGGGATGCCCGGCTCGTTCCAGTCCTGGTCGGCGTTGCCATTGTAGTCCCACCAAACCGTGTCGCCGATCGCGCCCGGCAGCACGAAGCCAAAGTCAGCATCGAGGTGGTTGGTCTCGCCGAGCGTGATATTGTAGATGGTCGGGGTGGTAGGATGGGCTTTCTCGCCCAGTCCGTTGACCGGCAGCGCCTCGGAATCGGCATCCACCACGACGCGGTAGTTCCCGGATGGAAGCGCGGAGAAGAGGTAGTGGCCGTCGGCATCGGTCGTGGCAGTCCGCACCAGAACGTAGGTGCCATCGCCATCCAGATCGGCATAGAGCTGTACCGCCACGCCGGGAATGCCGACTTCGCTGCACTCCGGTTGTTGTATGCCATCGGTGTTGATGTCGCACCATACCGTGTCGCCAATGCTGCCGAATCCCGCCGCCAGGAATCCGAAATCCTGGTCAAGGTTATCCTCCGTCGTCAGCGTGACCACGCTGATCCCGTCCTTTTTGCTGTCGGGATCGGCCGTCACGGTATAGTGGCGCTGATGCCCGGCCGATGTGTCCACGACCACCTGATAGGTTCCCGGCGGCAGGGAGTCGAAAAGATAACTTCCGTCGGCGCCCGTCACGGTCTCAGCGATCAAGGCGTCGATGCCCGCATCGATCTCGCCGTCGCCGTCCTCATCCTGGTAGAGGCGCACAGTCACTCCGCCCACGCCCTCATCCTCGGAATCCTGCGTGCCGTTGCCGTTCCAGTCGTAGAAGATCGTGTCGCCGATCGCCAGCGTGCCCGACAGCGCGTAGCTGAAGTCGGCGTAGCCCACGCCACCTGACGCCACCGTCACGGCCACCGCATTGGCCGTGTCGAGCCCGTCGGTGTCGTAGGTGCCGCTCCAAGCGCCGGTGGCCAGCGGCCCGCTGTTGGTCACGACCGTCACCGTGTAGGTGCCGTTGTAGGCACCGGCAAACTGGAAGGTGCCCTGCGCTCCGGTGGTCGTGGTGGCGATCACCGTGCCGCCGGAGTCACGGAGTTCCACCGTGACGCCGGCCATCCGGTCCTCGCCGTCTTGCGGCGTGCTGCTGCCGTCGCGGTCACGGTCGTGCCAGATCATGCCGCGGATCGTCGACTGGAGCGTGTAGCCGAAGTCAGCCGTCAGCACGGTATCGGCCCCCGTTGTCGAGTCGAAGACGATCGTCACTACCGCCTGGTGTGGCGTGCCTACGCCGTCGTAATCCCATGTGGGCGTGCCGCCGCCGCCCGGCAGCGTGGAGGTCGTGACGGCCACGGTGTAGTTGCCGCTGGCCGGCAGACCTTTGAAGAGGTAGAAACCGTTGGCGTCGGTGAAGGTGCTGATGGCTACACCCGCGCCAAGGCCCAGATCGACCCCGGTGGGCGGCGTGATGGTGACGGTGACATCGGCGACACCCGGCTCGCCGGGATCCTGCACGCCGTCGCCGTTGAGATCGCGCCAGACGAAATCGCCGATGGTTCCGGCGGGCAGCACCGGGGCGATGCACTCGCCGTGCTGATCGCTGGCGCGTGTGCCGATCTTATACCAAGCGTTGGTGATGTCAAAGGTGTTGGTCACGGGGGCGCTGATGTTGCCCGGCGGTTCGAGCACGTCGAACATGACGTTAACCACGCGTCCGCCGCCGGCATGGACCGGCCCGAGATTGTTCCAGCCAAGCTCACCGGCCGGGCCATCAGTGGACAGCGTGTCCGGCGGCGGGCTGGCCGAGACGAAGGCCAGGCGCGACGTGTCGTAGGTGTCTACGAGCGGCACGGGGTCGAGCGTTGTGGCATCCGTTCCGCCGATCGTCTGGTCGGTTGTCAACACGAAGCCGAACGAATCGAGTTCAACTATCCCCGTCGGATTGCCCTGCTTTTCGGCGATCAACTGAACCTCCAGGGCGGTGCCGTCGAAGTCGTCCCAGTCCCAGACGGTCTGCATATGCGTCACATCTACAGAGAGGAGACCTGTGGGAATCGAGAGGCAACTGAGTGTGTGCGTGCCTAGAGTCACGCCGTTCTTCACCAGGGTAAACTTCAGTGTCGAGGTGGTGCCTTGAAATGAACCGCTGACGCGCAGCGGCAGTATTGCCATAACGTTGGTGATCGCGCCATGGGGAGCCGTTCCCAGATAGCCCGTCAGGGTAAGTTCCTTGGCGGCCTTTTGGAATTCGGCGGTGGTGTAGGTTCCGTCGGGCTCGCCCGGCTTCCAGGCGTTGGCAGGATCGAGCCACGCCTTGTTGCCGTCGCCTGTGAAGCCGTTGGTCGGCCAGATCGTGTGCATCAGGGGCTGGGGCGTCGAGGCGCCGGAGCCGGACAGCCGGTTGGTCACGGCAATCTGGTAGGTGACCTGCCCCCCCTCGCGCAGGGCGTCCGTGCCGATGCGCGTCTTGGTGGCTATCAGCGCTGGCGCGAGTCCGAAGTCGGCGGTCAGATCCTCCACACCATTGGGATTGGTGCGGGCGCTGTCGAGATCGACGGCATAGAACAGGGGGGTCGTCGTGGTGTAGCCCTCGGGCAAGTCCGCGTCGTCGTGGTCGAGCATGACCACGTAATTCCCGTCGGGCAGATCGGAGAACAGGTATTTCCCTTCGGCGTCGGTGATGGCCAGACTATAGAGCGGCTCACCGACATCGACCACACCGTTGCCGTTGACATCGTAGTAGAGCATGACGCTGACGTTTGCGATGCCGGCTTCATCACCATCCTGAATGCCGTTGCCCAGAATGCCGCCGGTTCCCGTGCCGGTGTCGGCGAAGACGGTGTCTCCGAGGCTGTTGTTGCCCTGCACAAAGGTGGTTGTCTTGTCGGTCGCGAAGGGCGGGGTGTTGCCATAGCTCAGACCGGCCACGTTGATCACGATGGGCTCGGCCTCGAGGTAGGGGTTGTCCACCGTCACGGAGAAGCGCACCGCGCCGTGCGCTCCGGCGGGCAGCACATCCGACAGCCACCACTGAATATCCGTCACGGATGCCGCGGGCGGCTCATCCTGCGCCCAGGTCGCGCCGTTGTCGGTGGAATAGAAGACCGCATAGGCGCTCACGCCTGCCGGAAGGGCATTCGAGGCCGTCGCGCTGCCGGACACGTAGGTGGTGCCGGCGGGGATGGAGTCCTGGACCACCAGCGGCAGACCGAGGCCGGGATCGCCGACCGCCAAGCTGCCCGCATTTGTGAAGCACACAGTATAGGGGATGGGCTCGCCCGGCAGGACCGTTTTTTTACAGTTCGCAGTCTTGCGGATGCCGACCCGCGCCCCTTCGCTTTGCAACCCTTCGCACAGGGAGACGCCGAAGTCGGCGTTATACTTCTCCCGGTCCGGGTTTGAGCCCACCACCTGATAAGGGGTGGTCACGCTGCACGCATTCGGCACCAGCGGCATGAACTCGTATCGCACGTAGCCCACAACGCCGTTGTTCTCAGGAATGTTCTCGAAGTAGAGCTGGTCCTCGGCGGTCAGGACGAGCTCGCCGCCCGATTTGAGCTTGACGATCACCATGGCGTAGGTCTTGACCAGCCGGAAGGCGCCAGCGTCGAAGATCGTCGGGTCGCCGACCGGCTGCATCCAGATGTTACGGTCGGGCACCATGTCGCCGTTGTTGTCGAATCCTTCCCCGACATTTCCCAGATCGTACCAGAGACCTTCGGTCATGACGCGTGTGCCCACCGAACCGTCGACAGCCGCGTTCGTCCAGGCGGGCTCGTACTGGTTGAGCAGGTCCTTGTAGTACTGCGGCACCTTGTTGGCGCCGTTCGGGAAAATCTTGTTGGACGATGCAGAAATGGTGTTGCGGAAGTTCAGTTCGCGTGTCAGATCGACCTTCCGCGTCGTGCCGCCCTCGCTGGCGGTCGCCCAGACGTCGTACTCGAGCCAGAGGTCGTCACTGGGCTTGACGCTCGTCCCCCAAAGCGGCGTGCCGTTGACATCGAGCTGGTCGTAGCCGATGAGCCAGTAGACCGTCACAGATTCACCGGCGGGGATGGTGCCGATGTAACGCGTGGCGTCGTCCAGCCCTGCCCGGCCGCCCTCGTGGCGGAGGGCGAAGGCACCGCCGGGCAGCGGCCCGGTCAAGCCATCATGCGTCCGCGAGGGATAGATACCCGGCGTGGAGCCGGTCCCGCCATTGTAGTTGCCGGCGCACACCACGATGTCGGTCAGGTCGGTTGTGCCGTCGTTGTGCAGCGTCACGCCGATGTAGGCCGCGCCCGGCACATAGGACGAGGACGAGCCCGCATTCGAGGCAACGATCAGATTGTAGCCGCTGTTGACCTCGACCCGCAGCGCACCATCCTGTGTGGCCGCGCGGAGGGATGCGCCCCACCCCAGCACCACGGCAAGCCCCGCCAGCCGCACCCAGACTTCCCTCGTTCCGCTGAGCTTCATTCTTAAACCGCTGTTGGAATTGTCGCCGTCCCGATAAGAGTCTGCGTGAATATCCACGTTTCACCCCTTCGCTGATAGGTCTGACAGGTCAAGCTCGGTTTGACAAAATTGCGCTGAACATACTCCTTTAATCGGGTGTTTGCAGCGACACCCCCTGCCATTTACTTTTTTATGATACAAAAACAGGTGTGTAAGGTCTATAAAAAAGTGTGAGGATTTTGAATTTTTGTGTGAAATCCCGTCAGCCTCTCCGCGCTATGCTCGGAGCCAAAATTCGCGTCTTGGCCGATAAGGCCAATAAAAACAAGTTGTTTATCGCGGCAGGGGCGCCCGATAACGGACGCCCCTGCCGCGATAATAGGCAGATGAATCGGGAATGGACTCTTGCGGAGACCGTTTACGTGATTGCCCGGAATTACGGTTTTCTGATAAGATCATCCCGTTTTCAAAGAACACGATTCAAGTCCAGCCATGAGTCAAAAGGAGGAATGCAAGATGGCATCGATCAAAGGCACGCAGACGGAGAAACTGGTTCTGACCGCTTTCACGGGGGAATCAGCAGCGCGAAACCGTTACACGTTTTGGGCGGGGCAGGCCAAGAAGGAAGGGTTCGTCCAAATTGAGGCGATTTTTGAGGAGACCGCGAATCAGGAAAAAGAGCATGCCAAACGGCTCTTCAAATTTTTGGAGGGCGGCGACGTGCCCATCGAGATCACACTGCCCGCAGGCGTGATCGGCAAGACCGAGGAGAACCTGATCCATGCGGCCGAGGGCGAGGAGTACGAGTGGCAGCACATGTATCCCGATTTCGCCGCCGTGGCGCGCAAAGAGGGGTTCGAGGAAATCGCCAAGACCATGGAGGCGATCGCGATTGCGGAGAAGTTCCACGGCGAGCGTTACCGCCAACTGGCCGCCAACATCAAGAAGGGTATCGTCTTCAAACGCGAAGACCCCAACACGATCTGGCGTTGCCGCAACTGCGGGTATCTGCATGTCGGTGCGGAAGCCCTGGACCTCTGCCCCGCCTGCGCCCATCCCAAGGCGCATTTCGAGTTGCGCGGCATCAACTGGTAAGGGATGCCCTGATCACCCCCGGAACCATCGAGAAGATCCGTGCGCGCATGGCTCTGGCCAGTGTGTTCGAGGAGGATTTAGAGGAATCCTTCATTCTCGGATCGGGCCCCGGGGGCCAGAAGATCAACAAGACCGCCTCCACGGTGCGGCTTCTGCACCGCCCCAGCCGACTCACGGTCAAATGCGGCGTCAGCCGGTCGCGTGAGCAGAACCGCTGGCTGGCGCGGCGTGAACTGGCTGAACGTATTTTGGAGCGCGAGCGTTCGGAACTCTCGATTCGACGGCAGGCGGCAGAGAAGATCCGACGCCAGAAACGCCGACGCTCGCGGCGTCAGCAGGCCCGCATGCTGGACGACAAGCGTAAACACAGTGAAAAGAAGGCGTTGCGGGGCGCCGTGCGGTTCGACGCCTGAACGCCGCAGGGGCCGTTTCGGGCGAGGCGGGGCGCGGCATGTTTCCGAAATACAGATGGCGGGATTCGCCCGTAGAGGACGGGTCCGCCCGCGAATTGGCTGACGCGTTGGAGTTGCCGTTGCCGCTGGCACGGGTTTTGGCGGCGCGCGGCCACACCTCGCCGGATCAGGCCGCCGCGTTTCTGGCGCCAAACTTGCAGGCGCATCTGGGGCATCCGGACGGGTTTCCGGGTGCTGCGGAAGCTGCGGAACGGCTCTGGGCCGCAGTCCGGGCTGGCCGCAGGATTGTGGTCTACGGGGATTTCGATGCGGACGGCGTGGCGGCCGCGGCGGTGATGGTTTCCTCGCTCAAGCGGTTCGGAGGTCGGGTTTCGGTCTTTCTGCCTCACCGCGATCAGGAGGGCTACGGCCTGACCCTCGCCGCCTTGGAGCGCTGCCGCCGCGAACAGGGGGGATGGCCGGACCTGCTGGTCACCGTGGATTGCGGAATCACCTCGATCAACGAGGTGGAGCACCTGAACGCCGCAGGGGTTGAGGTGATTCTGACCGACCACCACGAACCCGGCACGGTATTGCCCCATGCCGCAGTGATCGTGAATCCGCGTGTCGGGGCTTCGCCGGGTGCGGAGCACCTGTGCGGCGCAGGCGTGGCTTTCAAGGTGATTCACGCGATGGCCGAACTGGGTAAACGCCGCAACTGGTATCCGGGCGAACCCTTCTGCGGCGAACTGCTGGCACCGGTCGGGGTGGCGACGGTCGCGGACGTGGTGCCATTGACCGGGGAGAACCGGCTGTTGGTTTCGGCCGCGCTCCGTTCGTGGGAGCGGTACGCGGGTGCGGGATTGCGCGCGTTGCTGGCGCGCGCGTCGGCGCAGACCGTCCGCGACATGGATGCGGCCCTGTTCGGATTTGTGCTGGGGCCGCGGCTCAATGCGGCCGGCCGTATGGGGTCGGCTATGGATGCGTACGAGTTGTTGGCCACGTGTGACCGTCAGCGCGCGACGGAGTTGGCGGCGCGTCTCGAAGGGTTCAACGGCGAGCGGCGCGGCGTGGAGGCGCGTATGCTGGCCGCCGCGCGGCACCAATGCGGACTTGATTCGCCGCAGGGACTGGGCGACCTCGCGGCGGTGGTGGTCGGCGGCGACGGTCCGCATGCCGGGGCAACCGGCTGGCACCCCGGAGTACTCGGGATCGTGGCGGCGCGGCTGAGCGAAGCGGCGGCGCGGCCCGCAGCGGTGGTGGCGTTCGACGAGACGGGCGCGGGTCGGGGTTCGGTGCGCGCGGGCGAGGGGTATCATGCGCTCAAGGCTCTGGCCGCGGCCGGGGATGCGCTGACCGGGTTCGGCGGACACGAGCGGGCCGCAGGGTTTCAGGTACGGGCCGGCGGGTTCGCGCAGTTCCGGCAGCGGTTTTGTGAGGCGTGCGCGGATCAGGCGAGAACAGCCGACGGCGGGCCATGCCTGATGGTGGACGGATGGCTCACGCCCGAGTCGCTCTCCGTCGCGTTCCTTGCCGCGCAACAGCGTCTGGCACCGTTCGGCTACGGCAACCCGATACCGCGCTGGGGTCTGCGCGGGGTGAGCTTGGAACGCGCGCAACCGGTCGGCAACTCCGGCGAGCATTTGCAACTCGCGTTTGATGTGGGCGCGGGCCGCTCCGTGCGGGGCGTATGGTTCCGCCACGGCGCGATGTCCGAGGCCGTGCGCGCCGCAGGCGGGCGGATGGATGTGGTGTTTGAGATGCGCCGCAACGATTTTGGCGGGGAAGCGTCGGTGGAAATGCGAATCTGTGACCTCGCGCCGACAGTCGCGGAAAAGGAGGTCCGCGGACGCCTTAAAAAGAGCAGTTGAACCTTCAACTCTCTTTGGTTTCAGGGTTTCAGGGTTTCAGGGTTTCAAGGTTTCATCGGGGTCGGGGTCGGAATCGGGATCGGGATCGATTGTTTAACCACAGGACACTTTCTTGGGTTTCAGGGTTTCAGGGTTTCTGGTTTCATGGTTTCAGGGTTTCATCCAAATCGGGGTCGGGATCGCTATCGGGATCGGGATCGTCGACCCGCGACCCGCGACATTCGACCCGCGACGATCGACAGGGACGCCCGCGTTTCCGACACCGCAA
>Ga0116147_1005212_pt1 | contig 11119 bp, 10 predicted proteins | sample AD_JPNHG3_MetaG_FD_89749 | JGI IMG/M metagenome (GOLD analysis project Ga0116147, IMG submission 89749) | Active sludge microbial communities of municipal wastewater-treating anaerobic digesters from Japan - AD_JPNHG3_MetaG | ecosystem: Engineered > Bioreactor > Anaerobic > Digestate | place...
CCTTGTCGTCGAGGGCGCCGAAGAGCAGCGTGCCGCGCGCCCCGCGGGCGGCGAGGAACTCGGCGAGCCGCCGCGCCCCGTCGGGGTTGTGGGCGGCATCGAGCAGCACCCGGTCGCCGGTGGGCAGGAGGACGCTTTCGAGCCGCCCCGGCCAGCGGGCTGCGGTCACCCCCTGCCGGATCGCCGCGGGGCCGATCGCCGGCCAGCCGAGCGGGCGGAGCCGCTCGGCGGCGTGGACGGCGAGCAGGAGGTTCGCCGCCTGGTGGCGCCCCGCGAGCGGGAGACGAAGCCGCCAGCGCCCGGCGGGGGTGACGATCGCGAGCTGCTGTCCTTCCCAGCCCTCTTCGAGGAAACGGGTCTCCGCGAGCCACGGCCCGAGGTCGAGAAAGCTCGCCCCGATCGCGGCCGCCTCGGCGGCGAGGGCGGCGGTGGCCTCGGCGCTTCCGGCGAGGGCGAGCGCCGGGCGGCCGGGGCGGAAGATCCCGGCCTTCTCGCGGGCGATCGCGGCGCGCGTCTCGCCGAGGAACTCCCGGTGGTCGAGGTCGATCGCGGTGACGAGCGAGAGCTCCGGCCGGGCGAGGTTGGTGGCATCGAGCCGCCCTCCCATCCCCACCTCGAGCACCGCGAGATCGACCCGCTGCCGGGCGAAGGCGAGGAAGGCGGCCGCCGTCATCGCCTCGAAGTAGGTCGGCGCGCGGCCGCCGCCGGCGGTGCTCGTGGCGACGACCTCCGCAAGGAGCCGGGCGAGGCGGCGGTCCGGGAGCGGGAGGCCGTCGACCCGGATCCGCTCCGCCGGGCGTTCGAGATGCGGCGAGGTGTAGAGGCCGGTGCGCAGCCCCGCGGCCTGGAGGATCGCCGCGAGGAGCGCGGCGGTGGAGCCCTTGCCGTTCGTGCCCGCCACGAGCACGCTCGGGAACCGGAGCTGGGGATCGCCGAGGGCGGCGAGCAGATCGCGGGTCGCCTCGAGCCCGAGGCGGATCCCTTCCCGCTCGAGCCGGGCGAGGAGCGGAGCGAGCGCGGCCACGGGCGGGCGCGTCAGGCGGCGGCGGTGAGCAGGTGCAGGCAGCGGGCGAGCGTCGCCTTCAGCTCGGCCCGCGGGACCACGAGGTCGAGGAAGCCGTGCTCGAGCAGGAACTCGCTGCGCTGGAACCCTTCGGGCAGGCTCTGCCGGATCGTCTGCTCGATCACCCGCGGGCCGGCGAAGCCGATGAGCGCCCCCGGCTCGGCGATGTTCAGATCGCCGAGCATCGCGAAAGAGGCGGTCACGCCCCCGGTCGTCGGGTCGGTGAGCACCGAGAGGTAGGGAACCCGGCGCTCCCGCAGGCGGGCGAGCGCGCTCGCGATCTTCGCCATCTGCATGAGCGAGAGGATCCCCTCCTGCATCCGGGCGCCGCCGGAGGCGGAGACCACGACGAGCGGGCGGTGCTTCTCGCCCGCGTGCTCGGCGGCGCGGGTGAGCTTCTCGCCGACCACCGAGCCCATCGAGCCGCCCATGAACCGGTAGTCCATGACCGCGAGCACGACCGGCACGCCGCCGAGCGTCCCCTCGAGCACGCGCACCGCGTCGGGGCTTCCGACCGCCTGCTGGTAGGCGTGGAGCCGGTCGGCGTAGGCGCGGGTGTCACGGAAGCGGAGCGGGTCGGTGGGGCGGACCGCGGCGAAGAGCTCGCGCACGCCGCCCTCGTCGAGCAGCAGCCGGATCCGCTCGGGGGCGTCGATGCGGAAATGGTGCCCGCACTTCGGACAGACCCGCAGGGTGCGCTCGAGCTCGCGGGCGAAGAGCACCTCGCGGCAGTCGTCGCAGCGGACCCAGAGCCCCTCGGGCACGGGCGAGCGCGGCGGCCAGCCTCGCAGCGGCTTCGGGGTGCGAGTCTTCCGGAACCAGGCCATGGCGCGCGTACCGAAAAGCTAGCGCCGGGCCCGTTCCGGCCCGGCGCTGCGATGCGGGGTTGCGGGACCGGAGGCGCCCGGGCGGGGCGTCAGATCTCCGCCGCCCCTTCCTCTTCCGCCTCGAGGTCGTTCGGGATGCCGAGCCGCAGGCAGGCGGCGTCGTACATCTGCCGCGCCGCCTTCTTGCCCTGCTGGAGCTGGGCGAGGCGCTCCTTGACCTTGGCGAGCTCCTCCTCGATCTGGCGGTCGAGGTCGGAGATCTCCTGCTTGGTCACCGCCAGGGTGTTCTCGTAGAACTTCCGCTGCTGATCGGACAGGCTCATCGCTTACCTCCCAAGGCGAATTCGGTGCGCGACCGTTGCGCCCGCGCAACTCCAGCGTCAAAGCTTAAACGGGATCCTCACCGGATACCAGACCTTCACCGGCACGCCATCCTTCGTCGCCGGCCGGAAGGTGGCCGACCGGCCGGCCTGGAGCGCCGCCTCGTTGAAGCCGACCTCCTGCGGGAACGGCTTGTCGAGCCGGGTGTCGATCACGCGTCCGTTCTCGTCGACGAGCAGCGCCACGACCACCTCGCCCTGGACCTTGAGCCGGCGTGCGAGCGGCGGGTAGGCGGGCGTCGCGATATTGATCAGGGCCGGGGGAGTCACGCCCGGGCCGAGCTCGACGAGCTCGCCGCGGCGTACCGACGGCGGCGTGGGGGTGGGCGCCGGGGTGGGCGCCGGGGTGGGCCGCGGGGTCGGCGTGGGCACCGGGGTCGGTGCCGGGGTCGGCTCCGGAGTGGGCTCGGGCGTGGGCTCCGGCGTCGGTTCCGGGGTCGGGACGGCGGTCGGTACCGGCGCCGGCGCCGGCGTCGGAGCGGGGGGCGGCGTCGGCACCGGAGGCGGCGCCACGGTCGGCTCCGGCACGGCCGGGGCGGGAGCCTCGTCCGTGGCGGGGAGCGCTTCGGCCGGCGCCGGTTCGCTTTCCGGAAGCGTCACGGCCGGCGGTGCCGGCGACGAGGCGGGGCTCTCCGGCGTGCCACCGCCACGGCCGAAGAGGAAGAAGAGCGCCACGGCGAGCAGCGCCGCCGCCGCGATGCCGCCGTAGAGCGGCAGGCGGCTGCGGGCCGGGACGGTTTCGTCGACCTCGACGTCGGTGGCCGGCTCGACGACCGGAGCCGCCGGCGTCACGGGCCGCGCCGGGGTGACGGGCGGGGGCGTGGTGGCGCGGGGCCGCTCCGGAGCGGGGGTGGTGGCCGGCGCCGCGGCGGGGGCGTCCGCCGTGGGCGCCGCCGCGGGCGCCTCGACGTCGAAGAGGTGGCGAACGAACGCCGCGAGATCGCCCTGTGACGGCGTGGGCTTGAGCGCGAAGAGGACCTTCTCGATCTCGCGCTGCATCTCGCCGGCGGTCTGGAACCGCTCGCCGGGCTCCTTGGCCAGCGCCCGCAGCACCAGGGTGTTGACCTCGAGCGGCAGCCGGGCGTCGAGGTCGCGCGGCGCCTGGATCCGCCCTTCGCGGACCGCTTCGAGCACCGACATCTCGCTGTCGCCCGCGAAGAGGCGCCGGCCGGTGAGCATCTCGAAGAGGATCGAGCCGAGCGAGAAGATGTCGGAGCGCGCGTCGACGGGCCGCCCCCAGGCCTGCTCGGGGGACATGTACTGGAGCTTGCCCTTCAGCGCGCCCATCTGCGTCTTGCTCGCCTTGGTCACCGCCTTGACGATGCCGAAGTCGCAGAGCTTGATCTCCCCCTCGTAGCTGATCAGGACGTTCGGCGGCGAGACGTCGCGATGGACGAGGCCGAGCTCGCGCCCTTCGAAATCCTTCTTCCGGTGGGCGTAGTCGAGGGCGTTGGCGAGGCGGGAGGCGATGAACAGCGAGAGCCCGAGGGGGATCGAACGCCCCTTCTGGCGGGCGGTGTTGAGGATGCTGCGCAGATCCTTGCCCTCGACGTACTCCATGGCGATGTAGAAGTCGTCGCCGGCCTTGCCGAGGTCGTGGATGTGGATGATGTGGTTGTGATCGAGCTGCGCCGCCAGCTTCGCCTCGTCGATGAACATCGTGACGAAGTCCGAGCTGTCGGTCAGGTGCGGCAGGATACGCTTGATCGCGACCGTCTTCTGGAAGCCCTCGAGCCCCTTCTTCCGGGCCTTCCAGACCTCCGCCATGCCGCCGATGGCGATCCGCTCGAGCAGCTGGTAGTCGCCGAGCACGTCGCTCTTCGGTCGCGCGTCGGGCTTGATCTTCACCCGCTGGGTGGCGGCGGGGTCGAACCCCTTGCCCGGTCGCCCCTTCGGATGGGCGAGCGCCTCGATCGCGGCGAGGTCGACCTCCCCCGAGGGGCGGCGAACGGCACTCTCCGGCCTGGGCGTCGGCGTCGGCGTGGCGACCGGCGGCGGGGCCGGGGGGGCCGGCGGCTTGGCGACCGGGGCAGCCGGCGGCTCGGCGGCCGGGGGGGGCGGCGGCTCAACAGCCGGGGGGGCCGGCGGCTCGGCAGCCGGGGCAGCCGGAGTGGCCGGCGGCGCCGGTCGCGGTGTCGGGCGGCGCGTGGTGACGTCGAGACCGGAAAGCGTCTTGCTCAGCAGCTCTTCGATCTCGCCGCTCACGGCGGCCTTGTCGGCCGCGGCAGCGGGGCGGGGTGGCGCCGGGGGCGGCGGTGCCGCCGGGGCGGCCGGAGGAGGCGGGGCCGCCGCCGGTGCGCCCTCGGGCCCGGCCTCGTCGAACTCGGCGAGGAGGTCGGCGAACAGATCGCTGGAGGTCAGCTGCCGGGAGTCCGGGGGCGCGGCCAGGCTGGGTTTCGCCGCCGCCCCGAGCCGGTTGACGAGCATCCGCAGCTGCGATTCGGTGAACGGCTTGGAGAGAACCGCATCGGCGCCCAGGTCGTCGGCGTCGGCCTGGACGTTGGCCGGCAACAGGGCGACGCAGCCCGGCCCGCCCCGAGCCCGGGAGAAGACGTGGACGGAGTCGGCGGCCCCGGGCAGCTCGGTGCTGATCAGGACGAGCCGGGGACGCAGCTCGGCGGCGGTGCGAACCGCCTCGTCGTGGCCTGCGGCAACCTCGACTTCCCATCCGAGCGGCGCGAGCGTGTCACGGACCCGCTCGATGGTGAGCCTTTCGTTCTCCACAACGAGGATGAGCGACATCGAATCCTCCCGCTGCTGAACCCCGCCTTTGTAACACCCGCGACCCGCCCAAGTCAATCCGAAGCGAGGTCGAAACGCTTGTCTTCTCTCCACTTAGCTTAGGATCGGAGGGACGGGCGACGGCCGCCGCCGGGGGGCGGCGCCCGCCGCCGGGAGGCGGGACGAATGCCCGAGCAGGCAGAGCGGAAGCGCGACGAGCGGCCCCGGCGGCCGGTGCTGCGGGTGCTCGGCATCGATCCTGGCAGCCGCTTCACGGGATTCGGCCTGCTGGCGGTGGAGGGGAACCGGGTGGCCCTCGTCGAAGCGGGGCGCCTCGTGCCGGCTCCCGGCCGCGGGGTGCCGGAGCGGCTCGGGGAGCTCGCGGCGGGGCTGGCCGCGCTCCTCGACCGGCACGAGGTGGACGTCGCCGCCGTCGAGCGAACCTTCCACGGGGTGAACTCCCGCTCGCTGATCGTCCTCGCCGAGGCGCGCGGCGCGCTGCTCGCGGTGCTCGCCCAGCGGGGGATCCCGGTGCGGGAGTACGCCCCGGCCGAGGTGAAGGCGGCGGTCGCCGGCGGGCAGGCGACCAAGGAGGAGATCGGGCGGATGGTCGGGCTGCTGCTCGGCCCGGCCGGCCGGGGGTTGCCGGCCGACGCGGCAGATGCAGTGGCGGTGGCGCTGTGCTACTCTCGGAGGCGGCACTTTGACAGGCTGTCGGAGCGCGGGGAAAGCGAGGCCCGCGGCGACCGGAAACGCGCGTTGACCAGCCTGGCGAGCCGTGCTAACGTGCCGCCCTGTCGCCGCCGACCGTCGTGAACCCCCTGTCACCTGGCCTATCTCCGCGGAGCCTCGATCCCCTCGAACGATGCTCCCCGCAGCCGCGTCAGGTGCGCCCGACGGCGGATGGGAACTCGGCCCGCGGTAGGCGGGCCCAAACCTTCTAAGGAGGAAGACCGTGGGCACCTTTTGGAGTTACATGGAGCAGGGCGGACCGGTGATGTGGCCGCTCCTTTTCTTCTCGATCCTCGCGACGGCGTTCACGATCGAGCGCTTCATCGCCCTGCGGCGGGCGCGGATCAACGTCGGCGAGTTCCTGGCGAAGGTTCGCAAGGCGCTGATCGTCAACCGCTCCGTCCGCGACGCGGTGAAGATCTGCGAGCAGTACCGTGGCCCGGTCGCCTCCATCATGAAGGCCGGCCTGCTGAAGTACGGGCAGCCGAAGGAAGACGTCGAGAAGTCGATCGAGAACGCCGCGATCTTCGAGATGGGCCGGCTGGAGCGGGGTCTCATCGTGCTCGCCACGACCGCGAACGTCAGCCCGATGCTCGGCTTCCTGGGGACCGTGACCGGCATGATCCGGTCGTTCGACGCGCTCGCCAAGCAGGGCCTGCAGAACCCGGCCGCGGTCGCCTCGGGCATCTCGGAAGCCCTCATCACCACCGCCGCCGGTCTGTTCATCGCGATTCCGTTCCAGCTCATCTACAACTACTTCCAGAGCCGGGTCAACAAGTTCGTGCGTGACATCGAGACCTCCGCGCACATGCTGCTCGAGACCTTCGGCGAGATGGACCGCAGCGGCATCATGCCCGAGCGGGCCGACGCCCCGGCGGCGCCCAAGCTCGGCTGAGCCGCGGGAGCTGCGGCATGCGACTGAAGGCACGCCAGAAACCGAACGCGGTCGTCCCGACCGCCTCGATGGCGGATATCGTCTTCCTGCTCATCATCTTCTTCGTGTTGACGTTCAACGTCGACGTCGACAAGGCGCAGGTCATGCTGCCGAAGACGGGGCTGCGCTTCGAGGTGCCGAAGAAGTCCGCGGTGATCTCGGTCACCGAGGCCGGGCAGATCCGGGTGAGCAGCGGCGAGGAGACCTCCACCACCGTGAGCGGCTACGAGGACGTGCTCGCCTTCGCGGCCGAACAGGTGGCCCGCGATGCCGAAAAGGCCTTCATCCTGAAGGCCGACGCGCGGGTTCCCTACCAGACCATCGACCGGATCCTCGACTCGCTCAAGCAGGCGCGGGCGTCGACCATCTACCTGCTCTCCGATCAGGAGACGGTGGAAGGCGCGGGGTAGGAGGGCGGCGACGATGAAACTTCCCAAGCGTACCGTCAGCGACGAGGTCCCCACCTCCTCGATGGCGGACATCACCTTCCTGCTCATCATCTTCTTCATGGTGACGAACACCTTCGCGGCCACGCGCGGGCTCGATTTCGCGGTGCCGAAGGAGGACAAGAGCACCCAGACGATCGAGAAGCAGGAGTCCGTGCTCCTCGCCGTTCATCCCGGGGGGCGGTTCGAGGCCGACGGGCGGGCGATCGAGCTCGACAAGATCCTCGACTACCTCCGGCCCAAGCTCGAGCGGGATCCCCTGAAGCCCGTGATCATCCGGCCCGACCCGGACGCCTCCTACGGCGACATGGTGCGGGTCTTCGACGTGCTGCGGCAGGGGAAGGACAAGGGCGTCGAGGTGCGTAACATCTCGATCCCGACCCAGCGCGAGATCGAACAGTTCTGGTACTGACACGGCGGACGAGGGGCTCGCGATGGCCAACGACATGAAGACTCCACCGAACAGCAAGGAAAAGCCGGCGGCGGCAACCGACCAGGCTACGGCCGAGCTGCAGATCTACGCCCGCGAGTACGAGGAGGACCGCAAGGTCCTGCGGTGGTCCGTCGGTCTGGCGATCCTGTTCCACTTCGTGCTCTTCCTGATCCACCTGCCCGAAGTCGTCCAGGAGGTGCGGGCCGCGGAGAAGCCGAAGGTCTACGTGGTGCAGCAGGTTCGTTTCAAGCCGCCCACGCCGCAGCAGCAGCAGCAGATCCTGCAGCCCCGGGCGCGGAAGGTGCCGATCCCCGACCCGACTCCGGACGAGCCGGAACCGATCCGCACCATCGACGAGATCGATCAGCAGGTCGTCGACATCCCCGTCGACGACGTGCTCTTCGACATTCCGAGCGGACCGCCGCCCGAGAAGATCGACGACACCGTGCCGATCCAGGTCGTCGGTGACGTGCGGCCGCCGGAGAAGCTCTTCGCGCCGCAGCCGCAGTACACCGAGATCGCCCGCAAGGCCCGCATCTCCGGGGTCGTGATCGTGCAGGCGATCATCGACAAGCAGGGCAACGTCACCAACATCAAGGTCCTCAAGGGCCTGCCGATGGGTTTGGAAGAGGCCGCGGTCGACGCGATGAAGCAGTGGAAGTTCAAGCCCGCCACCCTGAACGGGCGGCCGGTCACGGTCTATTACAACCTGACGGTGAACTTCAAGCTGCAGTAGGGAGCCGTGGCGTTTCAGGGTTCACTCAAGGAGCTTCCCCTCCCCGACATCATCCAACTGGTGGCGGTGGGGGGGAAGACCGGGGTCTTCCAGCTGCGCAACGGCCCGGACACCGGGCAGATCTTCCTGCGCAAGGGGCAGATCGTGCACGCCATCGCCGGTCCGCTGACCGGCGAAGAGGCGATCTACGAGCTCGCGATCTGGCGGCAGGGTGAGTTCGTCTTCACGCCCGGCCAGGAGGCGGAGACCGTCTCCATCGAGCGTTCCAACACCAACCTCCTGATGGAGGCGGCGCGGCGGATCGACGAGTGGCAGGTGTTGTCGAAGAAGATCCCGTCCACCCGGCTGGTGCCGGTCTTCACCGTGGAGGGGGCGCGCACCTCGGTCTCCCTGACCCCGCAGGAGTGGTCGTTGATCTGCCGCATCGACGAGCGGCGGAGCATCGACGAGATCGCGATCGGTCTGGGCTCGTCGGCGTTCGACGTCTGCAAGGTCCTCTACGGTCTCGTGACCTCGGGACTGGTCACCCTCCGGGAGGATCTGCACCGTTTTCAGAGCGATGCGCTCCAGCGGCGCAGCGGTGAGGATCTCGGCCGCCTGGTGGACGGGATCCTCCACCGCGCCCAGGAGATGCTCGCCGGCAGCGAGCGGCAGGGCGAGATCGAGGCCGCTGCCCGGCAGGCGCGGGTCGGAATGGCGTCCGGCCGGCCGGTCGACGCGCTGCTCGATCTCGTCCGCGCCGGTGAGAAACTGATCTCTGCCGTGCTCGGGCCGAATCAGGCCAGGAGTTTTCTCGACCATGTCGACCGGCTGGTCGACGGCAGCTAAATTGCAAGCAGCGAGGGTCAGCCACGGCGTTTTCGCGGTGGCGGCCGTACGGCCGGAAGCCCCGCGAAGCCGCCCAGTCGGCGGCAGGAGGTCAGAGATGGCGAAGAACTGGACTCGTTTGGCTCTCGTCGGGCTCCTTCTCGGAGCTTCGGCCGGATGGGCCGGTTGGGAAGAAGGCGTGGCCGCGTTCAAGGCCAAGAACTACGCCCAGGCGGTCCGTGAGTTCGAGGGCGTGGTCGGCGAGCGGCCGGACTGGCCTCAGGGGCATCTCATGCTGGGCAAGGCGCTGCTCGGCGCGAACCGTACCGCGCAGGGGGTCGAGGCGCTGCGCAAGGCGTACGATCTCGCGCCCTCGGATACCGGCATCCAGCTCTCCCTGGCGCAGGCGTTCGTGAGCGCCGGCCGCCATGGCGACGCCGCGCAGCTGCTCGCCAAGGTCAACCAGGCCTCCCTCTCGAAGGAGCAGCAGGCGGCCTTCTCCAAGCTCTACACCACCGCGCTCCAGCAGTCGGGCCAGGGTGCCAAGGCGCAGGCCGAGCTGGAGAAGGCGGCGCGGGCCAACCCGAACGACAGCACGATCCAGTATCAGTTCGGGGTCGCCGCGCTCAACGCCGGCAACACCGCCCAGGCGGTCCAGGCGCTCGAGCGGGCGGCGAAGAACGACCCGAAGAGCGCGGTCAAGCAGAAGGCCTACACCCAGGCGCTGATCCGTCAGGCGCAGGAGACGGGCGGCACCGCGAACGACCCGATCTACGTGAAGGCCGCGGAGTCCGCGAAGGCGCTCTACGCGCTCGAGGCCAACTACGAGAATCTCCTCCTGCTCGGCGAGGCGCAGCTGGGGGCGAAGCAGTACAAGGTCGCCGCCGACACCTTCACCCAGGCCGCGAGCCGCAATGCGAACGACTGGCTGCCGCTCTTCTATCAGGGGCAGGCGCACACCGCCGCGGGCAACTACGACGCCGCGGTGACCGCGCTGCGCGCGGCCCTGACCCGCAAGCCGACCGGCCGTGACCAGTCGCGAGTCAACAACCAGCTCGGCTTCGTCTTCGAGAAGCAGAAGAAGCTCAGCGACGCGATCGCGGCCTACCAGGCCGCCGGCAACGCCAGCGCCGCCGAGCGGGTGACGAAGAACGCCGAGATCGCCAAGCACAACGAGCAGGCCGCCGCCGAGGAGGCGAAGGCCAAGGAGCTCGCCGAGCAGGCGGCCAAGCTGCGCGAGGAGTTGGCGAAGAAGGGCGGGGGCGCCGCGCCGCCGCCGCTGCCCTGAAACCTCCCGGCAGCCGGTAACCGGCGACTCGAAACCTCCCGGGCCTCCGCGCGCTCCCGTGCGGGGGCCCGCCCTGTCTCCGGAGCCGGATTTCAGCTGGTGCCGGGCTCTCCGGCCACCTCGCGCCGGACCGAGAGGATCGCCCCGCCGAAGCCGGCGAGCGCGCCGATCGCCACCAGGACGAGCTGTTGCGGCCAGCCGAGAAAGCGACTGAGGAGGAGCTCCGCGGCGAGCGACGGCCCCAGGTTCGCGAGGAGGACGAGACGGATGAGCGCCAGGGCCGCGAGGGCGCCCACCGCGCCGACGAAGCCCTGCAGGAGACCCTGGACGTAGAAGGGGCCGCGCACGAAGAACTCCGTCGCCCCCACCAGCCGCTGCACGGCGATCTCGTCGCGATAGAGCAGGAGGATGAGCCGCACGACGCTCGCGATCGTGAAGATCGCGGCGCCGAGGAGCAGGCCGGAGAGCGCGAGGCCGGTGGCCCGGACGAGAGCGAGGAGCCGTCCGGCCTGGGCGAGCCAGTCGAGGTCGTCGTCGACCATCAGCACCGCGGGGTGGGTGCGCAGCTCGGTCACCCAGGCCGCGAAACGCTCGCTGCCGCGCTCTCCCGGAGGGATCTGCAGCTCCCAGGAAGGAGGCAGGGGATCTCCCTCCAGGCCGCTGAACAGGCCGGCGAGGCTCGGGAAGCTCTGGTGGAACCGGGCGACCGCCTCGGCGGCCGACACCTCCAGCAGGGCGGATCCCCGGCTGCC
>Ga0116147_1005220_pt1 | contig 11108 bp, 8 predicted proteins | sample AD_JPNHG3_MetaG_FD_89749 | JGI IMG/M metagenome (GOLD analysis project Ga0116147, IMG submission 89749) | Active sludge microbial communities of municipal wastewater-treating anaerobic digesters from Japan - AD_JPNHG3_MetaG | ecosystem: Engineered > Bioreactor > Anaerobic > Digestate | place...
ATTGTATTGATCTTATGTGATTTATCTTTCTGCATCAAGTATAAACTCGAAAGTGGTTTACGCAAGTTTGAAACTTTGCATTTACGAATGTCATATATTAGTTGCGTAAATAAGACGTTGGCAGCAAGTGTAAAGGCGACCGTGCAACAGCAAACAGACGACTAAAAACAAGAAAAAAGTAAACCATTTTGACAGGTGACCAAAGACATAGAAACGATATTACAAACGGACAACGAGTAAGCCGACACTCATTGCCGACCCTATGTTTTTTATTTATTTCCCACCGCACATTTTTTAAAAACAATTTCAGCCAGCCCGCAAGTGGTACATTTGGCTTTGCCCCACCCGCAAGCCAACCCTTCGCAAAGCCAAAAGAGCCACTTTTTTGCCTACGCACCGACAGAAATACGTATTTTGGTAAACTATATTTTGACAATTAAAGAATGAATAAAAAGACACTTTCAGAAAGAGATATTTGCACCAAGTTCATCACTCCTGCTTTAGAAAAGGCAGGTTGGGACAAGCAATTGCAGATATTAGAGGAAGTTTCTTTTACTGATGGTAAAATTTACGTTAGAGGAAAAATCACAGCAAGAGGAACAAGAAAACGAGCCGACTATATTCTGTATTACAAACCGAATATTCCTATTGCAATCATTGAAGCAAAGGACAACAACCATTCAGTAAGAGCAGGAATACAACAAGGTTTAGACTATGCTCAAATACTGGACATTCCTTGTGTATTTAGCAGCAACGGAGACGGATTTTTATTTCACGACCGAACAGCGACAGACGGTAACATAGAAACGGAAATCAGTTTAGAAGACTTCCCTACTCCCGAAGAACTTTGGCAGAAATATAAAAAGTATAAATGCATTGAAACTCCCGAAGCGGAAAGAATCGTTTCACAAGACTATTATTTTGACGGAACAAACCGCAAACCGAGATACTACCAACAAATTGCAATAAATAGAACAGTTGAAGCTATTGCCAACGGACAGAACAGAATTCTGCTTGTAATGGCAACAGGCACAGGAAAAACATACACAGCGTTTCAAATCATTCACCGACTTTGGAAAAGCGGAGCAAAAAAACGCATTCTGTTTTTAGCCGACCGAAACGCTTTAATTGACCAGACACGAAGAGGCGACTTTAAACACTTCAAGGATAAAATGACTGTGGTAAAACACAGGCAAATTGACAAGAGCTTTGAAATTTATTTGGCATTGTATCAAGGACTTTCAGGAACAGACGAAGCAGCCAATGTTTACAAACAGTTTTCAAGAGATTTTTTCGACCTGATTGTAATTGACGAGTGCCACAGAGGAAGTGCAAAAGACGACAGCAGTTGGAGAGAGATTTTAAATTACTTCCAAAATGCTACGCATATTGGTTTAACTGCAACGCCAAAAGAAACCAACGAAGCAAGTAACACCGAATATTTTGGAGACCCAGTTTACACTTATTCTTTGCGACAAGGAATTGACGATGGTTTCCTTGCTCCTTATCGTGTGGTGAGAGTTGCCCTGAATGTGGATGCGGAAGGTTGGCGACCCGAACAAGGCAAAACAGACAAAAGCGGAAACGAAATAGAAGACCGCATTTATAACCGAAAGGACTTTGATAAAAATTTGGTGATTGAAGAAAGAACAGATTTAGTTGCCAAAAAAGTAACCGAGTTTCTGAAAGGTTACGACCGCTTTGCCAAACCATTGTGTTTTGTGTGGACATTGACCACGCTGAAAGAATGCGAACCGCATTAGCAAAACACAATCCTGATTTAGTTGCCGAGAACTACAAATACATAATGCAGATTACAGGCGACAATGAGGAAGGCAAACGAGAGTTGGACAACTTCATCAATCCCGAAGAAAAATATCCGGTCATTGCCACCACTTCCGAACTGATGACCACAGGCGTTGATGCTCAAACCTGCAAAGTGATTGTATTGGACAGCAACATCAATTCAATGACCAAGTTCAAGCAAATTATTGGTAGAGGAACACGAATCAATGAAGAATATGGCAAACTGTATTTTACCATTTTGGATTTCAGAAATGCAACAGACCTTTTTGCCGACCCACAATTTGACGGTGACCCAATAAGAATAAAACCGGTTGCAGAAGAAACCGACTTAGGCGGTATTGTGGATGAAGAAGAAGAAAACACAGAACCAATCATTGATTTAGAAACAGGAGAAGAAATTGAAATTGCACCCCCTGAAATTCGTTATCCTGAAACAGAATTTCCACCACTAACTTTTAACGAGCCAAGAGAAAAAGTTTATGTAAACGGTGTGGACGTTTCGGTTTTAATAAGCCGAGAATTGCATTTTGATCAATACGGTAAACCCATTACAACAAGCCTGAAAGACCACACCAAAGAAATCATCAAAGAAAAGTTTGCTTCGCTTGACGACTTTTTAAATAAATGGAACACCACCGACCGCAAAGAAGCCATCATTGCTGAATTGCAAGAACAAGGCGTAATGGTGGAAGCCTTGTATGATGCCGTGAACAAAGAAGTGGATTTGTTTGACTTGATTTGTCACGTTGCATTTGACCAACCACCATTAACCCGAAAAGAACGAGCCAACAACGTAAAGAAGCGAAACTACTTTACCAAGTATGGCGACCAAGCCCGAAAAGTGTTAGAAGCGTTGCTCGACAAATACGCTGACCAAGGCATTGAAAACATTGAGAACATTCAAATTCTGACTGTTCCACCAATCAATGAGTTTGGTTCGGTAACTGAAATCATAAAAGCATTTGGCAGCCGTGAAGAATACGAGAAAGCAATCCGTGATTTAGAAAATGAGCTTTACAAAGTTGCGTAATTCGGTTTTATGTTGTATTTTTGCACCAAATAAGCAAATAAGATGATTAAATCAGTCTCAGTTAGGAATTTCAGGTCGGTAAAAGACCAAATTACGCTTGATTTTTCAAAATCAAACCGAAAAAAAGGTGATCTATCGAATTACATTTCAATTTCAAACACTGAGATAGCCACCACAACCGTGATTTACGGAGCAAACGCATCAGGTAAGAGCAATTTACTACGTGCATTCAAAGCTTTGGAATATTTAGTTCTTAATTCCGCAAAATTTGACTCGGAAGATAAGTTAGGTCCTTATGAACCTTTCAGGTTAGCCAAAGGATTCGATAAGAAATCGGTTAGTATTGAATTGGAGTTTTTCATAGACCAAATACGATATATCTATCTAATTATTTTTGGAGAGAAACTCATTGAACAAGAAAAGTTGCTTTTTTTTCCTGTTGGAAAAGAAGCTACTCTGTTCAACCGAGTTAAAGGAAAGGAAATCCAGTTCGGTGAATATTTCAAAGGTGAAAAAAAGACCATCGAAAAACTTACACTCCCTAATCAATTATTCCTTTCTAAAGCGGCAGAGAACAATGCGGAAAGTGCATTACCTGTATATCAGTTTTTTAAAAACAGGATAAAAGTTTATCCATTCTTAAATCAATATAATGAATCGGGTTTAGAACGATTTTATGCCAAGAGGTTGGCGGATGAACCTGAATCTCCATTTGCTAAGAAATTAAACGCTTTAATTTGTGCGTTAGACACAGGTATTAATTCAATCAGTGCTAAAGAAACCGATTGGAACTCGGTTAAATTTCCAGATAATATGCCTGACAATGTCAGGAAAAAAATTCAGGAAGATTTTAAATACGAGATAAAAACAGTTCACGAATTATTTGATGAAAGCAATAAAAGCTCAGGATTAATTGATTTTGATATTGATGAGGAATCTACTGGAACACGAAGCCTACTTTCTATCGGAGGTATCATTATTGATGCTTTGGAGAAAGGCTCTGTTTTGGTTATTGATGAATTTGAAAAGAATCTTCATCCCATTATCACTTCCTATCTTATTAAGTTATTCAATGAGAAAATATTCAATCCTAAAAACGCTCAACTCATATTTGCCACACACGATATAACCCAATTAAACGAAGATTTATTTAATCGTGATCAGGTTTGGTTTACTCAAAAAAATGAATTTGGCGTAACGGAATTAATTCGTTGTTCTGACATCAAAGGGTTGCGATTAAATACACCACTAGACAAATGGTATGTTGCAGGAAGATTGGGAGGCACTGCCATCATTAACGACACCAATTTTGTAATGGCAATGCAAGAAGAGATTGAGGAATGAGAAGAGCAGGACAACATATTTTAATTATTCCCGAAGGATGGTGCGAATACATTTATGCTCAAGCCTTTAAACATTCTCTCCCAAGGGATAAACAGAGAAGTATTTCTGTTGAAATGCCTAAACCAAATAACGAGAATAGTGCATTTCAGCTTTTGGATAAGGCAGAAGTAATGATTAAAAAAGCTAGAAGAGATAAAAACCCATACGATGCTGTTTGGATTTTCTTTGACAATGACAACCAGCCCAATCTTCCAGCATTTTTTCAAAAACTATCGAATACACCGGTTAACATAGCTTACAGTAGTATGTGTATAGAGCATTGGTTTATTATTCATTTTGAGAATAATCGTCAAGCCTATCAAAATGCACATCAAGCTTTGCAACGAATTGAAACTTTGTGGCAGCAGCATTTTAATCAAACCTATCACAAAACAAAAGTTAACCATTTTGAAAAGTTGAAGGGAAACTTAACAACTGCAATGGAAAGAGCGAATTCCATCACGCAACAGGCAGAAGAAAACGTAACACCAGTAGTTAATAGAAATCCATTTTTCACGATTCATAAATTCATTCAGTTTTTTCAATCATTATGAGCAACATAGCAGGCACTATAAAATCAATCAGAGATATTTTCCGCAAAGACCCGGGCTTGAGTGGAGATGCACAACGCATTGAACAATTGGGTTGGATGATATTTCTGAAACTCTTTGACGACAAAGACAAGGAAAAAGAAATCCTGAACCCCAACTACAAATCGCCCATTCCTTCCGAATTGCAATGGCGAAATTGGGCAGAAGATGATGAAGGCATCACAGGCGATGAACTCATCAATTTTGTGAACAACAAACTGTTTCCCACACTCAAAAACCTGACGGTTGCGGCTGATGATAGATTGGGCATTACCATCCGCCAGATATTTGACGGAACCAACAACTATATGAAAAGCGGAACCACCTTCCGCCAGGCCATTAACAAACTCAACGAAATTGATTTTACCAGCAGCAAAGACCACCATATTTTTAATGTGATTTATGAAGAAATTTTGCAGGGCCTGGCTGCCAAAAAAGACACAGGCGAGTTTTACACTCCACGAGCCGTAACACAGTTTATTGTGGATATGGTAAACCCAAAATTGGGCGAAAAAATTACCGACCCGGCCTGCGGCACCGGAGGTTTTTTAGTGTGTGCCATTGAACACCTGAAAAAACAAGTAAAGAATATTGACGACCGAAAAACCTTGCAGGAAACCGTAACCGGCAGCGAGCTGAAACCCCTGCCTTTTATGCTGAGTGTGGTAAACCTGATTACCCACGATATTGAAGTGCCACAGCTTGAAAACGGTGATTCGCTGAGCCGTGAATACAACTCTATTAAACAAAAAGACCGTGTGGACATCATTGTGGCGAATCCGCCTTTTGGTGGTGTGGTGGGCGATGGTATGGAAACCAATTTCCCGTTGAACTACCGCACCAAGGAAAGTGCCGATTTGTTTTTGATACTGTTTATCCAATTGCTGAAAGACGGTGGTAGAGCAGGCATTGTTTTGCCCGATGGCAGCTTAACAGGCGATGGCGTAAAACAACGGGTAAGGCAAAAACTGTTGGAAGATTGCAATGTGCATACCATTGTGCGATTGCCCCAAAGTGTATTTGCACCCTATGCCACCGTAAACACCAACCTGATTTTCTTTGAAAAGGGTAAGCCAACAAAAGAAATTTGGTATTACGAACACACCCTGCCCGATGGACAAAAAGCCTACAGCAAAACCAAGCCCATACGTTTAGAAGAATTTGAACCCATTAAACAATGGTGGAAAAACCGTGAAGAAAGCGAAGTAGCTTGGAAAGTGCCGATACAAACCATTATAGACCGCAATTACGATTTGGATATAAAGAATCCGAATAAGAAAGTGGAAGAAGTAACTTATGATAGAAAAGAGATAATAAAGAACATTGAAAATTCATTCAATGAATCCCTTTTGTTGTTGAACGAACTAAAAGCTGACTGAAATGGGATGGGTAAAAATGAAACTTGGTGATGTCATAAAGAATCGTGAAGGGCGATATAAGCCGAATGACCCTACGATTGCTGGCTTAAAAAGAATTGATAAAATAAATTTTTCAGGGCAAATTTTCCTTTCTGATAAAGGTTCAAACACTGATATGATATTAATCAAAAAAGGTGATTTGGTTATTTCAGGTATTAATGTTGAAAAAGGAGCATTGGCAGTTTATGAGGGTGAAGAAGATATTTTGGCAACAATACATTATTCTTCATACATCTTCGATACTACTAAAATTGACATTGACTTCTTGAAAGTCTTTTTAAGAAGCCCTGATTTTATTCAGCTTTTAAAAGAACAAGTTCCAGGAGGAATTAAAACAGAAATCAAACCAAAACACATATTACCGTTAGAGGTTTATTTCCCCGAAACAACAAAGGAGCAAAAAGCTATTGCCTTACATTTTTTTGAAAAGGAAGCAAAATTCAATCAGTTGAATGAGCATATTTCCTACCAACTCACCCAGCTCGAAAACCTAAACCAAGCCATTTTACAAGAAGCGGTGCAGGGTAAGTTGGTGGCACAAGACCCGAAAGACGAACCCGCCAGCGAATTGCTCAAACGCATCAAAGCCGAGAAAGCAACCCTTCGGCAGGCTCAGGGCAAGGGCAAAAAAGAAAAACCCTTACCACCCATCAAACCCGAAGAGATACCTTTTGACATTCCTGAAAATTGGGTGTGGTGTAGGTTGGGGGAGATAATTTCAATCAGTTCGGGTGATGGACTCACTTCCTACCAAATGGACAAATCAGGTAATATTCCTGTTTATGGAGGAAACGGAATAAACGGTTATCATTCAAAATTCAACATTGATTCGAAAAGAATTGTTATTGGGCGTGTTGGAGCATATTGTGGGGCTGTTCATATTACGGAAGATAAAGGATGGGTAACTGATAACGCCTTTATTGTTTCTTACAGTGTTGAAAATATAGATTTCAATTGGCTTGCATTTTTCCTTAAAGCACTTGATTTAAACAAGTTGTCTTACAAAGGAAATCAGCCTGTTATCTCAGGTGCAAGAGTTTATCCCTTGGTTGTTCCCCTTCCCCCACTATCCGAGCAAAAACGCATTGTGGCGGAAATAGAAAAGCAATTCGCCCTTACCAAACAATTAAAAGAACACATCATCGCCAACCAACAAGCCACCGAGCAACTGCTTAAAGCATTGTTGCATCAGGCGTTTGAGGTGAAGGAAATGGAAGAAGTAAACAGTTAGTATGAGAAGAATAGACAAAGACACTTTTTTACGTAGCTTCAAAGTGCTTTCAAATCAATCATTTGATATGTTCCTTGGAGCAGGTGCGTCTATTTCTTCGGGCATTCATTCGGGCAGTGATTTGGTTTGGCAGTTCAAAAGAGAGTTACTAAGTGTAAGTGGTAAAATAAACGGTAAAAAGTTTCAGGACTTAAAAATTGAATCCAATAAGAAGATTATTCAAAGCTATTTTGCCGAAGAAGATGCAAAGGTATCAAATGCTTATTCCTACTATTTTGAAAAATGCTATCCCGACCCATTAGTAAGGCAAGAGTTCCTGAGCAAATTGGTAAGAGATAAAAAGCCGTCCATTGGTTTTATGTGCCTTTCCGCTTTGGTAGAAGGCAAAAAAGTAAATACCGTTTGGACAACCAATTTTGATGACTTAATTGAAAAAGCCATCACTGCATTAAATTTCCTTAGCTGTCAGGTTGTTTCACCCGATAACGCAAGAACGGTTCAAAATTTCAGAAGCGATATTCCCACAGTTGTAAAACTTCACGGAGATTTCCGTTATGATGCTTTGCAAAATACAGATGCAGAATTGCAGCAATTAGAAGAAAACTTACACAACTATTTTATACAGGCATCAACACAAAGAGGCTTATTGGTAGTCGGCTATTCGGGCGGTGATGAATCGGTTTTACAAACGCTTGAAAAAGCATTGGAAAAGCCAAACGCATTTCCAAAAGGTTTGATTTGGTGCATTCCAAAAGATGTAACGCCAAGTGAACGGCTTACCAATCTGATTGAAAAAGCATATTCACAAAATCAGCGTTCGGGCTTTATGGTAATTGATAGCTTTGACTATTTCCTGCACGAACTTTACACCGTTTGCGAATTGGAAAACGAGCAAATTGATTCTATTGCAGCCGAACGATTTAAACAAAGGCAAGCATTCAGGCTTACTCAAAATCAATCCAACACTACTCCTATTCTGCTCAATGCCATCAAGGCAAAGGATTTTCCCAAAAGCATTTTTTCTACCAAAACCAAAATCAATGGAGAAGGCAAATGGAAAAAGTTGCGAGAAGTATTGCAAGGTTCAAACATAGTTGCAGCATTTAGCAAAGGCGAAACACTCTCTTTATTTGGCAATGAGAATGAAATAAAGCAAGTATTCAAAGAGTATCTCACAGACGACTTAAAACTGATTGACATTCCGGAGCATTTGTTTCATCAACCCGATTCCTTTTATATCGGGATGCTATATGAGTTAATTGAAAAGTCTTTGGTAAATGATTACGGTTTATCCATTTTCAGTAGAGGACGAGAATTGAGGAAAGTATTTTCTGTAAAGCATCCATTGAGCCAAGAAGAAAAAAATAGTATTCCAACTTGGATGAACTTCCGAATCCCGCAAGGTTATCAGATATTTGAAGCCTTTGAGTTTAAAGTGGAATTTGTAAACAAGGACTTGTTTTTACTCATTTGCCCAACCATACATATTCAGACAATAACGGGTGCAGAACCTGATAAACTAATAGTTCAAAACATTACCAATACCATCATTTCAAACCGTTGGAATAAAAAATATGGGGAGAAAGTCAGTTTTTGGTTCAAAGAATTAAAGCGGAGAAATCCTGATTTATCATTCCGTTTAGGCGACTTTGAAATAAAATTAACTGACTACTATGCAACAGCAGCCCGAAAAATGGGCAACATTTTCTGTTTTGACAGTTGTGCCAAAGCCAAAGAACCTTTAATCTACTTTCACCATCAAGACGAATCAAAACAATCTATTCATCCAATAAACGGCTTAAAGCTTTTAGGTCCGTTGGAAGAAAGTTTTGGAGCAAATGGAATAGTTCCGAAAATTCAATTAGCCATCATTGCACCCGACACAGGTTTTGACAGAGTAAAATCACATTTGGAATCGCTGCTAAATCCAGTAAGTCCAACAACTGAAAAAGAGTATCTCAAAGACTATCCGGGATTTGATGCAGTTTTTAAAAAGCATTTAGTTATTCCAAATTCCACGCAAAGCGAATTTGTAATTACTATCAACACCCAAGAAATTCGGAATTATTCAGCAATTCAATTTTATGAGTTGATAAAAAGTAAGATTGACAAGTTTGCACTAAAAAATGATTGTATAGATTGTGTGGCAATTTACATACCTGACTATTGGAAGAATTTCAGGGAACTCAAAAATGAAAATACCTATTTCGACCTTCACGATTCATTGAAACTATATGCCGTGAAAAAAGGTTTGCACCTTCAATTTATTGAAGACAAGTCTATTACATACAGCGACCAGGCGAAAGTAAAATGGTGGTTATCCTTAGGTATTTATGTAAAATCAAACAGAACGCCTTGGAAAGTAAAAACAGATAATACCGAAACGGCATTTGTCGGTTTGGGCTATGCGGTCAGACAAAACGCAAGAAACAAAGTTGTTTTAGGAAGTAGTCAGATATTTGATGGAAACGGAAATGGTTTGCGTTTTTTGCTTCAACCTATTGAAAAGCCTGTTTTCTACAATAAGAATCCTTTTATGAGTAAAGAGGATGCTTTTCGATTGGTAACCAACATTAGAAACACCTATCATAAAATTGACCCTGTTATCGGGTTGAAAAAATTGGTGCTTCATAAGACAACTCATTTCACACGAGACGAAATGGACGGCATTTGTAATGCACTCGAAGGTATTGACAACATTGAACTTTTGCAGATTCAACAATTCAGTAATTGGCGAGCTATTAAACTAAGGAAAAAGCAAGACGGTAGCGGACACGAATTTGACGGCTTCCCAATAGACAGAGGAACAATCATTCAGTTAGACGAATTTAGTTTCTTGTTATGGACACACGGTTTGGTTCAAAGTAACGAATTGACAAAGCCATATTATCAAGGGAAAAGAGGTATTCCGACACCTTTACTGATAAAAAGATTCAGAGGAACAGACCCGATAGAAACAGTGGCTAACGACATCTTGAAACTTACAAAGATGAATTGGAACGGAGCAGAATTATATAAGACAATGCCTGTAACGATTGACTTTTCAAAAAGACTTTCGGTAATGGGCAAACAATTAGAAGAACTTGGAAACAAAGCCTATGATTTTAGATACTTCATATAGCCAACGCATTTTGCAAGCACATTGCCAAAGCCCCGCAAGCCCACGCTCAGACCAAAGCTTTGTCAAAGAGCTTGCAAAGCCAACGCAAGAAAAATTGTTTTTAAAAAATTTCCCAACCCTTCAAAAAAATAAAAAACGCAACGCACAACCCGATACAGACAGACAAAAAAGCAAATAGACAAATGACACTCAAACCCAACACTGACAATGGTATACAAGGACGGACGACAGAACACCAGCTGCCAACAGCGGTTTTGCAAAAAAGCGGGTTCAGTGGTTAATTGAACATTCTACCCCGCATCAACTTTTGTGCTATGTTGACAGTTTTGAGCTCCGAAATCCGCTTCTTCGCAAAGCCGCCAAACGTTAGCGGTCATTCTAAGGACGACCGTGCAAACACAAACGGGGATGCTGAAAACCGACAAGAGTAAGCACAAAACTTAAACTAAATAATTATGGCAGCAGTGTTACAGGGAGCAGTTATCGTTAAACAAGACGGGACAAAAGTTTCCTACAAACAAAAATGTGA
>Ga0116147_1005252_pt1 | contig 11077 bp, 9 predicted proteins | sample AD_JPNHG3_MetaG_FD_89749 | JGI IMG/M metagenome (GOLD analysis project Ga0116147, IMG submission 89749) | Active sludge microbial communities of municipal wastewater-treating anaerobic digesters from Japan - AD_JPNHG3_MetaG | ecosystem: Engineered > Bioreactor > Anaerobic > Digestate | place...
GTGGCCATGCTTCCCGGCCAGGCGGGGGTCATGGGAGCGGCCGCCCAGGTGCTTACGTTTGCGCTTCCCGCTCTGCCGACGGCTGTGGCGGTGGGCGTCGTCGCCCTGTCTATCAGCTTGATCCAGTCGGGCGGCGGCTACGCGCCGGTCGAGAAGGGAGCCGTGTTCTTGAATGCTCTGTTTGTTACGTCCGTTTTGCTTTGCGTAATCGCCGTGCAGTACTCTCCCTTTGCCTTCCGATGCGACGATTTGGCCCTAGGCTTTCGATTCCATCTGCCGCCGGAGACTCTCGGTTTGGCGCTGGCCGCCTTCGGGATCACGGGAATAGCGGCGGGGGAAGTGGCGATGTACCCCTACTGGCTGCTGGAGAAGGGATATGCTCGGTTTTGCGGTCCCCCGGAGGATTCGGACGCGTGGGTGAGACGGGCCCGGGGATGGATCCGGGTCATGACCGTCGACGCCGTGGCCTCGGCGGTGGTTTACACCACAACGACCTGCGCTTTTTACCTCCTGGGAGCCTCGGTTCTACGGAATCAATCGACGGTGGCCGACGGTAACGCCCTGATCTTGCAGTTGTCCTCCCTGTTCACCAGCACGTTGGGTATGGGAACCCGGGCCATTTTCATGCTGGGCGCCTTTGCCGTCCTGTACTCCACTGTCTTTGCCAACACGGGCGCTTACAGCCGATGGTGGGCGGACCTTGCAGCCGTCTGGCGGCGCCTGCGCAGCGGCGACGAACGCTTCCGGCGCCTGGTGGTCCGCTGGGTGATCTGGCTGTTCCCTTGGATGACGGGAGGGGTTTACCTTTTTCTGCAGCGTCCCCTCTTTCTCATCGTTCTGATGGGACTGGCCAATACCCTATTCCTGATCGTGGTCGCCTACCAAGCCGTTATCTTCCGCTATCGCAGGACCGACCACCGGCTCCGTCCCGGGCGCCTCTATGACGTAGCACTTTGGCTGAGCCTGGCGGCTATGGTCCTGGTTGCTCTGCGTTCCGTCGGTTCGCTGTTGACATGATCGTGACGATCCCGAGAACGGCTCGGCGGTGTAGGCCGGTGTGTGCCAGCGGCGCGGAGTCCGACCGTTCGATAGGTTGACTCACAGTTCGGCCTCGGCCCACTGGCGCTCGAGGAAGCGGAACGACTTCGGTATCTCGACTTCGGGATCTCCCACAACTCCGCATTCCAGGCTGCAGAAATCCTGGTAGCCAATCATCTTCAGGCCGAGAAAACCGTCCACGAAGCTGCGTTCGTCTTGTCCCGGCAGGTTGCGTTTTCGGCTGGCCAGATGAACGTGATGCAGGTAGGCGCCGCCGGAAAGGAATGCCCCGCAGTCGCTCGTCTCCTCGATCGCCATATGGTAGAAATCGCCCATCAAACACACACCCGGATGACCGGCATCCCGGCAGATGGCCGCTCCATCCGCTACCTGTCGCAAGAAGAAGGCTTCTTGGCGGTTCAAAGGTTCCAGCAAAATCCGCGTGCCGCAACGGACGGCTTCCTCGCCCAACTCCGGTAGCTGGTCCAGCAAGATCTTCCGGGCTTCCCGGTTGCACAGCTCCGTCTGCTGATTGAAGGCGGGCACCACGATGAGGCCGGTGGATCCCAGTTCGCCTGCGGGCTCCAAAATCTCCTTGATCGTCCGGCGCGCCTTCTCGCGCTCACCGGAGTCGTGAGAGATGAGGGCTCCCTGATATCCGGCGCAAATGGCGCTCACCTCGATCGAGGTGCCGGCAAGGGCCTGGCGGATGTCTTTCACGCGACCTGCCAGACCGCCGCCGCCGAACTCGATTCCATGCGCCCCCCATTGCTGCAGCTTCTCGACCTTCTCCCGCAGTGTTGCCCCGGGAATCCGGTTGTCTTGGCTGCTGAGTTTCAACCGGGCTCGGCCGGCGTTTTCCTGGAACGGTTTACCCCGCACCGCTCCTCGTGACTCCGGAATGGTCCAGGCCGCGGCGGCCAGCGCTACTCCGCTTCGCAGAACACTTCGACGATCCAGATCCATGTTGCCCTCCTCGTACGAGCTTCCGAATCAAGCCTACCCGGGAAGACCGGGAGAGACAAGGTCCTAAGAACCGCTCCGGGATGCAAGGGATCGCCGTCGCGGAGGTTGGGTCTCCGGTGGCAGGCAATGACAGTCAGCCAGGAAGGAGGTCGAGAGTGCAGCCACATTACGCAATATTTCTCCTATTTGTTATCTGGCGTGTCTGGAGTCGTCGACGCCGAGCTTCCCAAAGGGGAACGTAAGGCGTTCGAGAAGATCTTGAAAGGAACTTACGAAGGGACACCTTTGATCCTCCTCAGACCTGCTAAAGCATTCTGGGTTGATCTGGTTCTCATGGCACCACTCCGACCCGATTGGACGGTTATCGGCTCCGACGGGAGAACCGAGGACGACCCCTTTGTCTGGGATGGCTTTCTGGAGACAGGAGAAGAAGTAACCTGCAAACTGAAATTGAACGATGGCAGGATCGAGTTATCCCGTGTGAAAGCCGAGCGGTATTCTCGAAAGGTCACTCGAAGGAGAATGTTCGGAGAAATGGACCCCTTTCAGGAGTCTCGAATGCTTGTTGGTCTGAAGTTCCGGCTTCCTGATGAAGCACACGAAGAAAGCGTACGGGCACTTGTTTCCCAGCGGCTGCGCCCGCAAGAGTAGGCGAGTCTCTTGTTACCTGCGTAGCACCTGTGAGTTTTTCGTGATCTTTCGGTTGAGCACCCAGCACACCCGGACCTGAAGGCAGGGCTTATGAAGAAAAATCCCGCGGTTCACCAAGAACCACCGACCTCACCCCGCCAGGTGAGAAACGACGGTCAGTCCTCCCCCGAAACAGATCGAACAAGAATCGACCTGGTGCCGGAGGGGGGACTTGAACCCCCACGGGTGTTGCCACCCGCCAGATTTTGAGTCTGGTGCGTCTGCCAATTCCGCCACTCCGGCGCGTCGGAAAGTATAACGCAGCCGCCGTCGGCCGTGCGACGTTCGGCTTTCCATCGACGACCTTCAGCGCTCGGCCGTCGCAGGAAGGGACAGCCCGAGCGCTTCCAAATACGCCGGATTCGGGCGACAGTTCGAAAACTGTACCTTCTCCAGAAACTCCTCCAGCGTGCGGCGAGCCAACCCGAGATCGGGACGGAACTTGCGGACGGCCTCGTAGCCCCTTTCTTCTCTCTCGGCGAACGCCTGAATCGTTTCCCAGCCTTCCGGCACGGGGATGGTCACCACGCAACTCGCGGTCTCCATCTTCTTGTACGGCCAAAAGCACCAACCAATGTGCTCGCTCTCCAAAAGCTCCCGAAAGTCGCGGATCCACTCGTCGGTGTTCTCGCCTGACTCGCTCATGAACACCGGTACTTGGTATCGGTCCCGAAACTCGGTGTACGGCCGGATCAGCTCCGGCGTCACGTCTTCCCAGTAACGGTGAAATGCGTAGACCAGGTTGTCGGTCCACGGAGGACCGAACACCGAGAAGTTGGTGTTCCACTGGGCTCCCCCCAAGATGATGATGTGATGGGGATCCACCGTTCGAATCGCCTCGGTGATCCGGCGGTACAGCGGCTCCAACCTCGGGTTAAGGTAAGCGTACTCGGGGAAGTGAGGTATCGGCTCGTTCAGGAGCTCGTAACCTAATACGGCCGGTTCATTCCGGTACCGCGCGGCCAACCGTCGCCACACCTCCTCAGTACGCGCCTGACTGGCCTCGCTCTCGAACAGCCAGGGAAAGCCCCAACCGTTGTCGATGTTCTCGCCGTTCTGACCCCCGGGGGCTCCATGCAGATCGAGGATCACATACAGGCCGAGCCGACGACAATCGTCCACCAGGGCATCCAGCAACTGGAATCCCTCGTCGAGCCAAACCTCGGGATGGTCCTCCGGCGTGAAAATGCGATAGTCGATTGCGACGCGCACCGTGTTGAAACCCGCCTCCTTCAAGAAGCGCAGATCGTCCGTGGTGACGTACCGCTCGCGAAAAGTCTTCCAGAAGTTCCGAGCTCCCGACGGACCCAGCAGCTGCGCCGTCAACTCGGCAATCATCCGCGGGGATGCGGTTCTTTCGAACCGAAACATGTATCCCTCGGGCAAAAGCCAGTTACCGAGACCGATCCCCCGAATCTGCAGCTGCCGACCTTCCGGGTCCAAGATTTCCGGGCCTCTTACCCGGGCTAACCGAGTCACCGCCTCACCGGCCGGCGGCTCCTCCGGCGGTCCGGACGACGGCCCGCAGCCACCCAGCCAAACACAAAACCCGCACACCAAAACTACCTGTCCGACCCAAACTGCTGAGCCGGCGCCGCTATGATCCTGAAGTCGCATCACAACACGAACGATAGTAGGAAACTCCAATCCTCTCAAGGCACGGGAATCACCGGAAGCGTGGTAAAGGCCCCGGGCACCGTCCCCTGTTCCAAAGCTGTCGCCGCAACGACTCCCGAGGCTTCCGCCTTTAAGATTCCCAGAAAAGAGTCAACCGACAGCTCGGGGAGTAACTCATCCAGGAAGGCCGCATGGTGCCCTTGGGCAGGGAGTTCGAGGCTGGCCCGGCCGTCCGGCACCGCTTCCCCGGTAATCGTAAACAACTGCAGCTCGACCGTAACCTTGCGGCCTTCGGCGTTGAGGAGAGCCAAACCCGTCCTCAAGCCTTCCTCCGTCATCCGTACCGGAACCATGAAGGCTTGTAGTGCCGGACTCGATCCCACGCCCGCGATCCCGATTCCCGGGGTGCTGAAGCGGACGACACCTCCGATTTCCTCGCCCGCCACAACACGCACACCGCCGACCTGGAGGGCTCCTTCTCCGCCGGTCGTCAGAGCGGCCATGGTTCCGGCGGGAAGCCGCAGCCGTAATCCCGGGTTCGGCTCCCGACCTTCTTCTTCAAGGACCTCCTGGGGATTCACGGTCAATGGGATCTCCATGGGTGCCCCGGCCGCGTCCCAGAATGACACCCGAACCAAGGCGTCGGCGTCCGAGGGGTTATTCAGTATGAGATCCGACGTAAACCCGCCACCTCCGCCGAACTGAGCGAAAAACAAACGAACCTTACCCCACTCGGACCAAGCTCGGTCGAGAAAGGCTTCGGGATCCGCCGCAAAGGCAGCCGTGGAAACCGCTATCGCGATCCGGTTCAGGTCCGTCGCTCCAAGCTGACCGCCGCCGAAAGCTTCTCCCAAACAGTTTGGGTTGGTAAGAGCATCGGGTGGATTGGCCAACAAGTCAAACCAGTCGAATACCGCAACGTTGTTGAGTTCAGGGTGACCTTCCCGGTAGGTCGCCAACCAGTCGTTCTTCAGCCAGTCTGCAAACCGTCTAGCCAACTCCGCCTCCCGCGCATTTGTGTCGCGGGCATGCAGGGGCGGCGGGGTCAAAAAGATAAACAGCTGATCGGGATGCGCCGCGAAGATCTCATCGAGAGGTCGGTATGTTGCCCCTTGAAACGTATAGGTTTGATCTGGGCCCACGGGATGCCGAAACACGGCTTGGTAATTTCGAAGGCTTCGATCGGACGAAAACGGGTTTCCCAGGTTCTTACCTTCCATGGTGATCTGGTTGGCCCCCTGGCAACTGTGAAAGACGACGATTCTTCTGCCGGCGCCTCTTCGCCCTTGCCAAATCACCGCATCCAAATAGTCGTTGAACCAGAATATCCAGTCCCGGATCTCCATCCGGTCTCCGGGGACATCTCCCAGCGAATCCGGCCGTCCCCAATCCGGCTCTAAGACCGCCCCCGGTCCTATGCGATGCAAGCCGCTCAAGAAAGGCTTTGCCCGCAGAACTGCGTCTAATTCCTGGTTCCACCATTGTTCGCCGCAAGGTGGTTGGAGCCAGATCAAATCGGCCTTCGCCCCTGCAACGAGATGACCGCACAGGGAGACCAGCAGGATTGTCTGTAGTCCATGCTTCATCATTGCCATTTCACTCTCTCCCGGCCGGGTTCTTACGCGATTCGCACCGCGAGCCGGCCCGAGACCCCGGCTCTTGTCGTGTGCCTCAGAACCTTGGATACCATGTTCGGCTGACAGCTAATTCCGAGAAAATCGACCACTTCTTGCCACGAATCTTCCAACGAGGGAAGAGCGCGGCTTTCCAAATCCGTCAGTCCTCTTGAGCCCCTCTCCTATTCGACCGCGTCAGCGACGGCCAAGCTCCGCTTGAAGCCGGTCCAGTCGGCCGCACAAAGGTCGCAATAAGGCGGAGACGTCGCGGTAGACTCGCCGGACTTCGTCACCGGAATTTTCAGGATCGCACGACGCATGATCGAAAAGTCGACACAGGGCGGTAAGTTCAAGGCTGATGTTGAGCAACTCCATTCTTTGATCGTCGTTCATCTGGATGGTCCGGTGCTCGCACGGTCTTCTCGCTTGCTCGGTCATGACCACCATTTTCGCACCTTCCTGTCCGAATGTTTCCCGAAACGTCGAAGCTTCATTCCGAGAGCGCTTAAGAACTTAGGGTTCACAAGAGCTTGAATTCCCGACGGCCGGGTACCGGAGGTCGAACTTCGGCGGGAAGGGGCGAAAACAGGTTGGCTCATTTTCTTGGTCGCTCCGGTATCCTGAATCTTTACTCTCAGTGTTGCCGACAGCACCGCGGCCGCCGGCCACTCGCGGGAATTCGAGCTCAGCGTTGCGATTTGCTCGGGTCGCCGTCTCGGCAGTGCCGGGTTCGCCAACTACCCTTCTTTCCATGTAAACTGTCACGCTGCCGTTACCCTGAGGTGGGTCGAGAGGAGGTTCGCGATGCACGAGGTTGCCGGCGAGCGACCCAAGGATTTCATCCGAGAAATCATCGATCAAGATATAGAAACGGGCCGGTTCGGCGGCCGGGTACACACCCGCTTTCCACCCGAACCTAACGGGTATCTTCACATCGGCCACGCCAAGTCCATTTGTTTGAACTTCGGTATCGCCCAAGAGTACGGCGGACTATGCAATCTCCGTTTCGACGACACGAATCCCGCCACGGAGGAGGTTGAATACGTTCAATCCATTATGGAAGACGTTCATTGGCTTGGTTTCGACTGGGATGACCGCCTGTATTATGCCTCGGACTATTTCGATCAAATGTATGGTTACGCCGTCGAACTCATCAAGATGGGCAAGGCGTACGTAGACAGCCTGTCACCCGAGGAGATCCGTGAATACCGGGGTACTCTGAGTGAGCCCGGTCGAGACAGCCCGTACCGCGACCGATCCGTAGAAGAGAATCTGGATTTGTTTGAGCGCATGCGTAGGGGGGAATTCGCTGAGGGTGCATGCGTGTTGCGGGCAAAGATCGACATGGCGTCGCCCAATTTGAACCTGCGCGACCCGACCATTTACCGCATCAAACACTTGCCTCATCACCGGACGGGTTCGAAATGGTGCATCTACCCTATGTACGACTTCGCCCACTGCCTTTCGGATTCCATCGAGCGGATCACCCACTCGATCTGTACCCTGGAGTTTGAAGATCATCGTCCCCTGTACGATTGGTTTCTTGACGCCCTGGGGGTCTATCACCCGCAACAAATTGAATTTGCTCGGCTTAATCTGAGCTATACGGTGCTGAGTAAGCGGAGGCTGCTGCAGCTGGTGGAGGAGAGGCGGGTTTGGGGTTGGGACGATCCTCGGATGCCCACTCTTTCTGGGCTGCGCAGAAGAGGTTTGCCGCCCGAATCGATTCGTCGCTTCTGTGAACGGATCGGCGTAGCGAAACGGGACAGTATCGTCGACGTGGCGTTACTGGAGCACACGGTGAGGGAAGATCTGAACCTCACGGCACCCCGGCGCATGGGAGTGCTGCGCCCACTCAAACTGACCTTACTGAATTATCTTGAAGACCAAGAAGAGATGCTTGAGGCGATTAACAATCCGGAAGATCTTTCGGCCGGAACCCGACTCGTTCCCTTCTCCCGGGAGCTATATATCGAACAGGACGACTTCCGCGAAAATCCTCCTCCGAAGTACTATCGGCTGGCGCCGGGCCGGGAAGTCCGGCTTCGGTACGGCTACTTCGTTCGTTGCGTCGACTACCGGAAGGATCCTGCTACGGGAGAGATCACGGAGGTCTTTTGCGAGTATGATCCGGCCACCCGGGGGGGGGACGCGCCCGACGGACGAAAGGTCAAGGCCACGCTGCACTGGGTATCCGCCCGGCATGCCGTGGACGCGGAGATCCGTCTGATCGATCGCTTGTTCGATCGACCCAATCCCACGGAAGGGGACGAGGACTTCCGGACTCGCCTGAACCCGGATTCACTCCAGATCTACCGTGGCTGCAAACTGGAACCCAGCCTGGCGGAGGCCGACCCAAGTTGTCGGTTCCAGTTCGAGCGCCTCGGTTATTTCATTGCCGACAATCGGGATTCCCGGCCGGGAGCCCTCGTCTTCAACCGCATCGTATCGCTGCGGGATACTTGGGCGAAGATTGAGGCCAGGCTGGCGAAGTCATCGAATCACGATCGGGACTAGGGCTGCAGAGTCGCCGGCGGCAGGGACGGGCGCGGGAGGCAAATGATCTGTGTCAGACTTGCCTGGAAGATTCATTGGAAGGGGGGGAAGAATGGCTGAGGCTTTATCCGGCAAGGTGCCGACGAAGAAGGAGGGGCTTCGTGTAGTCGGGGTCATCCCCGTCCGGCTGGAATCCGCCCGGCTGCCGGGTAAACCGCTGCGTGATGTTGCGGGTGAGCCGCTGCTCTTCCGGGTCTGGCACGCCGCCGCTCAATACTCCGGATGGGACGATCTCGTGGTCGCTACAGAAAACCCTGAGTTGGTGGACTTTTGTCGGCAACGATCGATTCCCGTTCTTTTGACGGGGGTCCACCCTTCCGGAACCGATCGTCTTTTTGAAGTGGCCGAACGAATGCCGGCGGACGTCTACGTCAACATCCAGGGAGACGAGCCGACCCTCTTGCCCGAACACTTCGTCACCCTCCTCCAGCCGATTTTACGAGGCGAGGCTCCGGTTTCCACCCTGCGGGTACCCCTCGCGGCGGAGTTGGTCGACAATCGGAACATGGTGAAGGTCGTCGTCGGAATGGGGGATAGGGCGCTCTACTTCTCCCGTCTGCCCATCCCGTTTCACCGTGATTCCTCGGGCGGCGGCACTTGGCACAAGCACATTGGAATTTATGCCTTCCGCCGGGCGGCTTTGCTCTGGTTTCGTCGCCTGCCTCCAGGCCGCCTCGAGAAGGCGGAGCGGCTGGAGCAGCTTCGGTTTCTTGAAAACGGGATCCCCATCGCAGTGCCGCTCACGCTGAAGGACACCATTGGTGTCGACACTGAAGACGATCTGGAGCGTGCCGTGCAGTGGTTCCGCAACCGAAATGAAGCGGTTGATGGTTTTCTTCGTCCCTGACCAACCGTCGCGTGGTCTCTTCCATCTTGGTCAACCGACCCGGTTTCAGCCCTCTGAAGCCCGGCGGGATCCACGGAACGGAGGCGGAGCCGGGCGCAGACGCCGTGTGGATCGATCGGGTACGAGAGTCGTCTCTCCTTCTCTTCCGACCACCTGAACTTTCAGTGTGGCGGGGCGGATGCGCCGACCTTCCACTTCGACGGTCCAGGCAACGTTGCCGGCGAACCTGATCAGCACTTCTGCATCCGCTTCTACGGGTCCAAGCAACTTCGCGGCGTCTTCCGGGGAGACGATCTTCGCCTTTAGTTCTGAGAAACGTTCATCGGGGGAAGGAGTGCTTTCCAGCTCAATTCCCAGCTGGGTTGACCATTCGGGAAGCCAACCCGTTCCCGACGGAGTGTCTTCCGCCCCCAACCCCGCCGGGAGCATGGCACTAATGAGAACCATACCGATCCAGGAACCCATGACTCACCTCCTCCTATGCTCGCAACTTCTCCGGTTTGTTTGTCTGATCACTATCGCTGTGGGCTTCAGGTTCATCATCATTCTACGACCGCCGCCAGCGTTCCTCTTCGGCTGCCTCGAGGGAACTACGCCGCCGCTGGAAGATCCAGGATACCCCGATGCTCAGCGTGTAAAGAACCACCATCGGCCCGGTCCAGAGGAAGAGATTGAAGGGATCGGTGGTGGGCGATACCACTGCCGCGATAATCGTGATGGCCAGAAACGCATAGCGGAAGTTCCGCCACAGAAATCCCGGTGTGACCAGTCCGAAGAGGGAGAGAAAGGCCGCCAAAATGGGCAGCTGGAAGATGGCCCCCATTCCCAGGATGATGATGAGCTCAAAGTCGAAAAAGTCGACTGCGGAAATCATGGGCTGGAATTCACGGCCGAATTCCAGCAACAGGAATTGGAGAGCCGGGGGTAATACGACGTAATAAGCAAAGACGCCGCCTAAGATAAACAGGACGGTGGAGCTGAAAAGGAACGGGAGAGCGAACCGCTTCTCGCGCCGGTACAGACCCGGAGCGATGAACAACCATACCTGCAGCAGGATGAACGGTGCCGCCAGGAAAACGGCGGCCGTAAAGCAAACTTTGAGGTAGATGGTGAACGGTTCCGTCGGTTTGATCACCACCAATCTCTCGATTACGCCCTGGATGGGGGCTGAGAGAAATCCGAAAATCGGCTCCCGGAATACCCACGCGGCGATGAACGTGACCACGACGGACAGCAGCGAATGGAGGATACGGCGCCGGAGCTCGTCCAAATGCTCCAGGAACGTCATGCGCCCGCCCAGCTCCTCCTCCTCGTCCCCGCCGTCATCGCCGGCTCCTCCCTCCGAAGGGGGCTCCGAAGGAGGCCCACCTCCCCAACCGATCTCTTCGGCTTCATCACTCGTGGTGGTGCTTTCCTCGATTTCCAAGCTTCCTACCGGATCGTCGTGACGATCCGGAGACAGTTCTTCCTCCGGTGAGGCAACAGGCGATCGCGGCGAATTGGCGGGTGGTGTCGATTCAGTCATGTGGGGTCAGACAGGCGTGGAGAGACGGAGGCCGACGTCAGGGTTTGAGGTCCCGCTGGATCTTGCGAAGCTCTTCCTCCTCGGTTCGGACTTCTTCTTCCCAGGTCTTCTTCAGTTCGTTGGTTGCCCGCTTGAACTCGGCCAGACTCTTGCCCAACGATCGCCCCAGCTCAGGAAGCTTGCGTGGTCCGAAGACCAGCAAGGCGACCACAAAAATGACAA
>Ga0116147_1005253_pt1 | contig 11076 bp, 10 predicted proteins | sample AD_JPNHG3_MetaG_FD_89749 | JGI IMG/M metagenome (GOLD analysis project Ga0116147, IMG submission 89749) | Active sludge microbial communities of municipal wastewater-treating anaerobic digesters from Japan - AD_JPNHG3_MetaG | ecosystem: Engineered > Bioreactor > Anaerobic > Digestate | place...
TAACCGGTAATATTAATGTACCTTTTTCGTAGTTTCTTTAGATTTTTAAAACTTTTTCCGATTTTGCTATTTTTATAACTTTTTTATCTGATATAAACCTACTAAATTGTATCCTTTCTTTTGATAATACTGCCTGGTACCTATAGAAGAAATTACAGAAATTTTCTCAAAACCATTTTCTTTAGCGATTTTTTCCGCTTCTTTTATAAGTTCGGATCCAATACCAATATGTTGAGCTTTTTTATCTCCTTTTTTTCCAATCTCAACTAACTCTCCATACACATGAACCTCGCGAATCATGGCACTACCCACAATTTCTTCAAAAAACACACTTTTTTTCGGGAGTGATAGTCTCAGAAATCCTGCTATTTTATCTTCGGGGGTAACATACTCAAGAAAAAATTCTGATGAAACCGTTGTTTCGTAAGGAGTATTCTTCAATTTCAAACACGAAAAATCTATCTTCTCATCTTTTATTTCTCTATATCTAATATCATTTATTTTTATTCCTCTTTTTTCCAGATCTGCTTCTACTATTTGCCTAAAATTACTTTTTTTATTTCCGGCAAAAATATCAAATGAAGATATATCCCGTACAACCCTTGATAATCTACAATACCTCGGTGTACTAGTAAGACATTCTTGTAATATCCAAAGCAGTTGCTCCTCGCTATAAGGTTTCCATTTCCCTTTTAGATAAAGGTCAAAAAGGGCTGTTCCTTTAATAAGAGAGCACGGGTAAATTTTCAATTCATCGGGTTTAAAGCTGTCATTAGAAAACAATTTTCTAAAATCTCCGGCATCCTGCACTAAAGTAGATCCATATAAATTGGGCATCCAATGAGCTTGAATTTTAAACCCAGACAATCGTAAAAGTCTAAAAGCTTTTTTTGTCTCTCTGACTCTATGACCTCTCTTATTTAATTTTAAAATCTCATCATCTAAGCTTTGAATACCCAGCTGTACTTTTGTAGCTCCAAGCCTTCTTAAATCCTTAACTTCATCTTTTGAAATAAAATCAGGACGGGTCTCAATAGATAAACCGACGCACCTTGTTTTAGCGGTTTCATTTTTCTTCTGAGAAGAATACAAACCTTCCCATAATGCTTCAATATCATGAGACATCTCCTCATCTTTAACAATATCCGATTTTTTCTTATATTCCACTTTTTTCAATGGATCAAAATCATTCATTGCATCAAAAGCTCTTTTTATGAACCAGATTTGATAATCCTTAGGATAATAAGACCAGGTTCCTCCTAACACTATCAACTCAACTTTGTCTGTCTTATGTCCGATTTTTTTATAGGCAACAAGTCTGTTATAAACCTGTAAATAAGGGTCAAAATCATTTGAAAGTGCCCTTTGGGAACCCGGCTCCATAGAAAGATAACTTTTAGGCATATTAGGATCGTTGGGACAATAAATACACTGACCCGGGCATGGAAATGGTTTAGTGAGTATAGCAACGGGGGCAACACCTGATTTTGTTCTCACTTTCTTCATTTTTATCGCTTCCAAAAACTTCTTTTCCTCGTCCGGGGAAAAATGAAGTTCTTTTTTAAAATTATTATAGGTTTCAATTATTTGCGACTTAGAAAAGGTTTCTGATTTAGTAGATGGGTGCTTTATTATTGTACGGGCAACATTTTCCTGATTTGGATTTTCCAAATGCGCCACTTCTTTGATAATTTGAAGTAAAATATCTTTATTAGATTTAATTTTCAATCTTTTTTTCATAAATGAACTCAAAAGAAATTACACAAATTTTAAAACTAAATGAACTCTTTTACCAATCGGTTTCCGGAGATTTTTCAAAAACCAGACAAGAGCCGTGGGAAGGGTGGGGGAGAGTTTGCAAAACAATCGTTAAAACCTTTAATTTAGATGAATTAAATAATGGACAATCTAATCTAAAAAACGATGGAAAAAATACAAGTTGTATTAAAATTCTTGACCTTGGATGTGGAAATGGGAGATTTTTAAAGTATATTCGTTCAAAAATTAAAAGTTTTGATTACATAGGAATTGATATAAATAACGACCTTTTATTAGAAGCAGAAAAAATAGAAATTTTATCTGATAAACAGAAAAGAAAGTTTATTAAGAAAGATGTTATTTTAGATATTAAAAAAATAAAAGGAAAATATAATGTCGTGACAATCTTTGGGCTCACTCATCATATTCCTGACAAAAGTTTTCGTAAAAAATGGTTTGAAAATCTCCCGAGACTTTTAAGCAATCCCGCTCTTTTAATTATTACCTTTTGGGAATTTGATAAAAATCCCGGAGATTACATTTTAGGCTGGGGACGACAATCAAAAGAAACTCGTTTTTGTCATAAATATTCAGTCAAAGAAATTAAAGAGATAGAAGATATTTTCAAAAATTCGGGTTTAAAATTAATTGAAAAATACAAATCCGATAATAAAAACTTATACTTAATTTTTGGTAAAATCTAAATATGGAAGAATGTATTTTTTGCAAAATATCAAAAGGAGATATACCCTGCGTAAAAATTTGGGAAAATGAGAAATACCTTTCTTTCTTGGATATTAATCCAATTACAGAGGGAATGACACTTGTAATTCCAAAAGACCACAAAAGCTCGGATGTGTTTAAAAACGCAGATGAAGAGATAGAAGAATTAATGTTAGCATCAAAAAAAGTTTCTCAAATGCTTATGAAGGCTCTTCCGATTGAAAGAGTGGGGCTCATTTTCGAAGGAGTGGAAGTACCACATCTTCACGCAAAACTTATACCCATAAAAAATGGTGAAAACATCAGAATTCTTTTAAATTCCAATTTTGCTAAACCAAGTCAAGAGACTCTGCAAAAAACGGCTGAAAAAATCAGAAGATTTGATATGTAAAATAAAAAAATGAACAACGATAATTTGGTGGATTATTTAATAAACATAGGAGTTTTAGGATCTTCAGAAATCATTGAAGCATTTAAAAATGTTGATAGAGCAGATTTTGTCAGACCCGAAGATAGATATGTGGCTTACTACGATGAAGCGCTTCCGATAGGAAAAAATCAAACTATTTCCCAACCACGTACGGTTGCCTTTATGTTAGAACTTTTAAATCCTAAAACCGGCGATAAAATAATGGATATCGGATCAGGATCGTGTTGGCAAACCTGTCTTTTAGCCAGTGTAGTTGGAGAAAACGGACATGTATACGCAATTGAAAGAATACCCGAGATATATAAATTTGGAAAAGACAACGCCTCAAAATACCCACATTTAACAAAAGGGCTTAGTTTTTATTGCGCGAACGCTATAGATGGTCTTTCCGATATATCAAAAGAAATAAAAGGTTTTGATAAGATTATTTGCGCCGCCGAAGTCAGGGAAGTACCAAATTCCTGGAGAGAACAATTAAAAGTCAATGGAATAATGGTTTACCCTAAAGATAACGGTATCTACAAAGAAGTGAAACTGGAAAATGGCGCGTATGAAAAAGAGTTTTACCCCGGATTTGTGTTTGTTCCTTTAGTTGAAGATTAACAAAATAATTAGCGATAAAAATTTATTTTTCTTTTAGTACCCGAGATTCAAAAACTGATTTTTTCTTGTTATCCGTTAGAAAATATAAATAGGTAGAAAACAAGACAATTCCAAGGCCAAAAGATAGCGCTACATATTGATTAAAACCGGTATCTGGAACACTAGTGGTTGATTCAGGCTGTGAACCGGACTGAACAACTGTTTGCGGCATACTTTGCCCCAAATGCAAAACAAAAGATATCGTTTCTTCTCCTTGAGTTATTTGAATAGGATAATCTCCTTTTTCCAAACTGGTAGCATAACTCCAATTCCCGGAAGAATCGGGCATCGCCGAAAAGGAATTTTCTCCAATTTTAATAGAAACATTTTCCCCGGCTTTTGCAGTACCCGAAAGAGTAGGACTTGATCCTATGTACCACCATTCAGGATAATTTTTTCCGGCGGTATCAAGAGCACCTATCTTCTGCAAAGTTAAAACCGCCGCAAAAGCAGGTTCTAAAAATAAAATAAACAAAACAAAAAAGAAGATTAGTTTAAAAGGTTCGGTTAGTCTTTTCATATACTCTATTAAGAGTACTACTTTTTAAATAGTAAGGTCAAGTTTTTTAAAAGAGGAAAAATTCCCGTATTTGTTATAAAATTTTTATGTGAATATAGAATCTCAAATGTCCATAGAAGAGGACTCTCCAGAACCGGAAGAAGATGGGGAGATTAAAAACTCTCCTGAAAAGAATTCTAAAAATAATTCTGATAATAATATTAACCCGGAAAATAAACCGGGGAAGCACGGGGAAGAGAGAAGAAATGCGGAAAAAAAAGAAGAAGAAAAAGAAGAACGGACTACAAAAATATACAAAATAGTCGAGGGAGATAACGGAGAAATAAAAAGAGAAGAAGTAGAATTTACCCCACAGCAGATAAAAAAAATTAAAATAGTAAAAGAAGCAATAGAAGAATTAGAAAAATACGGAAGATGGGCAGGAAGCTGGGCAATCTATAAAATGTCGCAAAGATTAACAAGAAAAGAGGGAATGGAAATTACACTTAATGCTGTTCGACATACCCTTAACATCGGAGGGGAAGAGGGACCATTTATCAAAAAGAGAATGGGGGTGGGAAATAAAAATACTTATGGCTGGAACAAGAACTATTTAATAGTAAGCCCCCCGCCGCCACCTCCGAAAGAACCACTTTTTGGACCAACCATAATAACTCCTAGCGGAAAAGAGATACCTGTTGAAAATACTTATAAGCCATCGGATAGACCGCCTCTTCCGGGAATGGAAAATTACGTAGCTCCGAAGGCAGAAGATCTATTTATGGAAAATTCAGATATAGGGGAACCACCTGAATTTGAACCTTTAGACCCTTTTGAATCTTATAATCCCTCTGACTTTGAACCCGATTTTGAAGAAAGTATAACAACCATATATCCATTGCGCCCATCAAGTACACCGGAACCACCCGAAGAACCGCCTGAAGACCCAAATCTATACGTAGAAAATCCAAAACCTAAAAAACCAACAAAGAAAAGGGCGGAAGAAGAAGCGAAAAAATTACAAAACACGTTACCCGGAGTTGATTAAAAATAAATTCTAAACAATAAAACTAAACCGGTAATATTTACTACTGATAAGAGTCTATATGGGTTTCAATTCCATTTTTAGCCAAAAACCTAGTTGCATCTATTGCAGCCATACACCCAAATCCTGCAGCGCTTATCGCTTGTCTATAGTTATAATCACGGACATCGCCGGAAGCAAAAATTCCTTCTTTTGATGTTTTACTCCCTTCAGTAATTCTTATATATCCATTTTCGTCCGTTTCAACCACTCCATCTAAAAATTTTGTATTCGGCTCATGCCCAATGGACACGAAAAGACCTTTTACATCATTCATAATTATCTCTTCCGTGACTTCTTTTCCGTCTTTTTCTACTTTCTTTTCAACCCTCAAACCCTCTACTGAATTTTCACCTAAAACTTCTTTAACTGAAACTCCAAACATAAATTCAATCTTTGAGTTTTCAAAAGCTTTTTTCTGCATATGCTTACAGGCTTTCAAATCTTCTATATTTCTTCTAACTAAAATATAAACTTTGGATGCAAACCTAGTTAAATAAATAGCTTCTTCCATTGCGCAATCCCCACCCCCAACTACTGCAATAACTTTATCTTTAAAGAAAAATCCATCACAAGTCGCGCAAGCAGAGACACCCCTTCCGATTAATCTTCTTTCACTCTCAAGTCCCAGCCATTTTGCTGATGATCCCGTAGCTACAATAATAACTTTAGATTTGAAAATATTCCCACTATCCGTCTCAACAACAAAATTTTCCTCAAAAGAACCCGAAACTTTCACAACATTCTCATCAACGAAATTAGCTCCGAATTTTTCAGCCTGCTTTCTAATTCTCAAAATCAAATCTGATCCCGGAATCCCATCAGGAAATCCCGGAAAATTTTCCACACTGCTTGTAAATACTAATTGGCCACCGGGAGGATTTCCTCCAATAATAAGAGTTTTCAAAAAAGCACGCGAAGCGTATATAGCGGCGGTTAGTCCCGAGGGACCACTTCCTATAATTATTACATCAAAAATGGTACTTGATTCATTCATGCAAATATTGTATTACACTTAATATATTATTTGAAGTTGTTTTTTATAATTTACTATGACAAAAAGCAAAAAAGACAATAAAAAAATAACCAGTATTAAAAAAGAAATTGAAAAAATCAGCGAAATAGAAAAATTAGATGACGATATCGTCGATATTGTCGGTGATGGTGAGGGGGAACAAATTGATGAATCACTACCGGAGGATGTGGAAGACGCTCTTGGAATAAATAAAGTTAAAAAAGCCATAAAATCTGAGGTTGATTATATATCCGAACTTGAAGGCGGAATTGACGGTTTTGACCTTGATAAAGACTTTGAAGAGAGCGGCGAGTCCGATTCTGACGATGATTTTTAATCCTGAAATTTTAAATTAAAATCCTAAAGTAGATAAAAACATCGAAAAGTTGTTATTATAGTGAGAGTGAAAATCTTAACTGCCCAGAAACTAAAAATATTCACACCTCTGTCAATTTTTTCTTTAATAATATTTTTTGTTTCTTTACACGATGGAATTATTTCCTACATCACACCTGTAATTCTAAACGACAGATACAATGATTCTCTTATAGTCGGTTCTATAATATCCATCTCATCTTTTTTTGGTATTTTTTTCAATTTTCTAATAGCTAAATTTTTCCCAAAAAAAGACTACAGATTTTTTATTTCCCGAATGATTTTTTTCGCTTTTATCACACCTTTATCTTATTTACTTTTACCAAGAAAATTAATTCCTTTTGCTTTGATTATGATTACATGGTCCATATATTATGAATTCAGAAATTACGCAAAATACAATTTTGTAGAGGAATTTTTACCTCCGCAAAAAAACACGGATGCATGGTCGATAATGTCAGTTTTTCAATCACTGGCGTACTCATTAGGACCGATCCTCGCCTTTTTACTTATGAGTAAGAGTGTAAATTCCGCCTTAATAGGATCAATAATCATTGTAGTAATGTCGGGAATTACATATATTGCGTTTGAAAGACATCATCCAAAAAGGAAAAAATATCAAGGTGAATCTCAGATAAGAAGCTTATTTAAAGGTTTAAAAATAATAAACATAATTGCAAAAAGAATATGGCCTTTAGTTCTTTTTACGGCAGCACTAACACTTTTAGACGTATCTTTTTGGACAGTCGGGGTTTTATATTCTGAAAAATTAAGAATGCAAACTGAAGTGGGAGGTCTTTTTTTAACTATGTATACACTACCATTCATTTCTATAAGTCCTATAGTTTCTAAGATTCACGAACCTTTGGGAAAAAAAAGAACAGCTTTTATATCAGCAATACTAGCGGGGTTAGGATTAATCATTTTCAGTCTCTTAAAAAATGTTTATTTAATATTAGTGATGGTTTTAATTACAGCAATTTTTTCTAACATAGCGTTTATTTTAATTTACGCCACATTTGAAGACTATATAACAAGACTGGATGGGGAAGGAAATAATTTAGTAAGTATAGGACAAATTTCACAAAATTTCGCTTACGCAGTAGGACCAATATTTTTAGGATATATCTCAAGAAATGAAAACTTTGAACTATCTTTTAGAGTAACGGGTTTAATTTTAATTGCCTTCTCTCTTTTAGCTATAGTATCCGTACCTAGAAAGATAAAAATGCCCAGAAAACAAATAGCCGCGGAGTTAAATAAAGATATCACAAACGGGAAATAATGGATTTATAGTGTAAAATCTAATAAAATATCTATCTGCAGTGAAACTATGCGCTTTACGATAGATTAGAAAAGAGGGAGATTTTGATAAAATATAGCAGTTAACTAAAATACAGGACAAAAGCTTTAAATTAAAACTTGCCTCCGTAGCTCAGAGGATAGAGCAGTTCCCTTCTAAGGAAAAGGTCGGGGGTTCGACTCCCTCCGGAGGCGCCATTTAAAAAATAGGAATAACGTGGCGCAAGAACACATAAAAGAGACGAGAAAGCCCGGGTGGTGGAATGGCATACACGGCAGACTTAAAATCTGCTGACTGCAAAGTCGTGCGGGTTCGACTCCCGCCCCGGGCACCAATGAGTTGTGAAAACAAATAATATAATAACGACGAAAAATATAGGAGGAATAGGGAAAAATAGAGCTCACAAATCCAGCGCCGAGTAAACTTTCCAGTAATCCTGATTTTGAATTTTAAACACCTTTATATTTTTTCTTCCTTTCTTAAACAGTAAATCCCTCTGCAAGGGAAGAATAACCAAATCGTACATATCTATGCGATCTAAATTTGGTTTTCTAATTGAATACTTTGTTACTGCAGTCAATTCTCTTATACTTCGAGCTGCTATTTCAGTATTTTCCGGTAAATTTAAGGAATGTAGATATTCTGCTATTTCAAAAACGCCGATGCCACCTTGATTTAAATATATTTCATCTTTCGCCTTTTTAATTCCTCCCCAAAGAGGATTGTAGTAAGCCATAAAATAAGGTTTTATCGTACTGATATTCCAAACATAATATGCCGATCCTACTAAAACCCCTGCCGAAAAAAGTATTTTAAGAATGACGTAATAAATTTTCTTTTCCCCTCTCCTCATCAGATCTATAAATTTACAAAAACCATAAGCTGCAATAAAAACAAGAAATGGGTAAATTGGAGACATATAACGATCTGTTTTCTTTTTTAAAGATATAAAAGCGGCGAAATATATCAGAAAGAATAGAAATGATAAAAGAACAATACCCGGAATTTCTTCCTTTTGTTTTAATTTATTATTTTTCTTTGACAGGAAAATATAAAGAGAATAAATAACGAAGAAGATCAGCAGGAACTGCATAACGGGCGTTAATCTGTACTTAAGTACCAAAAAATAAAACGAAAAACCAGGATCTCTTACTCTCATACCATTTACGAAATGATTAAAACCTCCAGAAACTCCAGTATCTAAAACTCCGTCGTATATTATTCTCCTTAAAGTATCCAAGGGTACAACCCACATGGCTGGGAAAAGAGCAAAAAATACTAAACCTGCTATCAACGCCCAAATAACAGTTTTTTGCACCAGCCATTTTCTGTCTTCCTTTCGTTTTATAAAAAGACTCAAAAAAATTATTCCGCAAAATGGAAGTATGAAAATAGAAGGAGATTTAGTCAGCAACCCCAACCCGAATAAAATCCCAGAAAAGATAACATACTTTAATAACTTGCTACGCGCACCGTAATAGTAGGACAGAACTGAAGAAAATATCAAAACGGAAAGAATTCCGTCCATATGAAGATTTCTAATCAGTCCAACATAGTATGATTCAAGAAAAAGGAGAAACAAAAATGCTAGGGACATTTTTCTGGAAGAAGTTATTTTGTAAATTACAAAAGCGGAATAAAAAATTATAAGCAAACAGAAAATTACCACGAAGAGTTTTGTATAAAAATTATAAGTTCCGAAGTTTTCGTAGGTGATATCTGCCCAACTTGAATAATCTCCTGTAAATTTCTGATAAACCAGCCTTCCCAAACCTATCAGGTACATCAAGGTTACGCCAGGGTGGTATTGCTGGTACGTAGAGGCAAATTTTCCCTCCGATATCGCTTTGAAAAATTTCTCCGTACGGTCATACCAAAGAAATTGATCAACATTTATATTCTCGTATCCAAGTTTGTAGAAAAAAGAAATGAATATTAAAAAAAGCAGAAGAGCCAATTCCAAAACATGAATAATTTTATGAACTATATCTAAATTTTTAACTTTCATCTCATGTGAGTGCGGTTTAATAAAAAATATTTTAACCGCCGTAATTAACTACTTCTTCCTATACAAAAAAATCATAGGATCAACAAAAATGCTCCCCGGAAAATTCAAGGTCTTCTCCTCAAAAAGATAATATTTTTCAAGATAATTCGGTTCAACCTCCGGGCTACTAAAAGAAAAGAAAAACTCCGGCTCTTCCGATAAGCCGTAAATCTTCTGCCATGCCATTGTAGCCCTTATATTTTCCGGAGAAACGCCTTCTTTTACCAGAGACTCACTTCTTCCCCAGACATAATTATTTGAAACAACAAAATCGTTAGCCATCTGCATTGACAAAAAGGCGGTAAAAAATAAAAACACAACGCAGGATAGCATTTTCAGAAATCTTTTTCTGTTGTTCGGCATAATGTAAAGTAGAAAAAGAATAAACATCGGGATCAGCGGAAGAAGATATCTGTCAAAAAACACCTGGGTGAAAATCATCAGCACAATATACCCGACAATAGAAATAGAGTAGATATTCACAACTTTTTTCCTTAAAACAAAAAGACAGGGGATAAGCATAGCCAAAAGAATCTTTGAGGCCAAATCCCAATATCTGTAAATATCATAATTCCACTTAAAATAATATTTCGTACCCAAAATTGACCTTGGGAAAAAACCCGTTCTTTCAAAGGTATTTTCAAAATAAGGATATTCCTCCCATGATATTTTTCCCGGAGCAAAGTACTTATTTAACAAAAAATATAAAATCCCCGAAAAAGCCAGCATCAAAAATATATTCACCGATTTTTTCTTATTTTCCGAGAAAACACTTAAAACCACTCCAAAAACAAACGGCAGAACAAAAGACACGGTTACAAGCAAAATTCCGTAAATTAAAGAATAAGCGTATTTCCAATCAAAAAAGTTTTTGTAAATAAAACCTTTGTCCTGCATTTCTTCGGTCTGCGGAAAAAGGAAAAAATAATAGGCAAAAAGAGAACCTACGACCGCAATTTGCACCAACGCTTCCTTATACCTTTTTTTAATTATTAAATACGGAATATAAGCGACATTAAAAATTATTCCGTTTTGCTTTGTAAAAAAGGACAAAACTCCGGAAAGATTAAAAAAGACAAAACTTTTAGGCTTTCTGTCTTTTTCGTGCTGAAGAAGAAAATACAGAGAAAGAAGCATAAAGAGCATAGTATAGTTTTCCGTCATAAAACCTATTGATGAATAAATATGAAGCGGAGTAAA
>Ga0116147_1005268_pt1 | contig 11055 bp, 8 predicted proteins | sample AD_JPNHG3_MetaG_FD_89749 | JGI IMG/M metagenome (GOLD analysis project Ga0116147, IMG submission 89749) | Active sludge microbial communities of municipal wastewater-treating anaerobic digesters from Japan - AD_JPNHG3_MetaG | ecosystem: Engineered > Bioreactor > Anaerobic > Digestate | place...
CTGATGGGTCCCGTGATCGGGGGGATGAAGGCCCAGATAGATTTCTTGGTCACCGCCTACATGGAAGCCACAGTTCCCGCGACTGACGGAATCAAAACGGAGTTGGGTGCCCTCGACTTCTTGGCCCGAACGATGAGAGTTTGCTCCTATCAAGTGGCCCGCATGATCGACAGCGGCATGGATACGGAGGCGTACCAGCCCTTGTTGCTCTCCCTGAGATACCTTGCCAAGGACTTCCAGTCCCGCGTGGAACGGCTCGCCGGAGTCACAGGCCTGAGCAATCAAGGGGAATTCAAGGCATTGACGACCGACATTGGTAAGATCATCAACATTGCCGGTAACGTCGCTCTCATCAAACAGAAAAAACTCGGAGAAAGACTCCTCTCCCAGAAGGGTGAAGCATGAAACAGAAAAAGGATGAAAAATTTACCTCCATAAGACACATCCAGGAGGGTTTCAAAAAAGTGGGTTACATCACCAGCCGGCAGACGGCGACGACAGTCTATCTCGCCCACCACCTCGAAAAGCCCATCCTCGTCGAGGGACCCGCAGGCGTTGGGAAGACGGAACTTGCAAAGACTATCGCGGCCTATCTCGACCTGCCGATGATCAGGCTCCAGTGTTACGAAGGCCTGGACGAGTCGAAGGCCCTCTACGAATGGAAATACGGCAAGCAGCTTCTCTACACCCAGCTCCTCCGGGACAAACTCGACAGTCTCGTCGACCGCGAGGACAGCTTCTCCCAGTCGATCAACAAACTCCACGCCTACGACGACATCTTCTTTTCCTGGCACTTTCTCGAACCCCGGCCGCTTCTAAAGGCACTGCAGGAAAAAGACGGGACCGTCCTTCTCATCGACGAAGTGGACAAGGCGGACGATGAATTCGAGGCATTCCTGCTCGAGGTCCTGTCTGATTTTCAGGTCTCCATCCCGGAGATCGGCACGGTCCACGCGGTGACAAAACCCCTTGTCGTCTTGACGAGCAACAACACCCGGGAATTGAGCGAGGCGCTGAAGAGACGCTGCCTCCATCTTTTTATCCCTTTCCCGGAGCCGGCGTTGGAACGCGAGATAATCCGGGTGCGCGTCCCGGAGATACCGAGCAATCTTGCCGCCCAGTTGGTGTCTTTCATCCAGGCCGTCAGGAAGATGGACATAAAGAAAGTGCCCTCGATCAGCGAGACCATCGACTGGGCCCGCGTGCTCCTCATCCTCCACGCGGACAGCCTGAGCCCGGACCTCGTTCGCGACACACTCCACATTTTTATCAAGTACGAGGAAGACATCCGGGTCGTGGAAGACCAGCTCCATCAGTTGACCGCAAACGCCGCCCGGGCGTTCTGAGGGTTAAAAGAGGAAGGGATGGACAGGGTCCTGGAAGATTTCATCACCACGCTGAGGCGCTCGGGCGTAAGGATATCCGTCTCGGAGAGCCTGGACGCTGCCCGGGCTCTCCAGCTCGTGAGCTACGACGACAGAAGCCTCCTGAAAGACTCCCTTTACGTCGCCCTGGCGAAATCGGTGCAGGAAAAGGAGATTTTTTCCGACTGCTTCGACCGTTTCTTCTCTTTCGATTTCTTTTCTGAGCCACCCCCCAACGAGGGGTCGCACAAAGGATCGACTGAGGGATTGTCAGACCTCTCCCGGATGCTCATGACCGGTGACCAGCCCGGCCTCGTCACTTACATGAAAGAGGCCGCCCGCGCGGAAAACCTCTCCGATATCCGGTACCAGACGCAAAAGAGCCTTTACGCCATGCGGATTCTCGAACGTATGGGCCTGAGCGGTCTCGACGCCGATATCCGGGACCTTTATCAGGCTGGTGCTCCTTCTTCAGCGGCGACGGCGGCCAGGTTGGAGGAAGCGAGGAGTTATCTTGTCGAAAATGTCCGCTCCTATGTCGAGGAACAGCTTCTCCTCTTCTCAGGATACGAGTACGACAAGATGATCGAAGATTACTTGAGGAACATCAAGCTTTCGAACCTGGAGCAGCGTTACTACCACCAGATGCAGGGCATCATCCAGCGGATGGTCAAGAGACTGAACGACCTCTATTCCCGCAAGCGGAAGCCGGCGAGGAGGGGGCATCTCGACTTCAAACAGACGATTCGCGATAACGTCGCTTACCAGGGGTTTCTCTTCAACCCGAGGTGGAAAAAGGTGAAGATCGAAAAGCCGAACGTCGTGGCCATCTGCGACATCAGCCGTTCCGTATCCCGTCTCGTCCGGTTCTTCCTGCTCTTCCTTTACGGCCTCAACAAGGAGATCATCCAGGTCAGGTCTTTCATCTTTTGCTCCAACCTCGCTGAAGTTACCGGCATCTTTGAACAATATCCTATCGAGGAAGCCGTCGCACGGATCCAGGCGGGGACGGATATTCCTGTTCTCCTGGCCCGGACGGATTACGACCGCACCCTCCGCGATTTCAAGGAACGTTACCTGGACGCCGTCACCCACAAGACCACCGTTCTTTTCCTGGGTGACGCGCGCAACAACTACAACAACCCTCAGACGCAAATCCTCAAACTGCTCTCCGAAAGATGCAAGAAACTCATCTGGCTGAACCCGGAGACGAAGCCTTTCTGGGGCACGGGGGATTCGGAGATGCTCCGTTACGCACCCTATTGTCACGTCCTCAAAGAGTGCAACACCCTGAATCATCTTGAAAGGGTTGTGCAGTCGCTCCTCAAGAGATAACGGACAGTCAAAGGGCCTTTCCGGCAACCAAAATTTCCCCGTCGAAGAGCAACCTCGAGGCTTTATTGAAAAATGAGCCGCTCTCCTGCTATATAGGGAATGTAAGCACAAAGAGGGGGGAAAGAAGTGTTTATGGATACGGACAAAGAATTTTTCGACCCGCGCTATCGGGAATTCAAAGAGCTTACCGATAGAATCGCCGCCGAAGTAGGGCTTCCTCTATTCTATTCCGAAGAAAAGGACGCAGTCGAGAGGTCCCGGCGAATTTTTTCCTCCCATCCCGCGGCAGAGGAGCTCCTGGCCTACCTCGGGAATAATGAAGAATATCCGGGCCACGGCCTTTATCACGTAAAAAAGGTCGCCCTCGACGCCGGCGCCCTCATCCTCATCGACGGAGCCGACGCCGTTGGTGTCGACCGGGTGGACCGCCTCGTCTTTCTGTCCCATCTGGCCGGACTCCTCCACGACATCAGGCGCTCCGAACCGAACCACGCCCGCCGCAGCGCCGAGGAAGCGGGCAGGATACTCAAGACCTTCGACATCGAAACCCTGGAAAGAGATTTCATCATCCAGGCAATAGCCAACCATGAGGCCTTCCAGCCCGTTCAGCCCCTCGATGACCCTTCCGCACAGATGCTCTCCAACGCCCTGTACGACGCCGATAAATTCCGCTGGGGTCCCGATAACTTTACCGAAACCCTCTGGGCGATCATCATGTCCCGTCGTTTGAAACTCGAAGACCTTGCCGAGAATTTCCCCGGCGGGCTTGCGGCGACCGAGCGAATCCGGGGCACCTTCAGGACCCGGACAGGGAAGAAATACGGGCCCGACTTCATCGACCGCGCCCTCGAGATAGGTAACCGCCTCTTCGCCTTCCTCTCATCCCATGCCTGAATTAACCGGGGACTTTTTGCGGAAGATAGGGCAAACGAAAATGGACTCGGAATGCACTTCCAAGTCCATTGGAATAATGGTGGCGGTGCAGGGACTTGAACCCCGGACACTACGGATATGAGCCGTATGCTCTAACCCGCTGAGCTACACCGCCACACTATATCGGCATCAAAATCGAAGAAAAATCTATCCGAACCGATAAAAAAAGTCAACTCCCTTGCGGCTAACTCAGGGCGTAAGCGACCACAACGCTCCTCCTGGTTATCCCCATGTCGTAGGACAGCACAAGGGAGAGGACCACATCGAGTTTTCCGTCGTTATCGATGTCTTTGATCTGATAATCCGCGACGTACCCTTGTATCTTCTTCGTCCTCCAGTTTTCCGCAAACCCGAGACCGTTCCACTCGAGGTCATAAATTTCACTGGAGGAAAAAATCTTCATGTTCTGAAATAGCCTCCCCACGGTCGATATGTTCTTCACTACTAGCAGATCTTTCTTTCCGTTCTTGTTGATGTCATACGCCAGGAGGCGGATGTTGACGTAGGGGCGCGCCTTTTCTTCTGTGGCGGCTATGTTCTTGGATATCTGCGCATCCGAGGGTAAATCAAAGAAATTATTGCTCCCCCCGAAGGCCTCGTCGCTCTTCCAGATCATCTCCTTGCTCCCGCCGAAGGTAAGGATTTTATCGATGCTCTTTACCGTCGGTTCGAAGACCCGCAGATAGTCGAGGTTGTCGAGGGCAATTATCTTGTTGGGTCCGTCTTTTTCGAGGGGTTCGATGGCCAACCCATAAACAGACAGACCCTGTGGTATCTCCATCCTCTTGCCTTCCTTGAGTCTCCCTTTGCTCCACACGATTTCGTAAATAGGATTTTCGAACGGTTTCTCCGACCCCATCCTTTGCCCCAACAACGTAGGGGTGTCGGAGATGTTGATGACCCTCATAAACCATCTCAGATCCTTGGCAATCGTCGTATACTTACCGTTCTTGTACTGGAGGACGAAAGAATCAAGGATACCCCGGTTGACGCTGGTGACGATGATCTCTTTCTTGCCGCTGCCCGTCACATCAGCCACATCCACCGACAGATACTGGTCATAAGACTTACCCGCGATTTTCTGCAGAAGCGTGAGCGTCTTTCCCGACTTCCGGTAAACGTAGACATTATAGGCATCGACGGTGACCACCTCGTTCTTCCCGTCCCCGTCCACATCACCGACATCCATCCCCTTGAATTCGGTCTCGAACCGCTGGCTCATCCAGAAACCTTTCTTGTCGATGGCCGTCTGGGGGGCGTTGATGAATTCGGGGTTGATCACCGCCGTGAACGTGCCCTGCGGAGTTCTCACGGCGCCGATCGCTTCATCCGTAGGAGCCTGACCGGCTGGCGGCGGCTGAGGCGAAGCGACGGCCAAACTGTCGACGGGTGAGGGAGGAGGAGCTCCGAACGTTGCCGGCACTTGCCCGAGGATGTGGTAATCGATGCGCTTCGCAAAATCACCGATCTTCGGGATGACGTCGTCCATGCCCTGGCTTTGAGCGAAAACATCGACCGCCGATCTATTGGCTGCAACATCCAGGAGTTTTCCGTCCAGACTCACGCTGTTGCCTATTTTTGTGATGCTGCCGTGCACGACGTAGTCGGCACCCATCTTCTTGCCCAGTTCGTACACGTCGGCAACGGTCAGGTTGCCCTTCCCTTTCCGTTTAGCAAGGACATTCTGGACGTCGTTTTTTGAGACCACTTCTATCTTCCCGGCAAGGGATATCCTCGAAATCAGCATATCCCAGACGCCGTTGCGGATGTAATCTATGTCCTCCGAGCTGTGCACGTCAAAAGGAAGAACGGCTACCCTCTTGACCTTCGTGTCGTCTGCTGCCGACACGATGCACTCCCTGGCCACCAGGAAGACTCCGACCATGAGCGTAAGGCAGACCAGAGAGATTAAAATTCTTCGCATGTTCCTGCTCCTTTTTTAAAACGACCGCGCTTCTGATAAAGCGCTCGGCGATTTTTAACACCTCTTTCCACAGAACACAAGTCATATTCCAAGAAATTTAACGGCTTGAAGTCAATAAGCTTTCAGAATATAATGTGTCGCTATTGATAGTGTTGTCTTTCCGCCGCGTTCAACGTTGATTTCTTATAAAGCCTTCTTGGTCTTCTTCCCCCGTCTCCCGGGTCGGGAGTATTAGTTGTGATTTAGGAGACATGCATGCCCCTTGACCATTGGCGTTCGGTGAGTCCCGAGAAGTTTGCCTCTGAGGATGTGATCTTTCGTCATATCCATCGAGGAGACACGATCTTCATCGGCTCTGCCTGTGCCGAGCCGCAGTATTTGGTGCAGGGTCTCATCAGGTACGTCAAGGCGCACCCCAAGGCCTTCTTCGACGCCGAGGTCCTCCACATAAGGACCCTCGGGGTAGCCCCCTACGCCACCGAGAAGTTCAGAGACAATTTCCGTCACAACTCCTTCTTCATCGGCGACAGTACCCGGGAGGCCGTGAACAAGGGATTAGCCGACTACACCCCCGTCTTTCTCTCCCAGGTGCCCGACCTATTCCGGCGCGGGCTCGCCCGGGTGGACGTGGCCCTGATCCAGACCTCTTCCGTGGACATCCACGGCTACATGAGCCTCGGGGTGAGCGTAGACATCGTCAAGGCCGCCGTCGAGACGGCCTCCGTCGTCATCGCCCAGGTCAACTCCCGTATGCCCAGGGTCCACGGCGACGCCTTCATCCACATCGACGACATCGACTTCGTCGTCCCCCGCGACGAAGAGATACTGGAGTACAGCCCCGAGGCGGACACCGAGGCAGCCCAGAGGATCGGCAAGTACGTCGCCCGCCTGATCGAGGACGGCGACACGATCCAGGTAGGCTACGGCAGCATCCCCAACGCCATCCTGGCCAACCTCTCGGAGAAGAAGCACCTGGGGGTCCACACCGAGCTCATAAGCGACGGCGTCGCCGACCTGATGAAGAAGGGAGTCATCGACAACACCCGCAAGAACATCAACCGGGGCAAGACCGTGGCCACCTTCTGCATGGGCAGGAGAGCCACCTACGACTACATCCACGACAACCCCGCCGTAGAGTTCCGCACAATCGACTACACCAACGACCCCCTCGTCATCGCCCAGCACGACGGCATGGTGGCCATCAACAGCGCCCTCGAGATCGACCTCACCGGCCAGGCCACGGCCGAGTCCATCGGCCGGACGTTCCACAGCGGCGTCGGCGGTCAGGCCGACTTCATGAGGGGCGCGGTCCTCTCCCGGGGCGGCAAGACCATCCTGGCCCTCAAGTCCACGGCCGCCTCCGACGTCGTCTCCCGCATCGTCCCCGCCCTCCGGGAAGGGGCCGGCACCACCCTCATCCGCGGCGACATCCATTACGTGGTCACCGAGTACGGCATCGCCTACCTGCACGGCAAGAACATCAGGGAAAGGGCCATGGAACTCATCGCTATCGCCCACCCCAAGTTCCGCCCCGGGCTCATATCCGAGGCCAAGAAGGCGGGCCTCATCTACCAAGACCAGGCCTTCATCCCCGGCGAAAGGGGTATCTACCCCGAAGAACTCGAGACATGGCGGACTACCAAGACGGGCCTCAACATCTTCTTGAGACCGATAAAGATAAGCGACGAGCCGCTCCTGAAAGACTTCCTCTACTCCCTCTCCGATAAAAGCCTCTACCGCCGCTTCATGTCCCAGAGATTCCACATGCCCCACGAGTTCCTCCAAGAACTGGTCGTGATCGACTACACGAGGGAGATGGCTATCCTGGCTGTCGTGGGAGAAACCCCGAACGAAAAGGTCGTCGGCGTGGGCCGCTACTTCATCGACCCGGAAACCCATACGGCCGAGGTCGCTTTCGCCGTCCGAGACGACTTCCACAACCAGGGCATAGGCTCAGAACTGCTGAGCTACCTCACTTACCTCGCTAAAAGACAGGGCCTCCTGGGCTTCACGGCCGAGGTGTTCGCCGATAACGCCCCCATGCTCCATGTCTTCGAAAAGGGAGGGTTCGATATCCAGAAAAGGACCATCGCCGGGCTCTGCGAACTGAAGATGACTTTCCTGAGAGATTGAGGCCGATATACAAGGGCCGAGTCAAACGCAAGAAACAACAAAGAGGCCGCTGCAGTTGATAGCGCGGCCTCTTCTTTTCACTCGAAATATCGAACCCTTGAATCTCCTTGCTCTCCCTATTTCCTTACATTGTAGTTGTACCACTCCCGTGAATTGAAGGCCTCTTTTATGATATTCGAGGCTGCGTCGATGCTCAGGTTCTTCGTGTTCAGAACCAGGTCGTAGTTGAGCGGGTCGAGCATATCCTTATTGAAATACTTCCGGATGAATGCCTTGCGGGCCGATTCTGACTTTAGCAGCCGCTTCCTGGCTTCTTCCTCGGAGACACCGAAGGCCTTCACAACATTGTCTATCCTCGTCTGCAATGGGGCAACGACAAGCAATCGCAGGCACACCTCCTCCGGCAAGATGAAGCCGGCACCCCGGCCGACGATGAATGCGTGACCGTGAGTCCCGATGGCACTCACGACCCTCGTCAGGTGCTGTAGGTACTCGTCAGACCACAGATGATCCTTGTCGAGGAATTTCAGCCAGTCGTTGAAAATCGAGCGATCCTGTTCATCCAGCGATTCGACGACCTGCTTGCTGACTTTCGAACTCTCCGCTATCCTCGAGACGATTTCAGTGTCGAAGAGGTCGATCTGTAGATCCTCTGCAACCCGGCGTGCGATGGAATCCCCTCCTGCACCAGGCAGCCGCGACATGGTGATGACGGGCCGGATGGGCTTTTTGTATCTCTTCTTCTGGTCGATCTGCCATCTCTTGATTTGTTCTTCTATGATTTTGTCAAGCGAATGTTTTTTCTGCGACATAAATTCCATGGGTTTCCTCCTCTGCGATTTGTTGATCCTCCGCCCTGTGGTTCGCCGTGGTGCATTTAGAATACTTTAGAATACTAAAGAATCGGCGACTATTTTGCAACATAAATACGGAGGGACGAAAAGGCGTGCCTTCCGTTATGATGTGGTTTGCTTACTTTCGCCTGTGTCCGACCGTAACAAGGTAGGCAGGTCTATGGTCATCAGGAAGGTCAAGGACCTGACGAACGCGTTCATCGTGGAAAGCCCCGACCGGCACGGAGCCGAGTCCCATGGAGGTCGCCTGAAGCAGGATGTTCTGTGCGGCGTGGCCCACCTCGATCATGGCATAACGCTCACCACGACCGCCGTATTTTACCGTTACTCTTTCAAACACGACAGCAATTACGACCGTTGCCGGGGCCTCTCGGATGAATGCCTGTGATAGCGCGGCAGAAGAAAGTGCTTCCCTGACGTCTTCACCCGAGAGACACAAAAGATGGTGGTTTCTCGGGATGTAATGAAAGACACCACCTTCGAGCACAACGTATATTTCCAGAGGAAAAAGCGCACCGGCGGAAGGGGCTGTTCGGCCGCCCCATGCTCTCGTGATGCCCTGGGCCGCCCACATAATGCGGGCGACCTCGTCATTAGTCAGCGGCTCCGAGGAAAAACGTCGCCAGGACTCTCTTGTCCCGAGGACTTCTTCCAGGGAAGTTGCTCCTTTGGGGTCGACAGGCGGCAATGTGATGACAGCCTTCATGTTTTCCCGGTCCTGCATCGTCGTTAACCCAGAGCTATTCGCATGAAGGTCACTTGATGTCTGATTTTAGCTGTGTTATTTTTTGGAAGTCAATAAGGAAATAGCGCTGTACCTGGAGGATTCTTTCCCACTCGAGATGAAACCCGCCGAGGATACATTCGAACCCGAACCCTGGGCTACCAACCCCCACCTTCAGACTATCTTCGGAAGCCTGTCATTGCGGACTCTGGGGAGGAACGCCATGCTGGAACAGTCCCGGGAGATGATCGTGGAGGGCGGCAACGGTGTCCGACTCCTGGGTTACCTCTCCAGGAGGCCGGGCGAGGAATCCCCTGGGCTGGTCATCCTTATCCACGGCTGGGAAGGTAGTTCGGAATCCGCCTACATACTCTCTACGGGCCGTTATCTCTTCGAGCGCGGCTTCGACGTTTTCAGACTCAACCTCAGGGACCACGGCCGGAGTCACCATCTGAACGATGGCCTTTTTCACGGGGCCTTGACCGACGAAGTCCTCACTGCCGCCGTCGAAATATCCCGGTCGGCCCGGAGAAACTCATTCATCGTTGGGTTCTCACTCGGAGGGAACTTCGCCCTGCGCATCGCCTTGAGGGCACCCCAGGCGGGGATCGGCAACCTGAAGCAGGTGGTCTGTATAAGCCCCCCGCTCGACCCCTATAAGGCCACCCTGACAATCGACCGGGGGGTCAAGCTTTACCGGCATTATTTTTTGAGAAAATGGAAAAGGTCATTGATGACAAAACAGTCCCTTTTCCCGCATAGATACGATTTCCGCGGCCTCCTCCGCATCGGGAGCTGCATGGAGTTAACAGAGGCCATGATGGGCCTCTATTACGATTTTCCGTCGACCGCCGATTATTTCGGCCGGTACACATTGACGGGGAACGCACTGGAAGCGCTCGCCGTTCCCGTCGCCATCATCGCCGCCGAGGACGACCCTGTCGTCCCCGTTGATGATGTATGCGGCTTAGAACCAAACGGTTTTTTGAGGTGCTTCGTCCAGAAACGCGGGGGGCACTGTGGTTTCCTCAGGCCCTTTCCCTTCGGATGTTGGTATGAAAGGAAGGTCTACGACCTCCTCGTAACGTCATGACTGAGACCGAAATTCTTTCCCGACGTGAAGACTTTCTCCGCCTTGTTGTGGAGAAACTGGGTAATTCGCAGTCCGATTTCTGCGCGACCATGGAATTCATCAAAGAACCGGGTCAGCCCGGTGAATCCTGGCAGGCGGCGGGTGTCCTGCTTCCACTGTTCTTCAAAGAGAGAAACGGCGGGGGCGTGCGTGGCGAATTCGTCTTCAAGCTGATGAAGCGTTCGTCTGCGGTGGTCCAGGGCGGAGACATAAGCTGCCCCGGCGGCATGCTGCACAGGTACGCCGACTCCCTCATCCGGCCCTTGATCGCGGCCGGCATCCCCCCTATTATGCGAGGAGAGGCCCTGTCGCTCGCTAAAGGGCGCGGTGAAGCGGCATTCAAGAGCATCACCCTATTCCTGGCCAATGCCCTTCGCGAATCCTGGGAAGAGCTGCGCTTGAGTCCTTTTAATGTCCAATTCCTCGGCCCTCTTCCCTGTCAGCCCTTGATCACCTTCGCCCGGATCATCTTTCCCCTTGTGGGTTTCGTGAAGAAAGAGTGGAGGCCGCGCACAAACTTGGAGGTGGAGAAGATACTCGACCTGCCCCTGAGAGATTTTTTCGACGAAAGCCGTTATGCCATGTATGTGATCGAAACAGAGTATAAACTGCGGGACAATATGAGCGGCATACGCTACTTCCCCTGTTTCATAGCA
>Ga0116147_1005282_pt1 | contig 11041 bp, 9 predicted proteins | sample AD_JPNHG3_MetaG_FD_89749 | JGI IMG/M metagenome (GOLD analysis project Ga0116147, IMG submission 89749) | Active sludge microbial communities of municipal wastewater-treating anaerobic digesters from Japan - AD_JPNHG3_MetaG | ecosystem: Engineered > Bioreactor > Anaerobic > Digestate | place...
GTTCTATATACAACAACGCAAGAATCATTAAATAAATTAACAGATACTTGCAATCCGCAGACTATTGTAGCCTGTGTACGACAAGAAAATATGATTGCATCGACTGAGTATTTTCAAGCACAACGTTTTCTTGTATTGTATGATATTTCTGATCCTGGCAATATTGGTACGCTTCTTCGTACAGCTGAAGCATTTGGTTGGAATCATGTGATTTTGCTTGGTGACACTACAGAAATATATAATCCCAAAATTATTCGTGCATCTATGGGAGCTTTTTTTCGTATACAAATTATATGCCTTACATTAGAAAAATGTTTATCGTATTTTCAAGAAAATCATGTGCATATTTTTTTAACTATGCCACATGCAAAAACAAAATTTTCATTACCGCCATCCTCTGAAAAGATTGCTTTGATTTTAGGCAGTGAGGCACATGGATTACCGCCATCTTTACAAGAACAAAACGTTCAAGAAATTTGTATTCCAATGACCCCACAAGTAGAGTCGTTGAATGTAGCTATAGCTGGAGGCATTTTATTGTATGAATTACGAGATAAAACTAAAACCATAGAATAATTTTTATGAAAAAATTTGCAAATAGTTTTTTTTTTAGCATAATATAAAAAGAACATCACAATAACAAATGATGGGAAAAAACTCAAAGAAAGGGAAAAATATGAAAACAATCATTGGCATTATATGTGCTGTTTTGATTGTAACAGGATGCCAAACAACAACTGCACGTAAGGAAAGCCCTATAGATTTGGAAAGACCTGTTCAAGAAACGTCTTCCACACAAATATTGGAAGAAGCCAACGCTGCATTTTCTCAAGATAATTTTGACCAAGCAGTTGAGTTATATACTCAATGGCTAGCAGAACATAGTGATGATGAAGTAGCACTTGTAAATCGGGGTAGAGCCCAAGCTCAGAGACAAGAATATGAAGCTGCATTGGAAGATTTTCAAGCCGCTAAAACAACGATTGCTCTTATCCATGCTGGGCGTGTTTATCTCATTCAAAATAAAGTTAAACCTGCAAAAAATATGATTGATCAAGCGTTAAATAAAGACGATTTCCAAAAATTAGATGCATCTAAAAAATATATGGCATACTATTTAGATGGTCAAATTAAAAATATGCTAGAACAATATGAAGAAGCACTTCTTGCTTTGAATCAAGCATTAGAAATATTTAATACTTCTCCAGGATCTTTTAAAAAACAAGGAATTCAAAATATACAAAGGTTCGCGATTTATCATAAAGCACTTGCTTTACATTATTTAAATAAAAATAAAGATGTTCCAGAACTCATGGAACAATATATTGCTTTGACAAAAGAAGCAGGTGATGAAGTGACATCCCATGATTATAAAAGTTTAGCACTTGCCTATTATCTTGCCAATAATATTGATAAATGCAAAGCTATTTTACCAGAAGTGGATCCTGCAGATCGTGCAGCACTCCATGCCCAATTCGGTGATTCTTTCTTTTTAGCAAATTAATAGAAAGGAACATGCCATGAACATAAAAAATATATTGAGTTTACTTTTATTGTTGATTTGCATGAGTGTGTTTGCCCAAGATGATGTTATCCAAGAAGATGGGCAAGATTTAGGACAACGAGGGGTTTTCATCACACGAGAACTACCTAGATGGTCTATTAAAGATGAAGTCACTACCATTGAAAAGTCTTTGAGCAATTATGATCCACTCATTGAATCTTTAGGGGAAGCCAATAAAGATTTGCAAGAAGATTTAGCAAATTATTTAAAAAATCCAGGTGACCAAGTTCTTGCAGCACGCATTACTGCTAAAATGTCAAAATATGCAAAGAGTATTGTTTCTAATGTAGATACCATTGTTAGTGACCAAGATGTCTTATTAACTGTTTTTAGTGAAGTGGATCAAAAATTAAAACAATTTAGTGGCTATATGGATTCTAAAGTAGGTGATTTAGAACAACAAGTCGCAAAATATAAAGAAGAGACCGAAGCATTAGAAAAAGAGTTGCGTTCTATTTCAAAACAATGGAAAGCATGTAAAGATCCACAAAAAAAAGAAAAATTTCAGCAAGAATTTCGTCGTATTTATAGTAAATATAATATTAGTACAAGATATAAAGATGGTCGATTAAGAAATCAAAGAGACTATGATACACTTTCAAAAAATTTAAAAGGTTTAATTAAAATTTTTTCTATTCTGCATCAATCTTTTGACACTTTAATTGAAAACTTAGCAGCAGAAAAACAATATTTATTAGACAATATTCGATTACAAGCTGATGCCATTCGAGTTCAAAAACTTGTCCATGAAGGAATCAGTGATGGAAGCCGAGCTGTCGTTAAAATTACACAAAAACTTGCTTTACTTTACGCCCAAGTCGATGGATTTTCAAAAGTTCATGAAAAAATTAATCGAGATATGGCAAAATTTTCTGACTCTACAAAAATTTTAAATTCTCTTGTGCAACAAATTGAAACAACTCCCTTTCAATCTGCACCCACTATTGATAAAGCCATGGAATATTTTGCAAGTGATCCAGAATAATCGGGCGAAGAAAGGCGTCCTTAAGCTTTTGCTTAAAAAATATTATCATGAAAAGTATGATTTTTTTATGCATTTTTGTTATTTTTTGCTCCTATAGCTATTGCCAAGAACAACCTTTGACTTTTGATGAATTTATAAATCAAAGCAATACTATTACTTCTGACCTTCCATCTTCAGAGCAAGTAGAACAAAGTTTGCCTCCTGTATTGAGCGAAGATCAAAGTGAACAAATTTCACAGTATTTTGAAGAAGCTTTAAAAAATTATGAAGATATTCTCAATGACCAACAAGCAGCAGAAGTTCGTACCACAGAAAAACGAATTGAATCGAACCGCCAGTTATTGCAACAACACCAACAAAGCCTAGGCAAAAGTGAAACAACATTACGTCAAGTAAAATTAGAATATATCCGCCGTTTTCAAGCCTTAAAATCAGCAAAAGAACAAGGTTTATTAGATGAAAAAACATATAATCAACAATTGGCAAAAATGGCAGAAGAATATCGCTATTAAGTTGCAAATTTAACAAGTGATCGTGATTTTTATAAAGGTCAAACAGATAAGACAGAAGCACGACTCAAAAATTTAGAAGAATTACAAAAAATTAATAAAATTGTCCTTTCGCAAGAACAAGATCTAAATCCACAAACAAAACCACAAAGACCACTCACAGAACTAGAAAAAATGATGCAAGGAATCCGTGCTTTACAGTGTTTTGAAAATAAAAACTTTGCAAAACAATTTAAATAAATAAGAAATATAAAGGAATCAATACAATGTTTTATCCATATATTGTAGAAGGTGGTCTTGTTTGGATGCTTCCTATTGTCTTACTATCTTTTTTTGCTACAGCCTTTGCTTTAGAACGAGGTTATTATTGGGTTCATCTATTTTATCAATCGCGCAATCGACAAAAAATTCTAAAACAAATGTTTAAAAAACCATTTAGCTCTAGAGATGCAGTATTCATTGCTGAAAAAAGTAAAGATGTTGTGATTCAAACATTGTATCAATTCCTAGTTCATTATCAAAATATGACACTAGAGATCGCAGAACGAAAAGCCATACAAATTGCAGAAGAAAAAATTGAGGAAAGTCGACAATTTTTAGACTGGCTCTCTTTGATTGCGAATATTTCAGGAACTTTAGGACTTTTGGGAACTGTTGTTGGTATTTCTCTTAGCTTTAAAAGCATGGCTTCAGAAGATGCAAAAGGCATTACACTTTCTTTGGCTACAGCATTGTATACAACAGTAGGTGGCATTATTCTTTTTTTTATTGCCTATCTTGCTCTTTTTCTTTTTCAAAAGTTTACAAATCAATTAGATAATGCTTTAACAAATAATCTTCAAACTTTAAAAGATACTTTAGAACAACAAGAAAAAAATAATGAAAACAAGGCAAAAACAGCAAATACTTCTCAGCCCATACAGCAACTTACAGAACAACCAATATTTATTCCAGCCACTATTCCATCTACTCATCCCATAGTAGAAAAAAAAGTACGAGTTGATATTCCCACACATTCTCGAGCAACACCATGAAAAAGAAAAAAGACAAAAAAAAATATGAGATTGGTCTTTCCACAACTACAATGGTAGATGTTCTATTTATTTTACTTATATTTTTTGTCCTTGTTTCTACTGTAAAAAAAGACAATATCCAAATTAATGCTGCTAAGGTACAAAAACAAGTTCAGCAAAATATGCCAAATAAAGCAAAACAAGAATATGTCTTAACGATTGATAAAGAAAATAAAATTTATCTTAATGGAAAATCTGTAGAAACAGAAGAAAATCTTGAACAAACGCTAGAACAATTGAAACAAAATCAAGATCCAGATAAAATTCCTGTCATTGTGCTTCGACCTGATGCGAATTCTACAAGTAACCGGTTAATTGAAATTTTTGCTGTTCTTGGGAAAGTGGGATTGAGTGATTATGTTCAAATCGAAGTAGAATCCAAATAAAAGATGATTCCAAATACATTGTTCCTTAAAAAAGTTTCTAGAGTAATGAATGGCTCTAGAAGAAACAGAGTCAGATTTTTAGCTAGATTCATAGCTAAAAATAAAACAGAGTTAGAATTTACTTAAATTTCTAAAAAGCAAAATACTAGAATCAAGGTGAAGAATGAAAACAAAATTGAAAACATACGCGTACTATAGCATATTTTTATTCATATCAGGCATCATACACTATTATTATTGCTTTTATTATCCTTTGCAACTTGCCATTACACCTAATTCTGTAAAAATTATGCCGAAGGAAACATTCTTATTTTCTGCTTCTATGTATGGCGGTGATTTGATGGATCCACAAACAGTACGTGTACATTGGACAACAACAGGTGGCACTATTGATGAATCAGGAAAATACACAGCACCAAAAGAACTCGGTACATATACTGTCACAGCAAGCCTTGCTGAATTAAGCACAAGTGTAGAGGTGAATGTAATTCAACAACCTACAAAAATTATCCCTGTTCCTGCTCCCCTAATCGAAGCAGCAGAAAAAGCAAAACAAGAAATAGAAAAAAAACAAGAAGAATTAAAAAGAAGATTGGAAGAAGTAGAAAAAGAGAAAGCAGAAGAAGATAAGAAAAAGGCAGAAGAAGAAAAGAAAAAAGCAGAAGAAGCAAAGAAAAAAGCAGACGAAGAAAAGAAAAAGGCAGAAGAAGCACAACAAACACAAGAAGAGAAAAAAGAAGAACAAATAGCACCTAAAGCTGAAAAAACAGAAGACGAAGAAAAACTCAGACCACCTAAACAAGAAGAACTTAAGCCAGAATTGGAAGAAGAAGAAAAACAAAAAGAAAAGACAATATATAAGGAAAATTTAGAAAAAGCATTGGAAGAGCAAGAACAAAGACATAGAAAGGAATTAGAAGAGCGTCTTGATCAACTTACACAACAAAAACATAAAGAAATCAAACAAATACAACAACAACACCTTGCTGAATTAAATAAAGTACAGCAACAAAATCAACAACAAATACAAAAGTTACAACAACAAAATCAAGAACAAAAACAACAAAATCAACAATTAATGCAACAAATGCAACAACTTGCACAACAAATGCAACAAATGCAACAACAAAATCAACAAGAAAAAAATCAACAAATAGCACAAGAAGAACAACTCAAACAAACAGTAACGAATAAATTACAACAATTGCATCAAGAACAACAATTGACCATTGAAAAAACAAAACAAGAATATAATAAACGACTTTTAGAAAAAGAAACACAAATCAGTCACCTCACAACAGCTTTAAAAGATTTTCAAGAGCAAAAACAACAAGAAATACAACAATCAGAACAAAAACAGCATCTATTGCAACAACAATTGCAACAGATGCAAAAAGAAATGCAACAAAACACTACACAACAAAAACAATTAGAACAAAGAATCTTAAGCCTGCAACAACAAAATGCCCAGTACCAAAGACAAGGAAATTCCAAATCAAATATCCAACAACAATGGCAATACTTAGAGCAAATACAAGCAGGAGATATTGGACATCATAAAAATCTAGTTCAAAAATTTTCTAGTAATGCAGATAAAGGAGCAGTTGTTCCTGCACTTGATTTTTTTGATAATGATTTTAAGCAAAATCTCCGTCAAATTATGCAATTTCATAAAATGCAATTCATTGCTTATCCTAGTAATGCCAATTACTTTATTACTATTGAACCAAACACAAACAAATACCAAAAACGGACGGATTTTCAATATTTACAAAAATATTTTTCCAACCGTTCCATTGCAGCAGAATATGGATTTCCACATATTATTCAAACAATACAAAATAATTCTAGATTATATAGCACACAAGACGGACGATTAAGCCTTGCTATTATATTTCCACCAAATACAGCAGATTATATTGCTTGGAAATCAACTACTGTTTGCAAAAAGCATAATTATGACCCCAAAGATATTTCCATTTGTTCTGCATATTTTCGACAATCTAAATCAGGATTTTGGAGCATGATTATACATGAACTTACCCATAAAAATGGGCAACGAATTCCAGTCAAAGATTTTGAGGCAACTTGGTAAAATGAAAATTTATTGTTGTTTTTAAAAATTACCTCCTTTTATAAATTTCACTGCAAAATTATCAATACATTAAAAAATACAAACGAAATTTTAGATAAATATTAAATCTCGTTTGTATTTTTTTATTATTTAAATATTTTTATGGCTGTTTGTAGAACAATATCTTCCTGTAAATCGCAAGCAAAATGTTCAGCCTTTAAGTCAGAAATGTATTGTCGTAAATCGTTTCGTAGCCATCGTCGCATTATTTAAATATTTTTATGGCTGTTTGTAGAACAATATCTTCCTGTAAATCGCAAGCAAAATGTTCAGCCTTTAAGTCAGAAATATATTGTCGTAAATCGTTTCGTAGCCATCGTCGCATTGTATCTTTTGAAATATTTGTTTGAAGAGAAGTGTACCATTCTAGGAAATTAGGATAATTTTCATATTTTTTGTCATCATGAATCGCTAATTTTTGAAATAATTTTTCATTTGCAGGATAATTTGCATGAATATATTTACGAAAAATTTGTTGAGAAATAAATTTTTCTCGTTCTTTTATGTCTTCTTCTGTAATGAGTGGGTATGTTGCTGTTACAGGAATATCTGGATGAATTCCATTTCGTTTCATAATGTTTCCAGCCTCATCATGTTCATTATGAATGCATTTGCCATCAGGTAGGTAATACATGGCTATAGTAAGTTTTAAGCGAGTATCAGAGCGACTTTGTAACTGTATTAATTCTTGTACAGAACCTTTTCCTAAGGATTGTTTCCCAATAATGGTGGCTCTTTTATGGTATTGCAATGCACCAGCTAGAATTTCAGAAGCACTAGCAGAATCTTCATCTATGAGAATAGCAATGGGTATAGTGATAGGATTCTGTTTTTCTGTTTTAAAGTCTTTACGTTGTCCTTTTATAGAGTGTCTGCCTTGAGTATATACTACCAATGTATCGTTAGGTAGAAAGAGTTCTGCAATTTTTGTGGCAATGTAGATCAAACCGCCTCCATTGCCTCGTAAATCAATAATAAGTCCCTTTGTGTCTTTATATTTTTTTAAAGCTAATTCAAAATCATTCACAGCATGAAGTCCAAATTGACTCAAAGATATATATACAATGTTGTTGGGAAGTTGTTGGGAATAAACGCTTTCTATTTTTACGTCTTGTCTTGTGATATTAAATTCTAAAGGTTGATTATACCCAGCTCTCTGAACTTTTATCCTAACTTTTGTGTTGGTAGGTCCTTTTGTTCGTTCAGTGACTTGCTCTAAAGTGGCGTTTTTTGTTTCCCAATCATCGATCATTATGATCTTATCTGACGAACGAATCCCTTCTTTATACGCTGGACCTGAATAGATTGGTTCTGTTATGATAAAAGAACCGTCTACTACTCGCATATAAACGCCAATGCCAGAAAATTGTTCTTTCGCTAGTTTTTGATTTAGCCGTTTCCATTCTTCTTCATCTAAAAAAGATGTATATTGGTCTGTTTTAGATGCCATAGATTTTACAGCATGATCAATCAATGTTTGTCGCGAATATTTATCTGCGGAGACATGGTATTTCATTATATTGTCTAAGATTTCTGTAACAATATCTAGTTCATTTGTTTGTTTCTTTTCTGTTTGTTTTTTTTCACTAGAAAATTTTCGTTGAAGGAGGCGTTCGTATCGACGTATTTTGATATCTTCTTGTAGAAGTATACTGGCAATTCTACCTTCTAAAGTAGGTTGTTGTTTTAAATTCATAAGAATGGGTTTAACAGTAGATATGTCACCAATTTCTGCCAATGCAAGTGCAGCTGTATTTTTTATTTTTATATCTGTAGATTTTAAATATTGGCGAAGAATAGCTGTGCCTTGTGTTGTTCTTGCCAATTGCCAAAGTGTTTTTGCAAGTTCAATTCTAACAAAGGGATCAGTAGCCTTATCTAGTATAGGTTGCAGTTCTTCTTCCCATTCATAGTCTCCGTATAATGCGATAAGTTGAAGAGCTTTAATGTGTATGTCTTTTTGTTCTTCTTTTTGGAGAATTTCAATAAGTTGATCTAAAGCATATTCTGTTTCGTCTCCCCATTCTAATAAGGCTTTTAAACAACCGATAAGAGCATTTCCTTCCAATTTGGAGATTTGAGTTTTTACAATGGGACTTGCTTTGGAAGATAAGTTTTCTAATCGTGTGACAATATCCCATAATTCTGATTCTGGTTTTGTTTGCATCCATTGAATATAACGATGAACTCTTGTATCTAATAGTTGTTGTTGCTGTTGTGTAAATCCAAAAGTGCAAAAACAAAATAGAAAAACAATACATATATGTCTCATATACATCTCCTTTAACGGCGACTACTATGCCAAGGATTCAGAAGATCAGTTATTTTTTTTACAGGATTGAAAATATGGATAGGAGTGTCCACAAAAATTGTGTTCCATTGTGCCATACCACCATTCCAAAGCCCAGGGTGTTCTATGACTCGAATGTCTTTCCCATGATACGTTTTATTTGAAATGAGTGTCTGGGATGTATCTATGTATTTTTTTAATTCATAAGGTTTTTGATGATGATCTTGAAGACCACAAACTAAATCAACAGGATTGACATATGTAGCAGATTGCCAAATTTGCTTTTGTTGTTCGTCGTTTATATTGACTTGTTGTTTTTCTACAATTTGTAACGAGAGTTGACCATGGTTATTTAGAGTCCAGAATGGTCCTCCACCAACTTCTCCATTGTGGCGTACCATCCCACATACTCTAAAAGGACGATAGAGTTTATCATAGAGTTGTTCTATTCTTTCTTGTTGTGATAAATGAGAAAACTGTACAATGGGATTATTCAGTGTATGTGTAACAAAGTCGTATATTTCTCGTAATTTGATCGCTGAAGGATTGTTTTCTAAAGAATGGAGACTTTTATGAATTTGATCTTGGATAGAGAGAAAATATCCTGCAAGTATTTGTTTGTAGAAGATTGTCATTGTTTGTTTAGTAGGTGCAAGAACATTGTCAATGTTCTTAATAAAGACAATATCACCTTTTGTTTCCTCTAAATTTTGTAGCAAACTGCCATGTCCACCAGGATGGAAGATAAGGCGATTATCTTCATCTCGCAAAGGTATATTATTTGTTAAATCTAAAGCTATAGATTGTGTAGATGGATCTTGGTAAGAGTAAGTAATCGTAATAGGATGGAATATGTGTTCTCTGATTGTTTTTTCTAAAGCTTTGTACTCATGTTCTTTTTCTTTGAGAATTGTAAAGTGAACACAACCATTACTATAAGCAATAGCTTCATAAATATGGTCTTCTAAAGCTGTGTATATTCGCTTTTTATCAAAATGAAATGGCAACAATGCTTTTGGAATAGTACGGTATTGTAATATTTGTAGTAAAATCTGGAAAATAGGTCGATAGTCGTTTTGAGATTGTACAATTTCTAAGTTCAGATTTTGTTGTTGCAAAATATTTTGTAAGTCTTTATAAAAAGGAAATCTATGCAAATTTGTGCAAAATGTATGCAATTCTTTTTCTTGGTCTGTAGTAGGGTTCTCTGGTAAGGGAATAGAATCAGATTGTTGCAAATATTTATCTATATTGTCAAACATCCTACTGGCTGCACCAGAAGCTGGTACAAATTTTAAAAAACGTTGTTCTTGCAAAGCTTTTTCATAATATTGGTAATAAATCGGAAAATATTGACGATGAAGGTGAACGATTCCAGATCCCCATGTGCAAGGACGTACCAATTGAATATAATTTGATCCTTGTTGTAAAATTTGATATTGATTTTGTACTGATTCCGCTCTTATTTCCAATTCTTGTAATTGTAGATAATCTTGGGGAAACAATTCTATCTCTGTTTGCATAGTTTTACCTTTTATGTTAGAATACTTTTGATTGCTTGAAAATAAAAGTACACAAAACTATTGCTAGTTTTGTGTACTTAATTTTTAATTAATTAGTAACACTTTCAAATAGTTTTAATAAAATTTCTCTAAAATAGACTATACCTGCAAGAATGATAGAAATAATAAGTACAATAATACCACCCTTGACTTTAGAACTTGAATTTTTTTCTTCACTCATTATTTTTCCTTTCTTTTTTTTACTTTGCTCTTGATCGTTGATTGAATTGTATTTTACTCAATGACTCTGGGACAAATTTTTCTGGGAAAATTACTCTCCACTACTCTGAGGCAAAAATATATGCCTTGAAACAAACTACTTAGGATCACTTTATTCTACGTCTTGCTTGGGGCAAAGTACGCTAAACTACTCTATTGTACTTAACTACAATTTATTCTGTATTTTTTTGTTCACTTCCGTTCCTACAAACCTATCAATAGCTATAAATAGCTATAAAAATCTATAAATAAGATTTCTGTTGTATTTCTGTTTCAACCTTGCTGGTTACAATCTGATTTATTACTAAATCTGACTGCA
>Ga0116147_1005296_pt1 | contig 11016 bp, 12 predicted proteins | sample AD_JPNHG3_MetaG_FD_89749 | JGI IMG/M metagenome (GOLD analysis project Ga0116147, IMG submission 89749) | Active sludge microbial communities of municipal wastewater-treating anaerobic digesters from Japan - AD_JPNHG3_MetaG | ecosystem: Engineered > Bioreactor > Anaerobic > Digestate | place...
TTGAGCGTCTGAAGAAGGCCATCGCCGACAACGACATCGATTCTATCAAGCGCTTCATGGAAGACGTCAGGCAGGCATCGTACAAGATGTCGGAGGAGCTGTATAAGCAGGCTCAGGCCGCAGGCGCAGCCGGAGCTGGCGGGGCTGGAGGAGCTGGGCAACAGCCGGGCGCTGAAGGCGGGCCAAGCGCCGGCGATGCCGGAAGGCACAGCGCCGACGACGATGTGATCGATGCCGACTTCAGACCGATGGACGACAAATAGACAGGCAGAAGAGACGCAAAGGAGGTGTGCCGAGATGACACTGATGAATTGGGATCCGTGGCGTGATATCGCCGACATGAGAAACACGTTCAACAGGCTGTTCGGTGAGGCTACACCCGGGACTGCAATAGCAGGTCACATGGTATCGGGCAGCTGGATGATGCCGGTCGATATTGCCGAGACTGCTGACGAGTTCCTGGTCAAGGCTGAGTTGCCGGGAATGAAGCCTGAGGAGATCGAGATCACTGTGGCCGACAACCAGGTGACCCTGAAGGGGAAGCGCGCTGAGTCACGCGAGGAGAAGAGCGTAAACTACATACGCTCTGAGAGGCGACTGGGCTCCTTCTACCGGAGCTTCGCGCTGTCGGCGCCGGTGGACGACGCGCGCGTGACCGCCACCTACAAGGACGGCGTCCTTGAGGTTCACCTGCCCAAGTCGGAGGCGGTTAAGCCTAGGCAGATCCGCATCTAATCGGAGTAACGAGGGCATTGGGATGACCTGCAGCGACTGTCGGTCGGGGGGGCAATCACCTCCCCGACCACCCCGGCGGGGGCGCCCCGCAGGGGAATTCGCAGCACGACATATACAACATGATCGGTGGTGCAGCTAATCTATGACATCAAAATCGCATGATGAGTGCGCCGAACAACGGAGTCGCGAGCAGCAGGCGTGCAGCCGGGGCCACGATGCCGATCAGACCGGCCAGAACGATCAGCCCCAGCCCGGCCAGCCAAGGCCAGCGGGCGAGTCCAAGCCAGTCGGCGAGCTCGAGACCAGCCTTGAGGAGGCTAAGGCGAAGGCCGCCGAGAACTGGGACCTTTATCTGCGTGCACGCGCAGACCTGGAGAACTACCAGCGCCGCGTGGCGCGTGACCTGGACTACAACATCAGGTGCGGCAAGCGCGATATGATCCTGCGCATCCTGGCAATCGTCGATGACATGGAGCGAGCGCTGGCGGCCGATGCGGACTACGAATCGCTCCACAGTGGCGTAGACATGATCATGCGCAAGATCCTCGATGTGCTGGCTGCCGAAGGCGTCAAGCAGATCGAGGCCGTGGGTCAGCCATTCGACCCGCGGTTCCACGACGCCGTCGTAGCCTGTGAAGATCCCACCGTAAAGACGGAAACCGTCGTGGACGACCTGAGGCGCGGGTACACTTACGGGGACGATTGCTTGAGGCCCACCATGGCCCGGGTGGCGAAGCCGTGCTGAGGCGCCCACTCTGTGCCGGCGCCGACTCCGGCTTCCGCCGTCGCGGGATAATCTGATGGTGTGCGCCCTGGAGATAGACAATGGAGTTCAGAGACTACTACAAGACGCTTGGCGTGTCCAAGACTGCCGGCGATAAAGAGATAAAGTCCGCGTACCGCCGCCTGGCGCGCAAGTATCACCCGGACGTCAACCCCGGCGACAAGTCCGCCGAGGCGCGCTTCAAAGAAGTCGCCGAGGCGTATGAGGTGTTGTCTGATCCCGACAAGCGCCGAAGATACGACGAGCTGGGGGCGGATTGGGAGCGGTACTCCAAGGCCGGCGCGGGAGCCGGTGCAGGTGCAGGTGCCGGTGCCGGGTGGCCTCCGGGCGGGTTCGGGCGCACCCAACCGGGATACAAGCGAACCACGTTCACCTTCGGCAACCTGTCGGACGCCGACTTTAGCGACTTCTTCAAACAGTTCTTCGGAGGGTTCGATATCGACGGCGGCATCTTCGGGCAAGGGGTTCGCGAACATGAGTTCGCCCAGCGGCGCCCTGCGCGGCGCGACATTGAACACGAGATCGAGATCGGTCTTGAGGAAGCGTACCGTGGCGGCGAGCGTTCGCTCGAACTGGTGGATCCGGACGGGGCCAGGCGGAGGATCGCGGTTACCATACCGGCAGGCATCCGAAACGGAAGCAAGCTGCGCGTGGCAGGCGAGGGTACAGGCAGAACCGGATCGCGGGGCGATCTCTACCTGAAGGTGAGTATCCGTCCTCACCCACGTTTCGAATTGCGCGGCAACGACCTTCACACCGTGGTAGACGTTCCGGTAACCGTCGCGGCGCTGGGCGGCGAGGTTGCTGCGCCCACGCTGGACGGCGCGAATGTGTCGCTCACCATCCCGGCCGAAACCCAAAATGGCCGAGTATTGAGGCTTCGCGGCCTCGGCATGCCGTCCGTGCGCGGAGAAAGCCGGGGCGACCTGCTTGTGCAGGTGAGCCTGACAATGCCGAGGAGCTTGACCGACCGCGAGCGAGAGCTCTTTCGGGAGCTTGCCTCGCTGCGAGGGGATAAGGTCGGTGCCGGGCCGAGCACCGACGCGGGCGCCGACGCGGGCGCCGCGACAGGCGCCGGCGAAAACGCAACCAGACGCAGATAACAAGGAGGGTTGGCTACATGAGATTCGACAAACTCACAGTCAAGTCACAGGAGGCAATCGCCCGCGCGCAGAGCATCGCGCGCCAGCGACAGCATCAAGGCATAGGGCCCGCTCATCTCCTCGCGGCACTCCTTGAACAGAAGGAAGGCGTGGTAGCCCCCGTCCTTGAAAAGCTGGACGCGGCGCCTGAGGCCGTGGCCCGAGAGGTCGCGGCGGCGCTCGACAAAACCCCGAAGGTCTACGGGCAGGAACCCGGGCAGTATCTCACCACACCTGCGGCGAACGTGCTGGAAGATGCGTCATCCGAAGCTGAGCGTCTCAAGGACGAGTATGTAAGCACTGAGCACATCCTTCTTGCCCTGGCCGGCAGCGAAGACGATACCGGCAAGCTACTGCGGTCGATGGGCATCAAGAAGGACGACATATACAAAGCCCTGGTGGACGTGCGCGGCACTCAGCGAGTGACCGACCAGAACCCGGAGGAGAAATACCAGGCGCTTGAAAGATACAGCCGCGACCTGACCGCGCTCGCGAAGCGCGGTTCGCTCGACCCAGTGATCGGCAGAGATGAAGAGATCCGCCGCGTGATCCAGGTGCTGTCGAGGCGCACCAAGAACAACCCCGTCCTCATAGGCGAACCCGGCGTAGGCAAGACCGCCATCGCCGAAGGGCTGGCCCAGCGAATTGTGGCAGGCGACGTGCCTGAGGGCCTGAAAAACAAGCGAGTGCTGGCTCTGGACCTTGGATCACTCATCGCGGGGACGAAGTACAGAGGCGAATTCGAGGACAGGCTGAAGGCCGTACTCAAGGAAATTGAGGAGGCCGCAGGTGAGGTCATCCTGTTCATCGACGAGCTACACACCCTGGTGGGCGCGGGCGCGGCCGAAGGCGCTATGGACGCCTCCAACATGCTCAAGCCCGCATTGGCCAGAGGCGAGCTTAAGGCAGTGGGCGCAACCACCATCGATGAGTACAGGAAGCATATTGAGAAAGACGCGGCTTTGGAGCGCAGGTTCCAGCCTGTCATGGTCAACGAGCCCACGGTGGAAGACACCATCGCCATCCTGCGCGGGCTCAAGGAGAGGTACGAAGTCCATCACGGAGTTCGGATCAAGGACTCGGCGCTGGTGGCGGCGGCAGTGCTGTCGCACCGCTACATCTCCGACCGGTTCCTGCCGGATAAGGCCATCGACCTAGTGGACGAGGCGGCATCTCGCCTCAGGATGGAAATCGACTCACTCCCGGCCGAGATAGACGAGGTGAGCAGGCGGATCATGCAGCTCGAGATAGAGCGGCATGCGCTGGACAAGGAAGATGACGACGCCTCCCGCGAAAGGCTCGCGAAACTCGACTCAGAGCTTGCCGAGTTGCGTGAGAAGTCGGACGGTATGAAGGCTCACTGGCAGCGGGAGAAGGATACGATATCTCAGATCCGCCAGATCAAGCAGAAGATCGAAGAGGCCAAACATGAAGAGCAGAACGCCGAGCGCGCCGGCGACCTGGGGCGCGCGGCTGAGCTCAGGTATGGAGTGCAGCTGACGTTGGCCCGCGAGCTCGATGAAGCAAACGCGAAGATCGCCAAGCTGCAGACCCAGAAGCGTTTTCTAAAGGAAGAAGTCGAAGAAGAGGACATCGCGGAAATCGTGGCCAAGTGGACCGGCATTCCGGTGTCGCGGCTTGTAGAAGGTGAGACCCAGAAGCTCCTGCGCATGGAAGACCTCCTGCGCGAGCGCGTGATCGGCCAGGACGAGGCGGTGCGCGCAGTGTCCAACGCTGTGCGGCGCGCGAGGTCGGGGCTTTCTGACCCGGCCAGGCCCATAGGTTCGTTCCTGTTCCTCGGGCCCACTGGCGTAGGCAAGACGGAGCTTGGGAAGGCCCTGGCCCAGTTCCTGTTCGACGATGAACGCGCCATGATCCGAATCGACATGTCGGAATATCAGGAGCGGCACACCGTAGCCCGCCTAATCGGGGCCCCTCCCGGATACGTGGGCTACGAAGAAGGCGGCCAGCTGACCGAGGCTGTAAGGCGCCGGCCCTACACAGTAATCCTGCTGGACGAAATCGAGAAGGCGCATCAGGAAGTCTTCAACGTGCTGCTGCAGCTGCTCGACGACGGCAGGCTGACCGACGGGCAAGGACGGACAGTCGACTTCCGAAACACTGTTGTGATAATGACGTCCAACCTGGGAAGCCAGTATATCACGGAATACGCCGGTCGCGGCGATACTAGCGATGGCGGCGACCATGAGCGCGGCCACGACCGGATGCGCGACACGATAATGGACGTGCTCAAGCAGTCGTTCAGGCCGGAGTTCCTGAACAGGATAGACGAGATCCTGATCTTCAACCGTCTTGGCAGAAACGAGATATCCCGGATCGTCGAGATCCAGCTTAGGTTGGTGCGCGCGCGCCTGGCCGACAAGGGTTTCTCCATAGTATGGACCCCCGCGGTCCGCGAATACCTGGCTCGCGCCGGTTACGACCCGATCTACGGCGCCAGACCGCTTAAGCGTGCCATTCAGAAGGAACTCGAGAACGCCCTCGCACTCGAGATACTCCAGGGCAGGTTCAAAGAGGGCGACGTAATACAGGTGAGCGTGGCCGAGGATGGCGAGTCGTTGGCGTTCCAGTAGGCCATTGTGGCACGCATTCCGGCAAACGATGTTGCGCGGCAATGCCCGGACTGGTATGGTCGTATCACCGACACGCAATCGAGGTGACTGACCCATGACCCGCACTAGAGTCAGGCTGTCCGGTAAACACCAGGTCGTGATTGCCAAGCCGGAATCACGCACGTGCAGATTCGCCGGCGCGCGTTCTGCATCTTCCCCCGCAGACAGGCGACGCCTACGAGTGCTCGGCGCACGTCAGATAATCGTCGACCTGGGCCACGAATCGAGTGAGATCCGGCAGATTCTCGGATACGATGTCGAGAAGTCCTCTGTCGGATACCAGGTGGTACAGGTGGACGAGACGGTTTCGATACCCGGCCATCATCACCAGAGTATCGGACATGGCCCTGTCTACTACCCCAAGGTCGCCCAGGCCACGGGCTATTGACTCGTACTCGCCGGCAAGGTCGGCGCCTCCTGTGTGGGCCAGAATGTGCCGTCCCACGTCGAAGACGGCTTCCAGCGAACGCCGAAGGTAGCTCTCGACAATGGCGGCATTGTCCGGGTCGGCAATGAAATCGCCATATGACATTCCGGCGAATCGCTGCATGCGGACAACGCTCGCGCTTATCAGATCGAGTCGCTCCATTATCCTGTGTCTACTCAGCATCCCGCACCACCCCTCCCTGAGCCCTGTAGCGCTCCCTGAACCCTTGGGCAACGTCCTCAAGATACGCGTCAAGCACGGGACGAAAATCGGCGGCCCTGCGGGCGATCGCCTCTTCGTAGTCGAACCGATACTCATTGCTGATCGAATACGCGCACCTACCCTTGATGGCCTCCATCTGGAACACCGAATGGTGCTCCTGCAGAAACACCAGGTCGACGGTGTACGGAGAGAACAGGTCCTGAAGCGGCGACAAGAGCCGGGCGTAGATTCGGTGAAGCGCTCTCGCCTCCCGGAATGAGTCGAATTCGGCCAACACGACGCCCACATCTATGTCGGTCAGCGGATCGTTGATGGCGACCTGCTCGCCGAGAAGGATCTGCCAGGCGTTTTCCGACTGGGAGCCGAACAGGTAGCATAGAGTAACGCCGTGTGCCTCACAGACGGCCGCCAAAGCGCCGACTTCACCAGGGCCATCGATAGCCAACGCCCATCACATCCTCTCTCCATCCAGTATCGCCACAGTCGGCACGACAGATGAGTTCTGTCCATCTCACCCACTCTCCTGCAGGCGGTCGCGAGGCAGTGGCGCAGGAACCAGACCACCCGCGGAGAATCACGTACGGGCACACTGATGATAGGAGGTGTGCCCCATAACTTGGAAGGGTTTCTTCGATGGTCCCGGGAGGCAGGTTCGTGCTCACAGCGCTCAACGCGTTGAGAAATATCCGCGCCTACAGTGATGACGACGTCGCCCAGGGCAGATTCGACAACCTCACTCTGTGTGAGGCACACTTGCTCAGCGACGCGGTGAGCCACCGGACGGATGTTGCCCTTCCGGAGGAGGTAGCTTCTGCCACCGTCCTGGAGAAGGGATTCACCGCGATGGAGCTGACATTGATGCTGCAGATCGCCGGGCTCAAAGTCGAGAATGTGTGGGGCGGCACGGCCGGCAACTGGGGCAGAAGGCAGCTTCTGATGGACGAGATCGAGCTGATGGTCGTAGCCAGGCTGGACTGAGGAGGTCTTCCTTGCATGATCAGGGATGTAATCGACCTGTCGCAGCTCACGGCCCCCGGCCTGGTGCTAGACGTAGCAGGGGGCGGCGAAGGGATGATCGGTCACGCGCTGGGCAGACAAGTGGTCTCGATAGATATCTCCCGGTCTGAACTGGAGGAAGTATCAAACGATGCGCTCAAGCTGGTGATGGACGCAGCGGACATGTCCTTCCTTGATGGCTCCTTCACCGACGCGACTTGTTTCTTCGGGCTGATGTACATGCCAACCCAGCTCCGCCCGCGCATGCTCGCAGAGGTCTTCAGAGTGCTGGCCCCAGGCGGACGCCTGCGCATATGGGATGCCGAGATCCCGCCTGCTGCAGCCGGCGGCAGTCATGAGAGCCGCGACCACCGCGACGACGTATTCTTGGTCGAACTTGAGGTCATGATCGACCCAGGGGAGCACGCACGCCCGCACAGAACAACCTATGGAGTCGGATGGCACGATAAGGCTCAGACCTGCTGTAGCATTACCCGGGCAGCGGTCGACTGCGGCTTTGTGGTGCTGGGCCATGCGGGCTCGGGTCGCACTTTCCACCTGAGTCTGCTCAAGCCTTACGGCACTGACGGGCAGTTGGCCGGCCGTACGCCGACAGGAGTCGGGCCAATGCGGATTGTGCGTGCCGCTGCTCGAGATCTGCAAGATGCCTATGGAGTGCTCGCCGACAGTTGCCGACGAGTCGTGAGTCGGGGCAGGCCCGTCCCCCACTGGCTGTTTGCCTTCGAGGGCCAGCAGCATGTAGCCGACAAGATACGCGACTGCGACTACTTCATCGGCTATATCGACGATTCGCCCGCCGGCGCGGGCATCGGCGCAGCATTGCTTGAGTGGGCCTCTTCATACATAGCTTCGCGCGGCAGAAGCATCGTGAGGCTGGAGTGCGACGCGAAAAGCCCGGGGCTCTGCGCCTACTACGAAAGCCTCGGATTTCAGGATCGCGGCCTGGTTTCCTCTGCCAATCAACTGCGCCGTTACGAGCGCCGTTACGAGCGCCGGGACACGCAACAAGCGCCATGGTATAATCGCTAGTGAGAGAGTGTATTCCTGGGAGGCAGGCTCATGGGCTATAGAATGCCCGACCCGGCTGAAAGGGCTATGGAGCTCAATAGCGAGTTGAACCGAATTGTGGGTATTCTGAAGGCCCGGAATGTCGACAAGGTGATTCTGTTCGGCTCGCTAGCGGACGGTCGCGTCGGCTCTACCAGCGATATAGACCTGATCATCGTGGACAACACCGACAAGCGCTTCCTAGATAGATTGGGCGATATCTACTCCGCAGTCCAGCCCAGGGTGGCCACTGACCTACTTGTGTACACTCCCGACGAACTGGAGCGCCTAATAGAGGAGAGCTCATTCGTGCGCGAGGCCGTGCTTAGGGGAAGGGTTGTATATGAGAAGGACTCCTAGCGACGAAGCAGGCAGATGGTTCCTTCAGGCCCAACGAGACCTGGACGATGCCCGGTACTCAGCTGCCGGTCAGCGCTTCAACCTGGCGTGTTTTCTCGCACAGCAATCGGCCGAGAAAGCCCTAAAGGCACTGCTCTACTTTGCAGGCGCAGAGGCTGTGTGGGGGCACTCGGTTGCCGAGTTATGCCAGGACATCATTGCCATTCATCCTGATCTTGCGCCGCTGGCCGCGATAGGGGGCCCGCTGGACAAGTACTACATCCCTACAAGATATCCCAATGGCCTGCCGGGAGGGATACCGTCAGACGCGTTTGTGTCGGCGGACGCTCAGATGGCGATCTCGATGGCAGAGCAAGTCCTCGATACTATCTCGTCGAAGCTGACCTCTTGAGCTCAACGGGACCGAGATGTCAACTGTGAGGCTGGAGTGCGCCGCGAAAGGCCCGGGGCTTTGCGCCGATTACAAAAGCCTCGGGTTTCAGGATCGCGGCCTAGTGTCGCCCGCCGATCAGCTGCGCTGTTGCAGCTGTGAAGGCTGATGAGGGCAGAACAGGCATCTGCCGCCCCGGCTTTTCTCACAGTACTGCCCGATCGATTTCGGACAGGAACCGATCCAGGTCGGTATTGAGCGCCACCACCGTCCTGTTTAGGTCTCTCAGCAATTCCAGAGTCCGCCCTGCATCCAACTGAAATCCGTAGATGTTCCTGAAAACGTGCCTGAATGCGCGGAACTTGTTCAGGAGCTCTACCGTGTCGCCGGACAGCAGCGGCGGACGCAATCCAGGGATAGGCAGAGACATCTGCTCGAGCAGCTCTCTCGGCCAGTCGTCGCCGTCAGGAATACCTCCATCAACTCTCGCAGCTACGGTCTTGGCGATGTTCTCTACAAACGTATAGAAATCATGAAGCATTGATCCGATTATGCGCAGTGCCTCGTTGTCGCACAACCGAAAACCGCCCATACTCTCTGCATGCACCTCAGGGTAGATGCCATGCCTCGACATCTGGTTGAGAAGGCGATCGAGGTTCTTTCGCTCCTTGGCTATTCGGGCTTGGACCACTAGGTAGTTCTCGGGCCTCAAAGGCAAATCCCCCCTTCCCGCGCGTGCTCAATCAGCGTGTCCTGCGCGTCTTCGATACACACGATGCTGAGGTCGAAAGGGCCGGCGATCTCATCCGCTATGACATACATTTTCCAGTATTGACCCCTGAACCCTTCAACGAGAATATCTATGCCTGACTTGTCTTGGAAGCAGGTTTCAGCCAGGGAGCCAAATAGCGTGACCGCTGAGGCCGAATAGCGGACCTTCAGAAGATTGGCTATGCGACGCGCTCTCTCCATCGCGTCAGCCCTGACAAGGTCAGCACGCTGCTTCGATCGTCGAAACACCGCCTCTCGGATCTCAGGTACGTCCCACCCGCGGATCCCATCATCAGTCACGGTCACACCCCCTCCCGGAAAAGGCCAAGCCCTACAGGCTGCCGATGCGCTGTGCTCACGCCCACACAGCCAGATCCACGATCACACAAGAGATTATTCCCCCACCATCAAGGCGACTCCTTCATCGATACACACCTTTCTACTGCAGGTACCTGCTCTGGGCCGTCCAGAGTCTACGGTATTATTGCGACTCGTCTAGGAGTCGGTCGTGGGTTCCGATGTCTGCTATTCGGCCTTCCTTGAGCACCAGAACGCGATCGGCCAGGCGTACTGCGCCCAGGCGGTGCGTGATGATGACGGCAGTGTGGTTCTTCTTCAGTCTCATGAAGTCGCGGTAGATGCGGTCTTCCTCAAAGGGATCGATGGCGGCCGTCGGCTCGTCTAGCACAATAAGCTGGTGAGACCTATAGTAGGCCCGGGCAATGGACAGGCGCTGCCATTCGCCGCGCGACAGGTCGGTTCCTCCGAATTCCTTGCTGATCAGCGTATCCAGGCCCTGCGTCATCTGTTGGTCGTCGGCGCGAAACCCGGCAGCCGCCAGGGCATCCTGGATCTCGGCATCACTTGAGGCGCTCAGCTTGGCCAAATCGCTGATGGCGACATTATCCCTCAGCGATAGCTGGTAACGCCGGAAATCCTGAAACACGCAGGAGGCGTTCTTGTAGGCGCTGCCTGAGGCCAACTCCCTTAAGGGAACATCGCCCACCACTATCCGGCCCTGGTTAGGCCGGTACAAGCCCAAGATCAGCTTGGCTAACGTCGTCTTCCACGAGCCATTTTCGCCGACAATGGCCAGTGTTTCCCCGGCGGCTATGCGCAGAGAAATGCCGGCAAGGGCCGAGCGCTCAGCGCTGGGGTAAGTGAAGCTGACTCCTTCGAACACGATATCCTTCTGATCGTCGATGTGCACCTCTCCATACTCCTGCTCCGGCAGGTCGAGAAACCTGAAGTACTTGCGGATCTGTCCCAGGCCGGCAGACAACTCGCCCAGCCTGTTGTCCAAGACCTCCGTCATCATAGCAAACATCTCAAGCGTCGCCGCCAGGATGGCCGAGAACGAGCCAATGGTAATCCTGCCTCGTATCAGGAGCGAAACGAGAATCGCCAGAATAGCCGTATATCCTGCCAGCGTAAGCCCGTTCGCGGCGATCGCAATGCCCTGGCTCTTGATCTCGGTCCGGTAACGCAGCTCTTGGGCATTCTTGAAA
>Ga0116147_1005303_pt1 | contig 11006 bp, 9 predicted proteins | sample AD_JPNHG3_MetaG_FD_89749 | JGI IMG/M metagenome (GOLD analysis project Ga0116147, IMG submission 89749) | Active sludge microbial communities of municipal wastewater-treating anaerobic digesters from Japan - AD_JPNHG3_MetaG | ecosystem: Engineered > Bioreactor > Anaerobic > Digestate | place...
GCCACCGTTTTATTGGTGAGCAAAAAACCCCCTTAAAACTCTATTTTAAAACCTAATAAATTCAAATAGTTTTATTATAATAAAGCGGTGAGCAAAAAACAAATAATTTATACGCAGCAAAAACAAATATTAGACCCGAATCCTGTGTGAAAACTATATATTAAGATCTTTGCATAACCACATCCGTAAACCTCGAAGACCTTTATCCATGATAGCTAATTTTCCGGTTTGAGATTCAGCGATGATGCAAATAATGCTCCGTAATATCCGCTCGTTCATGGCCCATCTCCCAAGCTACTTCTTGCAGGCGTTCTTCATAGGTCATACTGGTGTTTTTCTCTAGCTCATCCATTTTTTCTTGAGCATAGTTCCAGCGTAACCCATGGCTACCATGGTAATCCTGGCCTGATTCGATGGCAGCTTCTTTGAGGGCCTCGCGATATTCGCTCTTGTCAAAATTTAGGTTGCCGTTTTTTTCTATGATTGAGGCGGCTGCTTGGTAGGTCTCGGGGGATACATGAATTTCCCTTTCCTTGCCGCCTTTGCCCACAACTTCAATAGCCCCTATCTGTTTGCCCGTATGGGGATCTTGCTTGATGCCTTTCAGGTCTTCTTTCTCGATCCGCCACACTTCATTTAGCCGTGCTCCACCTTCATATTGAATCGAGGCTACTACCTGGTATTTTTCATCCCTGATGGCAGATATTACAGAATTGGGGCTCTCATATGCCCTGGTTTCAACAGTCCTGTCAAGCACTTGGGAGGCTTCTTGTTTGATCTCTTTTATTGCTTCTCTAAATTCATATGTGGTGTCTTTGCCCGCCTGGGTGGCATACATATTGAGGGCGTTTTCGAATTTCGCAAGGGCGGCGCACTCTCTTTCGAAGGAGCTGTATTTGACCCCGGCAGCTATTTTCGTTTCGAGATATGCCTTGATATGCTCTGGCTGAAGCTTCTCGATGTCCTTGACACCAAGATTCTCCTTAACCCAACGGGCGCATTGGTGCCAAGTATCCTTGTAGGTCTCAGCAGTGCCGTATGAGTATATGCTGAGCCTTTGGCCGAGGTCTGCCCAAGTTTTGGCTCCGTTTTCCCGGGCTATGGATTTTTCTGTATGTTTGGAGGTACCAGGCTGAAAAATGCCCGACTCGACGAAGATTTTGTTTACCTGATAGTTGATGCTGCCTCTAATAAAACCTCCTTCAAATGTTTCAAACCGGCTAAACCGGACCCTCTTGAATACACCAGCTTTTTTATCGTGAAGCTTAACACGTTGCACAGTTTCTTTACGGTGTAGTGCGTCACCGGTTCGCCTGGACATTGCGTCCAAACAAGGGATCTACCTGAAAAGGCTTCACCCACCCTTTGGTTTCGCAGTTGGGATCTGCGGATTGCCACCCCGAAAAGGATAGCTAGTCTTAGGCAAAAACATGGAATCGTAATTGCCCAGGACTTCAACGACGAGACGATGATATCTCATCATAGTTGTAATGATATACTATCGTTGTCTTTCTGTCAAGCCTCGCTTTTGGCGTTGCCAAAAGCGAGGCCACTAAAAAGCACATTGGTATTGCATATCATAATTTTTTATAAAAAAATTTGTTACAAAAAAAAGCGTTTTGTGTTACAGTAATATTGTACATATGATTACCGAAAAAAGAAGACAAAAAATATTGCTCTGGTTCGCCAAGCAACCTTGGGAAATTCAATTGGATATATTCAAAATGCAACGTGATCTTTTCTTTCAGATGAAGGGAGAGGGAACCCAAAAACCTGCTTATGAACTAACCCTGGAGAGCTTCATACAAGCAGTATATGAGGCATGGAAGACAGAAAACTTTATACACACCAAAGAAACGGACCATCAGATTGAGAAGATACGACAAAAAATAATGACAAGAATTAGAAGACACAAAGTAAGGACAAAGAAAAAAAAGAAAAGCACAAAGCAGGAGCTCTTAGAGCAACATGCGAAAGAGCTGATGATGATGAAACAAGAAAAGCTTTCGCTAAGACAGATGGCAGACTATCTCGAAAAATACTGCAAGATCAAGGCTTCTCATACGACTATTAACCGTTTTTTGAAATCTATATGAAGGATATCTTCTTTATCATTATATTTTTTTCTACATCTGTGGTAGCGGCGGTGTTGGCAGTTAATTATTACTTCAAAAAAAAAGAAGAGATGAATAAATTGGCAGAAAACATTATTGAAACGGCCCAGGAAGAGGCAAAAAGTATAATAAAAAAGGCTAATGCAGAGAGATACGAAATGGAAAAAGAGATGGAAAAAGAAAGGAAAAAAATGCAAATGGAGGCGTTAAAACAATCTGTACAGATAGAGCAAATGCAGCAAGAGATACAGCGAAAACAGGAAAACTTGAAAAAGGAAAAGCAAGAAATTGAAAGAAAGATGGCGAAACAAAATGAACTGCTCACTAAAATAAAATTCATTCTGCTCAGCGAAAAAAAATATAAGTATGATCTTAAAAAACGACTGAGATACATGTTGATGGAATATGAAAAAGGAATGAAGAGATGAACGAAAAAAAAGAGACAAAGAAAGTCTTTTTTTCCGAAACCTACCAGTTGGCGGCGGGGATATATACAATTCAATACAATATACGTAGCACAAGTATTGAGATTAGCGAAACATTTGGAGGGGGGTTAAAAACATCAGCCAGGCGGCTTAATCTTCTTGCATTGAGCTATTCCGAACTAATCATACTGAAACATGTGATAGAATTGCATATGTTCAACTCCATCCTACAGGCATTCACCAGGGGCCTTCTCACAAAAAAGCCGTATCAGGTTAATGATAACGTGTATTTACAGAGAACGAATATCGCGAACGAAGAAATGCTGGAAGTTTTTATTAACAAAAAAGCAAATCATTACATATCAAAACCCGAAGCAATATTTTTAAATTCGATTTTCAGCAATTTCTTGAGAAGGGCATATCTATTCGAGGAATAGATTTTTTTGGAAAATATAGTCAAAGGAGGATAACATGAAAAAAAAAGGAAACATGTATTATATGCGGGAGGGACAAAATATTCGAAGGTGAGGGAAGATATATAGACGGAAGCTGGGAAGGGGATCAAAAGGTTGTCAGGTCTGATCGTAAAAAAAAGTTATGGGTTTGCTGTTATGCCTGTTGGCAAAAAAAACTCAGAAATAAGCTCACGGAAAGTTTACAAGGGCTTACGGAAAGGTTTCAATGAGCCCATGACCTAGGACAAATAATGTCCTATATGGTATCTTTCCTGTATATATATTCCCCCCTCAGGGGGGTTAGGGGGGAAGAAATTTCTTTTCAAAAAAAGCAACGACGTTCGTTGTATAGTTTGTAAAGTTTGTACGAAGTTTTTATGGCCTCTAACTACTTGAAATCACACAATAATCTGGGTGAAAGGTGAAAATTTATGGGGTGAAAGGTGAAAATTTATGGGGTGAAAGGTGAAAATTTATGGGGTGAAAGGTGAAAATTTATGGGGTGAAAGGTGAACAAAAATAATTATTTACTTTTCACCATTAAAAATTTTTGCTATAATAACAAATAATTATTAACGGAGCACATAATTGGAAAAAAAAGAAGCCATCAAACATAGTGCAGCTATCCAAACCTCTCACAATAAAATTAATCTTCTGCAAAAGAAAGCATGGAATGTATTGCTTGCAAATGCATACGATGAATTGCCCCTGAAAGATGTTTTCGAAATACAAATCAAAGATTTAGTCAATGTTTTATGTTTTGACAGCAAAAACGAAAAATATATTAAAGAATCATTAAAGGCATTACTGATAACTGTAGTTGAATGGAATGTTTTAGACAAAGATCATGAACATGAATGGGGCGCAACAACTATGCTTTCAAGCGTCAAAATAAAAAAAGGAATACTTGAATATTCATTTAGTCCACATTTAAAAGATAAATTATACAATCCCACTATGTATGCTAAAATAAGCCTAACAATCCAAAGCAAATTTAAGAGCAAATATTCGCTTATCCTTTATGAATTGTGTGTTGACTATTTTATACGACAGCAGGGCAAGGGCGAAACCCCCTGGATATACATTAGTGATTTCATTAAACTTATTGGTATAGAAAACCAAAAAAGCTTGCATGAATTCAAGATTATGAAACGGGCAATCATCAACAAAGCAATCAAAGAAATTAATGAAAAATCAGATATTCATATAAAAATGGCTACAAAAAAAGAAAACAGAAAAATTGTTGCTCTGAAGTTTTATGTCTCCCCCAACAAAGACACATACAACCTGCTAACTAGGTTTATAAAAGCCCCAAAACAGGGTGAATTACCTTTTATATCAGAAGACGAAGAGCGAAAAAAACTATATGAGAAAATGACCCAAGCTTTCGCACTAAGCGATCGGCAAGCTCAAGAAATACTAAACACCATGCATGACATAGATGAAATCAAAGAAATTTTGAATATGATAGAAAGAAAAATTCAAAGAAATGAAATACTAAATATCGGGGCGTACACATTCCAGGCACTCAAAGATCGGTATCAGCCACAAATGCCAAGGATTTGTGAAGCTCTTGATGATGGAGTCAAAATTGAAATCGGGGGGCAAGTCTATACTGTCCAAAACGGTATGGTAAAAACAGAACAAGGGGTCATCCCTCAGGGCCCTCTGGTAAGGGGAATCCATGAAGGGAGATTTAAGATTGTAGAGCATTAACAAAATTATTTTTGTTAAATTATACGATTTTTAGTTTATGCTATTTTTGAGTTCTTTTATTTCTCTTTTAGGTTTTTACTTATAGCTATATTTCCTCTGTACTTTCCGCCAAACTCTCAATTCGCTCACCAGTTTATCTAAGCACTCTGCTTTTGAATTTACGCTTACCAAAGCATCTGTAATCTGCTTTAAAAAAAATAACCTTAAAAAAGGGGCTTATCAGTTGGCTCAACTGTAAAGTTCAGGGAGTGCCTTGCTGGTTCACTTGTAGATATGTATTCAGTAATCTCTCTTATTGCCTCTTCCCTTGTAGCATATTTCTTCTGATAGATAAGCTCATTTTTTAATGTTCCCCAGAAGCTCTCAATAGGGGCATTATCATAACAATTGCCCTTCCTGCTCATGTAATTCATTAATACAAAGACAGATTGCCCTCTACTAATAGTTTTCAGGAGTATCAGGAGGAGATAAGGAACATTTTATTTGACTTTTGAGGCTATATTTATATAATTATAGCAATATGGATAAACTAAGTCAACTACTTTCGATTGAAATCGAGGGCTTCCTATGAAAAAGACGACCATTGAGCTTACTGAGGAGCAGTATTTCTTCTTAAAGGAGAAGGCATTAGAACTTCAGAAACAGAATCAGAATGCCTCCATAGTTTCTATCATCCGTGACCTAATTGAGAAGGATCGGCAGGCATGGGCAAGGATAAAGAAGGAAAAGAAAGGAACAAATAATTTATCAAAGGAAGAGGAACATGAATAAAGAACAAAAATTTTATAAAGCATTACAGGATGTATTTATCGGGGCAAAAATTGAAGGTCAGGGCGGATTTGTTAATTTGATGAGGATTAAATCGAACCACTACCGTAAGATTGAGAACATTCTTAAAAAGGATATTGAAGCTGTATTAAAAATCTATCCAAAATTTAGGGACGAACTTTTTGATAAACTCTATTCCTTTTTCAGCCGCTATTTTACGGAAAGCGGCTCGATCTATTTCAATCAAACGCCATTTCATAACAACGTCTACGAAAAAGTATATACCGATGAGAAGGACGTTATCCTCTTCTGGAAAACACAGATGCTTTACTACGTCAAGACTGACCGCATTTTTAGAAGCCTGCCGATTGAGTTTGATGGATTAAAATTTTATTTCGATGCTTCACAGATAGAAAATAAGAAGGCCAATGAAAAACGCTCGCTAATTTATAAGTTAAACAGAGTTGCCCCCGATGGAACAATTGTTTTTGATGTTTCTTATTCGGAAAAGCAAACAAAGACAAAGCAAGACGAAATATTAAAAGCGATAAAAAGGAAAAATATTACTGAAGACCAATTAGAAAGGGCTTTTAGGGTTTTTGAAAAGCAAAGCGAGGTGGATTTTTTTATTAACAAAAATGCAAAAGTGTTTTTACAGGAACAGTTTAAGTTATGGAGTTATCAGTATTTTTGGGAGGGAGCTTCCGAGTGGAGCGTAGGCAGGGTTAATGAACTTCAGGTCTTAAAAAACATTGCTTTTAAGATTATTGATTTTATTGCTCAGTTTGAAGATGAACTTGTCAAAATCTGGAATAAACCAAAGTTTGTTAAGAACTCTAATTATGTAATTACGCTGGATAGGATAAAAGATGAAATTACGAGTAAAATTATAAAGCATACAAATTTTGGAGAGCAGGTCAAAGAATGGGAAGAATTAGGCATAGACAAAAATAATCCTAAAGTGCCAATAGATACAAAGTATTTCAAGGATTTAGAGTTAGAAATTTTGAATCAGTTTGATGACTTAGACAATTCCTTGGATGGTTGGTTAATAAAGAGTGAAAATTACCAAGCATTGAATACGATCCTACCGAAATTTAAGGAAAAGGTGCAGACGATTTATATTGACCCACCGTTTAATTTGGATTCTTCAGACCAGTTTTTATATCGCACAAATTACAAAAATGCTAATTGGGCAACGCTATTGGAAAATAGATTAAAACTTGCAAAAGATTGGCTGAATGAAAAAGGAAGCATTTTTGTCAGATGTGATTATAACGGAAATTGGATTGTAAGACCATTGATGGATGATATTTTTGGAGAGGAGAATTTTAGGAATGAGATAATTGTAAGTAAATCTGCAAAATTAACTGAAAAAATTAACAAATATCATTCTGCGCATGATTCGTTGTTGTTTTATACTAAATCTAATAATTATGATTTTGAACCTGCTACTAAAAAAAGGAACGAAATAAAATGGAGAGGAATGCACTTACCCGGAACACGATGGTCCCCTATTCAAAATGAATATGTTAAACTATTTTCAAAAGAAAATAAAAAGAAAAAAATGGAAATTTTGTAACGAGAGCAAGAATAATTTTAGGTAAAGAACTATTGCCCCCTAAAGGGCGACATTGGGCATTAAACCAAGAAACTATTTTTGAATTAGAAAAAGAAGGAAAAATTAAATTAAATAAAAACAAAGAACCTCAAACAGAAGAAACAGAAAATCAAAAATTGACAGATAATTGGACAGATTGTGTTGGATATTCTTCAATATGGAGGTTTACTACGGAAAATAATGAAAAGATAATAGAAAGAACAATTAAAACCTCATCTTTTTTAAAATATGATATTATTCTTGATTTCTTCCTCGGCTCCGGCACCACCACAGCAGTAGCCCACAAACTTGACAGAAAATGGCTTGGCGTTGAAATGGGCGAACACTTTTACAGTGTAGTTTTGCCAAGAATGAAAAAAGTTTTGGCGTATGATAAATCAGGTATTTCAAAAGAAGTCAAAGAATACCAGGGCGGCGGATTTTTCAAGTATTATGAACTTGAACAGTATGAAGAAGCGTTAGCAAATTGCAAATACGAGGATGGTGACTTATTTACTGTGCCAAGCAGGTCTCCATACCAAGAATACGTCTTCATGAAAGATGAAAAGATGCTCAAGGCTTTAGAAATTGATTACGAAGAGGAAAAAGTGCAAGTTGATTTATCAAAGCTGTATCCGAACATAGACATCGCTGAAACCTTATCTAACCTTACAGGCAAATGGATTAAGAAGATCTCCGATGGCGAAGTAGAGTTTGAAGACGAAACAAGGATCAATACTAAAGATTTAGATTACAAGCTTATTAAACCTTTAATATGGTGGGAGTGATATGACTAAACTTTATTTGCAAAACATAATAAATGATATTTCTTTTGAGAACTTGCCTATTAAGTGGCAAGGCTTTGATTTAAACCGATTTTCAAAAGACAAAATGCTTTTTGATTTTCAGAAACAGGGGCTTCAAAATGCGCTTAAGGGTCTATGGCGGTATTTTGTAGATAAGGAAGCTGATAAACAGAGTTTTTTTAATCTTTATCAAGCTAATAATTTTACAGAAGATTTTGATTATGACTTGAAAAAGAAAGAGGGCAAAAAAACGGCTAAATATCTTTTGGAATATGACATGGATTATCCTGTCATAGATTCGAAAATTTCATTCGCATATTTTATCAATCGAATGAGTTTCTGGATGGCGACCGGCTCGGGCAAGACCCTGATTATCGTTAAGCTAATCGAGCTTTTAGGTAAACTCATTACCAAGGGGGAACTGCCGAGAGGGGATATTTTATTCTTGGCGCATCGTGATGATCTTTTGGATCAATTCAAAAATCATGTTGAAGAGTTTAACAGCTTCAATTTTGACGCAAAGATAAATCTCAAAAATTTGAAAGATTACGAAAGCATCAAGCGTGAAAATGCCCTGCCATTTGCTAAAAACGAAATTACCGTTTTTTATTACCGCTCCGATTTAATCTCTGACAAACATAAAGAAAAAATCGTTAATTTTAAAAATTACGATAATGGCGGGCGGTGGTATATTCTTTTAGACGAGGCTCATAAAGGCGATAAAGAAGACAGCAAGCGGCAGGTTTTATACTCCATACTTTCAAGAAACGGATTTTTATTTAACTTTTCCGCAACCTTTACTGATCCGAGGGACTTTGCAACCTGCGCTTTTAACTTCAATCTTTCAAAGTTTGTCGAAGAAGGCTACGGCAAGCATATTTATATCTCAAATCAAGAAGTACTAGCGTTTAAAGATAAAACAGATTTTTCGCCAATTGAAAAACAGAAAATTGTTTTAAAAGTTTTGATTTTACAGACATATATTAATAAATATTTTGAAAAAATAAAAAAAATTGACGCAAAACTATATCATCGACCCTTGTTATTAACACTGGTCAATTCTGTAAATAAGCCGGATGCGGATCTGCAGTTATTTTTTAAAGAAATAGAGAGTATTGCCGGTCAAAAACCTAATGAGCGGATTTTTTCGCAAGCAATAGGCGATTTGGTAAATGAATTTTTAGCCGAGCCGACTTTTAACTTTGAAGAAAATGAAAAAATAATTTTAAATATAGAAGAACTTAAAAAGATAAGCTATAAAGATATTTTAAATTATGTTTTTAATGCTAAAAATCCTGGCGCCATTGAAATTTCTTTTCGTCCATCGGATAAAAACCAGGTTGCTTTCAAATTAACCACATCCGACAGATATTTTGCGCTAATAAAGACTGGCGAAATGCCAGAGTGGCTAAAAAGCGAATTAAACAGATTTAATATCAACCATCGTTTTGAAATAGAAGGATTTTTTCAGCAGATAAATCGCGATGATTCTGACATAAATATTTTAATGGGTTCTCGTTCTTTTTATGAAGGTTGGGATTCTAACAGGCCGAATTTGCTTTTGTTCGTAAATATCGGGGTTGGAAGCGACGCTAAAAAATTTGTTCTACAATCAGTAGGCAGGGGCATCCGAATAGAGCCGCTAAAATATCAGAGGAAACGGCTTCAAAATTTGTTCAACGCACAGAAGGTGAAAGAGGAAGTTTTTAGGGAGATTAAAGATTTGATTCTGCCGATTGAAAGTTTGTTCATTTTCGGCACTAATGCTAAAAACCTGAAGGAGATCGTTGCTACATTAAAGGCAGAAAAACAGGATAAAAACCTGGGCGAGGTCTTTATTGTAAATCCTGAAGCGCAAAAGCATATTCTTTTAGTGCCAGTTTATAGAACTGCCGAAAAGATATTTGCTGAGGAAACGAACCTACAAAAATATCCTATTAGTCGTGAGGATTTTGATATAACTTCGCAGTTTTACAGATTTTTAGGCGATAAGGTAATCGTGGCTAAATATGACTGTGAGATTAATGTTTTGAAAAAGGCAGGGGAAAGTTTTGCAGAAGAAGGACGATATTATGATTTTAATGAAAAAAACTCGCTTTTTGATCCAGAGTTAATCCTTAACCGAATTTTCGGTTATTTTGGCATGGAGAGCAAAGAGTTTGAGAAGTTTAAGGAATTGGAAAACGAAATCGTGCATTTTAAGAGGATCAGGTTTAGTGATAGTGAAAAATACAAAAAAATATTAGAGGCAATCAATAAAGTAAAGAATTATCCCCAGAAAACGATAAAGGAAAAAGAAATAGATGATGAGTTTGAAAAAACAAAGAATAAGGATAAGTACAAACAAGCGCTAAAACAGCTTGAGTCAGATTTTGTGCAAGAAGTCAAATATGACAAACTAAAAATAAAATACATTCACAATCACTATTACCTTCCAGTAGTAGTTTCCGAGACTGAAAAGATTGATTATCTCAATCACATCATCAATGTTGACAGCGAGGTAAAGTTTGTAGAGCAGTTGGAAGAATATCTTGCCAAACCGAATAATGTATTTACACAGTTTGATTGGTGGATGTTTTCAAAGCTTGATCAAACGCTGGATGAGGTTACGATTCCTTACTACAACCCGAAAGAAAATAATATTGCCAATTTCAAACCTGATTTTATCTTTTGGGGGCAGAAAGGCGAACGATATTTGATTTTGTTTGTTGACCCGAAAGGAACCGAACATGCGGATGGATACAGAAAAATTGACGGCTATTCAAGGATATTTGAAACTGGTGAGCAAAAACAAGGTAGGGATTTTTTATATAATGAGTTTGTAATAAATACAAAGCTGCTGTTTAAACCGAAACATGGGATAGCAGAAGTTTTAGAAAATTACAGGCCATACTGGTTTGATAATTTTGATGATTTTGCAGGCAAAATTAGTTGATTGATGCCAGTCAAAACCATCGTTGTGCAGTACTAATAGCAAGACAAATCCTCGATAGTGCCGTTTTAACATAAACTTGAAAGAAGTCTCCCACTTCTATAAGTGGGAGATGAATTTCTATTGTGCTTTGGTATACCAGCAATACCAATGAGACCCCCTGTAATAAGATTCTATGGGCTTTCCAGGA
>Ga0116147_1005311_pt1 | contig 10997 bp, 8 predicted proteins | sample AD_JPNHG3_MetaG_FD_89749 | JGI IMG/M metagenome (GOLD analysis project Ga0116147, IMG submission 89749) | Active sludge microbial communities of municipal wastewater-treating anaerobic digesters from Japan - AD_JPNHG3_MetaG | ecosystem: Engineered > Bioreactor > Anaerobic > Digestate | place...
ACAAAAATATCTTAATTAGTTAGATATTTTATTCATACTTTGACAAAAGTATCTTAATTAGTTAGATATTTTATTCATACTTTGACAAAAGTATCTTAATTAGTTAGATATTTTATTCATACTTTGACAAAAGTATCCTATTTGGTTAGAATGATGCTATACTGATTGTGCTTGGGATTCTATCATCAATTATTTTTTTCAATCTTTTTATGCATGGATTCTATCTATCCATTATTTTTTTAATTCCTGAGAAAAATATATCTATTTTGACAAAATTTTACCTGTTCTATTGTCCTGCATTAAAAAAAATGTTATGACCATGTGTATTTATTGGTAAACATAGGACTTAATTTTTTTTCAATAATCAATATTATGTATAAAAGAGAATAATATGAACCATGAAGTGCAAAAATTAGATGTAACACTTCCCTATAAGATCGCTGATATTGCATTGGCAGAATGGGGACGTAAAGAATTGCAACTTTCTGAAAATGAAATGCCAGGATTGATGGCAGTTCGAGAAAAATATGGGCCACAAAAGCCTTTGAAAGGGTTAAAAGTCATGGGCAGTTTGCATATGACTATCCAAACTGCTATGTTGATTGAAACACTTTTAGAATTAGGTGCAGATGTTCGTTGGGCTTCTTGCAATATTTATTCTACGCAAGACCATGCTGCAGCCGCCATTGCAAAAACAGGAAAAGTAGCTGTGTTTGCTTGGAAAGGGGAAACTTTAGAAGAATATTGGTGGTGTACTGAACAAGCTTTAACTTGGCCAGATGGTTCCGGCCCAGATCTTATTGTGGATGATGGTGGCGATGCTACTCTTCTTATTCATAAAGGATATGAAGTTGAAAATAATCCAAGTCTATTAAAAGAAAAAACAGACAATAAAGAAATGCAAATTATTTTAGATAGATTGGCACATCGTTATCAACAAGATCCACAACATTGGCATAAAATTGCAAAAAATATTCGAGGTGTTTCTGAAGAAACAACAACAGGTGTTCACCGCCTATATCAAATGGCATCTAAAAATGAACTCTTATTCCCAGCCATTAATGTGAACGATTCTGTAACAAAATCAAAATTTGACAATCTTTATGGTTGTCGTGAATCTTTAGCAGATGGAATTAAACGGGGCACTGGCATTATGATTGCTGGTAAACTCGTTGTTATATGTGGTTATGGTGATGTTGGTAAAGGTTGTGCACAATCTATGCATGGATTTGGTGCACGTGTTGTGATTACAGAAATTGATCCTATTTGTGCTCTACAAGCATTAATGCAAGGTTATGAAGTGTCTACTATGGAAGAAATGGCATCCAAAGGTGATATTTTTGTCACAGCTACAGGCAATTGCGATGTTATCCGAGGCGAACATATGGAACAAATGAAAAATGAAGCCATTGTTTGCAATATTGGACACTTTGACAGTGAAATTGAAATGTCCTATTTGGAAAATAATCCTAAATGTACTTGTGAATCAATAAAACCACAAGTAGATAAATGGACTCTGGAATCTGGTAACAGCATTATTGTTCTTGCATCTGGTCGCCTTGTTAATCTAGGTTGTGCTAATGGTCATCCAAGTTTTGTGATGAGTACTAGTTTTACAAATCAATGTTTAGCACAAATTAAACTTGCTACAGAAAAATTGGAAAATAAAGTGTATACTTTACCAAAAAAATTAGATGAAGAAGTTGCAAGACTCCATATTCAACGTCTAGGCGGTAAGCTTACAACGTTATCAAAAAAACAAGCAGATTACATAGGTGTCCCACAAGAAGGACCATTTAAACCAGAATTCTATCGCTATTAAAATCATTGCTTTGTTATTGTTACCTATATTAAAATTAGGAATTCAAAGAAAAATAAATTTTCTTCTTGACATTGTAATCTCATATGATATAATATAAAGCGTTATGCAACCGTAGCTCAGATGGTTCAGAGCGCCTGACTGTGGATCAGGAGGTCAAGGGTTCGACTCCCCTCGGTTGTATTTTTTTATGTCTATAGAATTTCAAGAAAGCTTAAGAATTATTCTTTTAAAATAATTTTTAAGCTTTTTTTTATAGGTGTACTATGAAAATTTTGATTTCAGATATAGTCAAAACAACGCAAGGACAATGTTTTGGAGTTAATTTATCAGAATTTGTAGTAGATTTTACTACAGATAGTCGCAAAGTACAAAAAGGGAGTTGCTTTATTGCGTTGCGAGGTGAACGATTTGATGGACATGATTTTATTCAAGATGTTGTTCAACAAGGTGCTAGCGTTTGTATAGTAGATCATAAAATAGAACATGCACCTTGTATTGTAGTACATAATACAATACAAGCTTTAGGCCAATTAGGAGTGTTGTATAGTACGTTATTTTCGCCCATTATGATAGGCATTACAGGATCTGTAGGGAAAACAACAACTAAAGGATTCTTAGAAAATATTTTATCTCATCGCTTTTCTGTTTTATGTTCTCCGAAAAGTTTTAATAATAATATAGGCATTCCCTTAACTTTTTTTGAATTAAAAAAAGAACATGAAATTGTCATTATGGAAATGGGAACAAACCATCTAGGAGAAATTGCTGAATTATCTCAAATGGTACGCCCTAAAATTGGTGTGTTGACTAGTGTTGCAGAATCCCATCTAGAAGGATTTGGTACATTAGAGGAAGTTGCCCGTGAAAAAGGCGATCTTCTAAAAGGTATGGATGAAAATTCTACCTTGATTTACAATGAAGATAATATTTTTTGCTCACAAATTGCAGAAAAATTTTCTGGGAAAAAAATAGGATATTCTATCAAAACATTATCCAACATACAATCAGATGCATTTCATATTTCTTTTGAATTAGAAAACATATCTTTTTTAGCAAATATTGCTGGAATGCATAATCTTTCTAATCTCTTGGCTACGATTTTTGTTGCACATGAATTAGGAATGTCCTTTTCAGAAATAGCAAATACCATGGACAACGTTAAATTACCAGAAAGACGCCTAGAACGTACAGAATTGCAAAATATTGTTTTCCTCAATGATGCATATAATGCCAATCCAGCTTCTATGATTGCAGCTTTGCAATATTTAAAAACGTATCCAGGAAATCGACGCATTGCTATTTTAGGGAATATGTTAGAGTTAGGTGAAAAAAGCACTTTCTTTCACGAAAAAATAGGAGAATCTCTAGACAATATTTCCATTCTTTTTTGCATAGGAACATTAGCAAAACACATTTCCATAAAAGCAAAGCAACTATATCCTCATTTAGAAACATATACATATGAAACTTGGGAACATGCAAAACAACAATTGATAGACATCTTACAATCAGGCGATATTCTATTATTTAAAGGTTCACGTCGTATGGAACTAGATCAATTATGTGAATATTGCATAGAACATATAAAAAACAACAATGAAAAATAAAATATATGTACATATTGCAAAACATATAAAAAACAACAATAGGGAAAATAATATGACAAAACAAGTTGTCTTTATTAGTGGTGGATTTAGTGGTGTGGGACGTTGCATTGGAGATCTTTTTAAAGACAAAGGATACCATGTATATGGAACTTCTCGAAAAGTAACAGACATCGAAAATGAAAAATGGATTTTTAAAAGTACAAAAAATAATGGATTTTTAAGAATCATTCCTATGGACATTTGTCAAGAAGAATCAGTACAACAAGCCATTCAATATGTTTTTGAAAAAGAACAACAAATTGACATCTTGATTAATAATTCTGGGATAGTCACTGCAGGCGCTATTGAAGACATTACAGACCAAGAAGCTTTTCATCAATTCAATACAAATTTTTTTGGACACCATCGAGTATTGCGACACGTCCTGCCAATTATGCGAAAACAAAATTATGGATATATTTTCAATATTAGCTCTGTCAATGGATTTATTACTCTTCCCTTTCAATCTATGTACTGTGCATCAAAATATGCTTTAGAATCTTTTACAGAATCATTGCGAATCGAAGTTGCTCCTTTTAACATCAAAGCAATTCTCATAGAACCTGGTGATATGAAAACAGACAATACTGCCAATCGTACCTTTTCTAAAACTCAACAAGCCTACCAAACACGATTCCAACATTCCATGAATATAGTAGGAAAAAACGAACAATCAGGACCTACTCCTATTAAAGTCGCTCAAACTATCTTACGTACCTATCAAAAAAAACAAAATCCCATTCGTATTGTTATAGGCTGGCAATACAAACTCTTCTATTATGCAAAAAAATTTCTTCCTAGTAAACTCGTAGAATATGTTGTACAAAAACTCTATTCATAAAAAACAAGGCAAACTTGCTCAGGGGACACAATGTTTACTCTGGGGACGCAATGTTGCTCCGGGGAAGTAATTTTGGGGACACAATGTTGCTCTGGGGAAGTAATTTTGCTCTGGGGTGAATCTGCTCTGGGGAGGGAAATTTGCTCTGGGGAGTTGCTCTGGGGTGAATCTGCTCTGGGGAGAATCTGCTCTGGGGACAAAAAATTGCTCTGGGGATGTGTAAACTTACTCGGGGGAAAAATATTGCTCATAGAAACGTAAAAATGCGTAAAATGCATAGAAATACGTAGAAATGCATAGAAATGCGTAGGAGAAAAATGTTGCTCGGGGGAAAAATGTTGCTCGGAGGAGAATTTATAAAATTAGAAATTTTTTACATTTATTTTTTATGTTGTATGTTATACAATAGATGTAATTTATTCGTAATTTTATTTTTTTTTAAAGGATTTTTATGTTACGTAAAGTTTTTTTCCCTTATATACAGGGTATAGCAATTGGTATTGGAAATATTATTCCTGGAGTAAGTGGTGGGACGATTGCATTGATTTTAGGAATATATGAAAGATTATTGAATGCTATTACTAATATTCGTCTTAAAACTGTGATATCTTTTTTTTATATTTTTTCTAAACGTGATGTATTTTTAGAAGAGATGAAAAAATGTGATGTAGTATTTTTAATACAATTGCTTTTAGGTGCTTTAACAGCTATTTTTAGTTTGTCTTATTTTTTTTCATATTTATTGGATTTTCATAGAGAAGCTACGTTTTCTTTTTTTACAGGGCTAATTTTATTTTCTGTTTTTGTACCGTATAAGATGTTGACAAGACGTTCTTATAAAGAATGGATAGGTCTTATTGTAGGAGTTATTTTTGTTGTTTTATTAGGTGTAATGCAAAATGTGCAAGAATATAATGCAGTTCAACAATTGCAACAAAAGGAAGTAAAAGTAGAACAATTGCAAAGTTCTGCTACAAAAACATTGTCATATATACAAAGCGATGGTCAAGTGACGTTTACAAAATATGTGATTTATTTTTTAGCAGGAATCATTGCTATTTCTGCAATGATTTTGCCTGGAATTAGTGGTTCTTTTGTTTTGCTTTTGATAGGCTTATATTATGAAATTTTAGTAGCCTTAAAATATTTTTATTTTCCTACTCTTATAAGTTTTGCTTTAGGATGTGTTGTTGGATTGCTTCTTTTTTCTCACTTTTTAAAATGGATTTTAAAACATTTCTTTAATGTTACTCTTGCTTTTTTAATTGGTCTTATTATTGGCTCTTTGTATTGTATGTATCCTTTTAAAGAAATTTTTTATATTCATAATGTTCCCTTTTATACGTTTCCTAAGTTGCCTGATATGAATATGCATTTTTTTGTTTGTTTGATTTTGTTTTTTGTAGCTGGTTTTGTAGTTCTTTTGCTAGAAAAATTGAGTCAACATAGCACACAACAATGATTTTCTCGAGCATAAAAGAAAATTAAAGTTATCCATGTTGTCAGGAAAAATATATTATAAATAAATAAAAAATATATTGTATAGAGTATTTTAAGAAATTTGTTTGTTATATTTTTCTTGACAATATAGTCGTGTGTGTGTTATAATAAATAGATAAGCCAAAGTGGCGAAAATGGCAAACGCGTACGGTTCAGGTCCGTATGGGAGCAATCCCCTGCAGGTTCAAGTCCTGTCTTTGGCATTTTTTTTATCTCTTCCTTAAATCCTATATTCTGAATTTCTTCTGATTCCATCCTTTATTTCCCCTGAGCAACTTCTCCTCGGAGCACTTTCCCAGAGCAGATTAACTCCCCTGAGCAACTTCTCCCCAGAGCAAGTTCTCCCAAAGCATTTCCCCAGAGTAATGGATGCAGTAAAACATTGCTTTTATTGATGACCAAAAGCATATAATAAAAAGATCGTAGCTTAGCTGTTGCGGTCTTTTTTTTGTATTTATGTTAAAAAAAGATCGTAGCTTAGCTGTTGCGGTCTTTTTTTTATGTTGAAATTTTAAAGGTTTTAGGCTTTAAAATGCTTATTGAGAGTGTTATAGTATTGATAAATGAACTTATAAATGACAAGAGAGAGGTAATGATGGCAAGGTTGCATCTCTAAAGTAAGGTACAGGATAAGAAATGAAAAAGTACTATAGAAAAAAGTTGCTATATTTTTTTAAGGAGTTTGAAAATGAATTCCATCAAGGAATTGTTAGAAAATGCACAGGTGGAATGGAAACAATTAGAAGAAGTTTGTGAAATAAAAGCAGGACAAGAGATCACGAAAAAAGAAATAGCAAAAAATATAGGAATATATCCTGTAATTAGTAGTGGAAAAGAGCCTCTAGGATTTATCAATACATGGAATACAGAGAATGATCCTATAGGAATCACAACAAGAGGAAATGGAGTTGGGTCTATAACTTACCAAGAAGGTAGATATTTTAGGGGGAATTTAAACTATGCAGTTACTATATATGATATTCATGAATTGAATTATAGATTTTTATACCATGTATTGATCAATGAGCAAGATGAGATTCATAAATTATGCACATTTACTGGAATTCCTGCACTGAATGCTTCCTCATTAAAAAAATTAGAAATTCCTATCCCATCTATAGAAATACAAGTAGAAATTGTAAAAATATTAGATAAGTTTACAAGTTATATTGCTGAATTACAAGTTGAATACCAAGCTAGGATAAAACAATACGAATATTACAGAAATTTATTATTCTGTGACGAATATTTACATAAAATTTCTAAAAACATAGATAAATTAGGAAATAATATAGGATTTCAAGAGTTTTCTCTTGAACATATTGTTCAACTTAAACACGGGAAAGATTCGAGACAATTAGGACAAGGAGAAATTCCCGTGTATGGAACTGGTGGGAAAATGAATATTTATGTAGATAAATATTTATATAATAAACCTAGTGTGCTTATACCAAGAAAAGGTTCAATAGAAAATTTATTTTATTTGGAAGAACCTTTTTGGAATGTAGGAACAATTTTTTATACTGAAATTAATGAAGAGGAAATTTTACCAAAGTATTTTTATTATTTTATTGAAAATTATAATCTTAAGTCTTTAAGTACAGATTTCACTCGACCCAGCCTTACTCAAGATGTATTAAAAAAAATAAAAATAAAACTACCTTCTAAAAAAATCCAAAATAAAGTGGTTGAAATTTTAGATAGTTTTCAATTATTGATGGAAGATAGGAAAGGTTTATTGCCAAAAGAAATAGCATTGCGACAAAGACAATATGGATACTACAGAGAGAAATTATTGCATTTTCCGTAAATACATTGTGTATTGATCAAAATCTCTGATATCATTGTTTTCTTCAAGCATTTTCAAGAACGAATCGTATTTTTAATAAAGTGAAATTTTTTTTAAATATTGATTATTTTAGAGATTTAGAAAGAGCAACAAGGAATGCCATGAAGACTTTTAATGATGAAAATAATGTAAATATTATATTGAAAAAAATATATAGTTTTTTATATAGAATCCCTTTATATTTTTTGTAAGTCATGAAAAAAATATTGGATTCTATAGAAAAAAAATGTCATAATACGGAAAAGGATAGTTTTGAAAATAGAATTCAAGTAAATGTTCTTTTAGAGAGGAGGTGAGCCATGAAAGATATTTTGAGCATTTTTAGTTGGGTTGCATCAAATTTAGTAGAGAGTCTTTGTCCTAATAATATTGTAACAGAAAAAATTCAAGAAGAACTCAAGCGATATAGAGAAAGTGCGTATCTTATTGCTGGTAAAGTAAAAACAGCTTGGGAAGAATCGATTCAAATTTTAGAGATGTCTTTAGGAGGTGGAAGTTGGTTAGCTCCTCTGAGTCGTAAACAAATTGCAGAACGTTTTGAAAAAGAAATTATCCGACCTTTTGCAACTCAAAATAATCTTGAGGGTGAAGAATTAGAAGAGTATTTACAAGCTGCTTTGTCTCAATGCCAAGAATTAAAAAAAATTGCCAATACTATTATTCATTTCCATGATATGAATGAAGAAGTGCTATTAGAGGCTTTAGTGGAATCGCCTATTAAAGGCGTGGATCGCGAGGATTTAGGCGTTATTATCATTGATTTAATCCAAACTCGTTTGCCCCACGCAAAAGAATTATTAGCTTTATTATGGTATCGAAATATTCTTTTAGAAGGCATAGTCACTCATTTTAATTTTCAAGTGGCACGAAATCCAAAATTAGCAGAAGTTGTAAATCGATTGGATCACCAGCGAGTTCGACAAGACCTTTTATTAGTCAAAACTCAAATGCAAGAGCTTTTGCAAGAAGGCAACTACATAGAAAGTGGAAAACTAGCAGCACGTCTATCAAAATTAGCTTCTGTTGATGAAATCTTTCAATTACAAGAAGATTATAAAAGTTTATATGGCACGATGCTCTCTAGATTTGATAAAGTGGACGAAGACCATATTGAAATTAAAGACAAATTAGACCAAGCCTTGCATTTATTAGATCAATTGCAACAAATCCAGCAAAAGCAATCGCAAAGTTTAAAAATTACATCAAATCCTGATGCAGTTCACTCTAGTCCCCAAGAATTACAAATTATTGAAGAGCTTACTAGTATTGTTGGTTCGCTGGGATGGCAACAGTTTCCTGAATCACAAAGAGGCTATGTTGCAAATAGCATGGCTGTTTCCTTATATTGTTCTGAAAAAGTACAACAAGCATTGACTCTTATAGAAGAAGCTTTAGCAGAAAATATACATTCTCCTGATCTCTATTTTAATTATTTTCAAGCCTTGCAAGTCAATAACCAAAATGAAAAAGCAGTAGAAATTTATAATAAATATATAGAAAATAGAACAGATTATGCCTTATTTCCACCAGATCAATATAAAATGATTGACATTCTCGGACGCGGTGTTATGGGCGTTGTGTATAAAGCTTTAGATTTACAAACAAAAAGGCATTTAGCTATTAAAGTTTTACAATTACCAGAAGAATGGTACCCAGGAGCTAAAGCACGTTTTATTCAAGCAACAAAAACAGCAACAGAACTTCACCATCCCAATATTGTCAATGTTTATGCTTTACATAATGAAGATACAGAAACTCCTTGTATGGTTATGGAATATTTAGATGGTGTGACTTTAACTAAACAAATTTACGACCATGGTCCATATTCTTTAGAAAAATCATTAGAAATTGCATACAATATTGCCCAAGGCTTAGAGTATGCACACCAACAATATATTGTGCATAGAGATTTACGCCCTGGGAACATTATATTAATGGATAGAGGTCCTGTGATTATTGATTTTGGTCTTGCAAAATCTATCAAAAATTCTAATGTTTCCAAGAATAAAGAATCTTACTATACTTTATATTACTCATCTCCAGAACAACGCCGAGATTTTCATAATGTAGACATCCGTAGTGATATTTATTCTTTTGGAAAAACATTATACTACTTATTCACAGGCGAAGAACCCTATGACATTGATTGGAATGATTTACCAGAAATTGTACGCCCCATTATTAAAAAAGCAACAAGAAAACGACCTGAAAATCGATACCAAAATATGCATGAAGTCATTGAAGACATATTAAAAGCAAAAAAAGGAGAAAAACCAAGCGAGCCAACTTATACAGATACAGATAGGATATCACTAACACTGATAGAAGAGTACTTACAAACAGAAATACCTCAAACTTGGATTGACCCTTCTCAAGCTAGATGGGAAGATATAGAAAAAGGTGAAATTTTCTATCATAAAGACCAATCAACCATGATTTACATACCTAAAGGCGAGTTTCTCATGGGGAATGATACTACAGAATATAACCAGGCACCTACTCATATAGTCTATCTTGATGACTATTTTATAGATAAATATCTAGTGACAAACAAACAATATGCACTATTCCTGCAAGCTATGAGTGAATTTGACACACATCCCACAATATGGTGTCATCCTGATGAGCCTTGGGATAAAACACATATACCACAATTTTGGTATCGTACAGAATGGACACAAGATGACTATCCCGTAGTTGGTTTAGATTGGTGGGACGCATATGCATATACAAAATGGGCTGGGAAAAGCTTACCAACAGAAGCAGAATGGGAAAAAGCAGCACGAGGTCCTGAAGGAAATCGCTATCCATGGGGAAATGATCCTCCTAGCGTAGATCTATGTAATTACAATATACGATACTCCCACACTACTTCTGTTAAACTCTTTCCTAAAGGTCGTTCTTATTATGGCTGTTATGATATGGCAGGAAATGTAGGCGAATGGTGCGTAGACTGGTATGATCCAGAATATTATAAAAAAAGCTTACGCATTAATCCAAGAGGTGCCTCAGTTGGTACTGCTCGAGTTGTGCGCGGAGGACATTGGGCATGCGATGCATATCAATTACAAACTACTACACGTTTTCATGAACTTTCTCCCAATGACTATAATCCACGTACAGGATTTCGATGCGTTAAGATATTTAAATCAGTTGCTACATTTTAAAAAAAATATATAATGATATTAGGAAGAAATATAAATAGGAAAAGTATAAGGGTTACCAACTGCTTTAAATAATCTATAAAATAATATAAAATAATATAAATATTTTATAGAATTATGTGGAAATATCAAAGCTGATTTAACACTAAAAGATAGAGTGTATATTTGTAATGAA
>Ga0116147_1005317_pt1 | contig 10990 bp, 9 predicted proteins | sample AD_JPNHG3_MetaG_FD_89749 | JGI IMG/M metagenome (GOLD analysis project Ga0116147, IMG submission 89749) | Active sludge microbial communities of municipal wastewater-treating anaerobic digesters from Japan - AD_JPNHG3_MetaG | ecosystem: Engineered > Bioreactor > Anaerobic > Digestate | place...
GGGAGCTTGCTGCCACAAGCCAGAACGCCTGTTACAATTTTTGTTATAATCTGATCGCTAATCTCTTCATTTAAATTTTTTCTTGTGACGCTTGTAAACATAAACCCCTCATTGGTGCAATGGTTCAACCAATTACAACAATAAAAAAAGAAAACGTTACAGTCAAGAAATTTTAGCCCTTTTATAAAAAAAAATACAGGGGATGCTTGATGTTTATATTAAAATTCAGGTAATTAAGCTATAAAAGCCACCTATGGCATAATGGCTAAGTAAGAGGTGGTATTGATATGAAAATTATAGAGATATCAAAAATAATTAAACTCATTGAAAACAACCACAAGGTCTGCACAGGCTCACTGGTTGCCAGAAATCTGCAGCAGCCAGTGAGCAAAGAGAGGTTACTCTGATATTTTAGAAAAATCTATGAGATTAGTAAATATATTTAAAACTGATTCAAGTATAAAAAGCCTGTTGTCTCTTATTTCTATTCTCTTGTCCATCACAAGAACCTTATCAAAAAATGAATCAATAAGAGGCTTAGCCTCTGTCATAAGCTCAAAGAGCTCTATGTACTTACTATGAGAGATAAAGTCTTCCATCTGCTTTCTTCTCTCTGCAAAGAAAAAATAAAGATCCCTCTCTTCCTTTTCCTCAAGAAGACTCTCACTAAAGCTAAGCTTATAATCCTTATTCTCCTTTCTAAAAGCAGAAAGAATATTGTTCATCCTCTTAAAACCAAGAAGCAGCTGGCCGAATTTTTCATTTTTTCTGTAGACGTTAAGGCTTTCAGCTCTCTTATACAATTCAAGATAGTCACTGTTGCCCTCAAGCATACAGGCATCTATCTCATCATATCTAAAGCCAGCCTCTGTAAAAATAGTCCTTGCCCTGCCATTGACAAAATCTATTATTTTGCCAATTAGGCTAAAGCCATCTCTATAATTTGAAGATACTGCCTTAAGCACATCTACGAGTTGAAACTTAAGACCATTTCTTATTATTATGTCAACAATGGCATTAGCCTGTCGCCTAAGAGCATAGGGATCTTGTGAACCCTTTGGTATATTGCCAACAGAAAAAGATCCAAAGATATTATCTATCTTTTCTGAAAGAGACACCACAATAGAAACCATAGCTGTAGGTATTGAATCCCCGCTAAATCTCGGCTTATATTGATCATTTATAGCCTCTGCCACCTCTTTATCCTCTCCCTCGTTGAGGGCATAAATCCTGCCTATATGGCCCTGCAATGAAGCAAACTCATAAACCATTGCAGTATCAAGATCTGTCTTTGAAAGCATAACTGCCCGCATAATCTTACTGGCAGTCTCATTATCAATTGAAAGAAGGGAAACTAAAGCCTCAGAAATAGACTTAACCCTCATCACCTTATCATAAATTGAACCGAGCTCTTTGTGAAATAGAACCCTTTTAAGAGACTCAATCCTATATTCCAATTTAACCCTTGCATCCTCTCTGTAAAAAAACTCTGCATCGTTAAATCTTGCAGATATTACTTTTACATTCCCTTTAATGATGTTTGGGGTTTCAGGATTATTGGCAGTAACAAGAAATTTATTTATAAGTCGGCCATCTTTATCTATCACTGCAAAGTATTTTTGATGTTCCTTCATCTCTGCAATGAGAACTATATCCGGCACATCAAGAAATTTTTGATCAAACTCACAAACTATTATGTGAGGCTTTTCCACAAGGAATGTAACTGTATTGAGCAGATCCTCATCCTCAAGCAAAAATCCCCCTGCTGCTTCTGCTGCTTTTAACAATTCCTGCCTGATTATTTCTTTCCTTTCGCTATGATCTATTATTACCCAATTTTCTCTCAGCTTATTAACATATTCAGATATTTTATTTATTTCAATCATTCGGTTAAACTGAACAAAATGACCCCTTGTTAAATTGCCAGATTTTATACCCTCAATTTCAAAGGGAATAACCTTATCATTAAAAAGAACAAGAAAATAAGAAATAGGCCTTGGGAATGTAACCTTTTTATCTGCCCAGCGCATCCTCTTAGGAAATGGCAGATTATATACAAGGTGTTCTATTATATGTGGAATTATATCTTCTGTTTTACCAGAAGCAAGAGTTCGCTTGGCAAATACATAACTTCCTTTCTCTGTTTCTAAAAGTTCAATATCAGCAAGAGACACTCCATTGGCTTTTAAAAATCCCTCAAGAGCCTTTGTAGGATTACCATCCTTATCAAAGGCAGCCTGCTTTGATGGTCCTTTTAACTCTACTGTTTCAGATCTCTGAGTCTCTCTTAGTCCACTTATCATTATTGTAAATCTGCGGGGAGTAGCATAAACCTCAATTTCATCAAAATCTATGCGGGCAGCAACAAGCTTTTCCTTAAAAAGAGATTCTATTCCATTTATTGCTGGAGGAATATAACCTGCAGGGATTTCCTCAGTTCCTATTTCGCAGAGAAAGTTAGCATCCTTAATCATAAGAGACTCCATTAAAATCTAAATATATCCAATACTTGTAAGAGATTCACAGAGAGTAAGATTTGAGTCAATAAATTTTTTGCTGAAGTAATCCTTTTGAAGATAAAAGAAAGACTCCGCCCTTAGAACGGAGCCTATAAAAGCTAAACGATAATTCTAATGATTACTTGCTATCACAATCTGCATAGCATTTTGTTTTTGCCTTTGCACAAGCATCGAGCTTAGCCTTTGTTTTCCCAGCTTTCTTAACGCAGTCGTCATTAGCCTTGTCACAATCAGCTTTGCATGCAGCTTTTGCCTTTTCTTTTTCAGCTTTAGCTGTTGCTTCTTTTGCAGCTGTGTCAGCAGCTATAGATGTTGCAGATGACTTGTCAATCTTTGCACTACTGCAAGAGATAACTGAAAATGCAACAAAAAAGCTTAAAGAAATTACTAACAACTTTTTCATTAAACTCCTCCATTTTATTTTAAATATAAGTATTGGCAGAGCCAACACATAAGAGCCTTGTTTAAGGAACAAGAAATTCAGTTATAATATATTATAAATCAATCAAAAAAAAAAAGGAAAAAGTCAAAAAAATTTCTTCATCACAAAAATTTTTCCGTTCCCTTTCAAAGGAGGAAAAATGCAATACCTTTGCTCGTTTTTCACGATTTTTTTGTCCACAGCAATGGCATATTCTGCAATAATAATAAATGAGGTTTCTTTCAATACAAACTCTGACTGGATAGAACTTAAAGCTACTAATCCTTCTGATAACTTTGATATAGCCGCTCTTTTTGTTACAATGTATTACGGGACAAATGAGTCAATTGCACAGTCAGCAACAAGTTTAAAAGGAACTGATGATCCTCAAACACCCTTTGATGATAGATTTGCAGTAATCCATTTCACATCGGAAAATCTGCAAGATGAAACTGATCTTGCTGGTGACCTAAACAAAAATGGCATAAGAGATCTATACTGCAATAATTATGGGCTATGGAGCACTGACTGTGTTGTAGCAATAGACACAGACGATGACCCTGCAAATAATGGGATCATTGACTTCATGGCCTTTTCTAATCGCGATGGAAGCCCTAATAGCACAATTAAAAGCTACCTTGATTATGCCATTTTATACAATCAATGGACCAATTATACTGGTAATCCTCAGGAGTGCATGATCTGGACTGGTGATTACTCTTCAATGAGCTATCCCTCGCTTTCGAGGATTAATAGCAATGATACCAATTCTCCCTCTGACTTTATACTTACTCCCTATTCCACACCTGGCAGAGAAAATATAGTGAATCTGAAAGTTTCCGCCAATAAGCTAATATCTCCGGTAAAAAACAAAATAACTACAATCTTAACTAATAATAATCAGAATATAACTTTACCTCTATTTGTATACAGAGACTGCTCAATCAAAATAAGAATATTTAATTCAGCTGGCAGTGCAATATTTTCATCAACTATTATTACAAATGCTGTCCCTGGATATTTTAATCCTTCAATAAATACCTCCATGCTTAGAGGTAAATTGCTTACAGGTCTGTATCTGGTAAAAGTCGAGGCCATATCAGGGAAAAACTCTGACAATGCAACAATCTATCTTATTATGGTTCAGAGATAAATGATATCAGCATTTTTTTTCATATCAATGTCAATAATCTCTGCCTTTGAATATAAAAATACAAATCCTGAGTCACTTTTCCCTTTCAGCTGTGCAGCTAATTTTAATGGAAGCCCTGTTTTATCTCAGAATATTCTCTCTATAAACAGCTATGAAGGATTTGGATTAACTTTTAATACAGGCAGGCCCTATAGTGATGAAAACCTATCAACATATTTTGCAGGAGCAAAATACTCATCAGAAAATTATGGTTTCCAGATACACTATAGCTCCTTTGGCTCTTATTTTTATAAAGAAAATTCCTACTCTATATCAACAGCATATAAATTTATCAATATTATAAACACAGGGCTTTCTTATAATATATATCAAATTTCTATACAAACAGATGACATATCCCTGAATAAAAATTTCAGAGATATAGATTTCGCTATTGCTCTTATGCCTTGCAATTTTTTTACTCTTGCCTTTACACAAAATTCACTTCTCACAGAGTTCAATTCAAAAAATAAAAAAGAAATCTTCCCGGAAAAAAGCGGAGGCATAATTTTAACTCCAGCCAAAGGCTTTGCCCTAACATGGAATATAACAGATACCTCTGCAGGATACATAAATTCATTTACAGCCAGCATAATCCCTCTGGGTAATATAGTAATAAAAGCAGGATATACACCTGAGGACTCAAGAATTGCCGCATCCATATCAATAGGCATAAAAAACTTTACTATAAGCTATTTGCTGGGTTTTCATCCATACTTAGGATACTCCCATAACTTTGGCATAACCTTTGTGCCATTTAACTATGAAAACAAAAACTACATTGAGTTTAGATCCCCTCCAGAATCATCTATCAATAAAGACATTAACATAAACAAAGCCACCTTCGAGGAACTACAAAAAATACCGGAGGTAAGCACAACCTCATGCAAAAGAATTATAAGCTACAGAGAAAAAATTGGACCTCTCACAGAAAAATCACTTATTCAAATAGGACTGAGCAGAGAGGAAATAAATTCAATTAAAAAATATTGCTATGGATTTGAAAGGGATCAAAACCACGGCCAGGAGAGCCTCCCTGAATCATCTCAATCAAAAGAAAATAAAAAAAAGACAGCTCCAAAGAAAAACCATATTTCATCAAAAGAGATAATAAAAGAAAAATTTAGACTGCTAATTGAAGCAGGAATTCCTGCAACAAGTGCCATAAAATACAGCGAGCTTTCGCTTAGCAAAGGCCATATCAATTTTGAGACAGCACTTAACTCAGATAAAAGCTTATCTGAAGAACAAAAAGAAACTATAAGAAATATATGCCTCAAATGAAAAAGAGAGCCATAACCTCACTCTTGCTGCTATTGGCATTTATGGTAGTTCTTAAATCGCAAAGCCATGGAAACAATATAATCTCCTCCATTGATGCAGAAATGTTAAGAGATATGATAAACTATGAGGACGAAGAAAAAAGACTTTTTTTGCGCACATCCCTTTGTGAATCCATAGAAGAGAAATATTTTTTTAATTTATTTTTAATAAGGGACTTTAAAAAAGATAAAACCGATTTTACATGGAACATAAAAATTTCTGAGGTAAACAATTCCTTTGATTTTATCCTTGGAAACTACAATCTCAGATTTGGGTCAGGTATTATTTTTGGTAAGAGAACACTTTTTTCTGGGAATAGCTTTGATAAATCCTTTTCTCTTTCAAAGGATAAAAAAATCATTACATCAACAGGGACAAATCCAGCAGGTAGTCTCTTTGGAATCGCCTCTGACATATATTTCAATGAAGAAAACATAAAAACAGGGATAGTTCCATTTTTTTCAATACAGCGAAGATATATTAAAGAAGAGGAGATATCTCAAGGCTATATCACCTCAACACTACAGACCCTTACCTATAAAACAGAAAAAGATGGATCTTATAATGCTCCTGTTGATATCCTTACCTCTGGCCTTATGAGCTATTGCAACATTTATGATCTCCTGAAGATTCAGTTATACTATAGCCAGACAGAAATAAAAGATCCAAACATGAATGAAATAAAATGGGAATTCAATAAAAGCTTACAAAGTGGCATAAAAAAATATTCTGTTACAGGTTTATTCATAGAATACACAGATGAAAATATTTCCCTATTTATTGAACCTGCTATATCAATAAGAGAATTTGATAATAATTTAAAAGGCCATGGGCTTGTATGGGGGATCACTGTAAGAAACAGGATAGCATATCTTTCTATAAAAGGTAAAAATTGTGACGAAAATTTTTTTGCTGAACATTCAAACTCCTCCATAAACCCTTCGAATATCTTTGAAATAACATCAGGATTTATGCTCTGTGATAAATATGAGTTTGGAGCATCTGTATATAATGAAAAAAATCTCAACCCTTCATATCAAAGGGATTATATCTCAGGCATAAGGAAGGAAGAGATCTTTTTTAATCTCAATCCCTTTAAAATAATCTCTTTTAGCGGAAAAGCTGCAAGTTCTGGAAGCTACAGAGATGATCTCAGGGAGAAGAAAAACAAAATTTCAGGATCCACAACTATTTCTCCCTGGCAAAATTTCTTTTTTAAATTAAGAGGAGACATTCAGGAAATGGATAAGGTCAAATCCTTTAGTGGCTTCTGTGAGATTAAGCTCTTATTTTTGCAGAATTTCTCTTTTATGGCAGGTGCTGGTTTTATAAATATCAATAACGAAAATTATATATACTCAACAGTTCCGCCCACATCTGAGGCTGAAATGTCATGCAATCTTTTCAAGGAATCTGCCAGGGCCTATGCCACAAAGCTAAAATATAGAAAAGAAGACATGTCCTTCCATATCAGATGTGAATATCTAAAATTTTCCTCTGGCAAGGAATTAACTACTGAATTTTCCCTCGGCTTCATCTTTTAAGGATTGATATATCTCCTCTGCTTTTTGTATCAGGATCTCTTCCTCATTCATCTCAGGGTTATCAAGAACCATTTCAAGGAGATCATGAAGTATTCTGCCAATAACAGGCCCTGGTTTTAAACCAAAGCGATCCATAATAATATGCCCATTAATTTTTAGATCTCGAACTGTTATTGCATTCTCTGCTTCTATAATGGCATCAATTCTATCCTGCAGCTTTTTTATAGGCTCAGGAAGCCCCATTCTTGTGCCATTACCTATTCTATCTGCCTCTCTTAGATCAAAAAGATCTGGTATATTTTCAACACCAACCTTTCTCATAAATCTTCTCACTGCTCCATCACTCCAATCATCTGTATAATGGAACATGTGATTTAAGATAAGATTGCATACCACCTCGATGTCTGAATTTGAGAACTTTAACCTGCGCATCATTCTCTTTGCAATCTTTGCTCCTATAACCTCGTGATTATAAAAGCTATAGTCTCCCTCATCGCTCATCTTCCTTGTCTGAACCTTACCAATATCATGGAGTAAAGCTGCGAGACGAACCAGAGGCTTTTCCTTTGGAGCAGCATCGCAGGAGTATATGCTATGATAATAAACATCATAGGCATGGAATTTATTCTGCTCAACACTATAACACTGATCAAGCTCTGGCATTGCAAGCTTCAACAAACCAGATAACCTCATATACTCAAAGCCCTTAGATGGCTTATCAGCAGTCAACATCTTAAAGAGCTCATCTCTAATCCTCTCTGAAGAAATCTTTTCTGCTACATGAAGAGTTTTTTCTATAGCTCTGAAGGTTTCTTCTTCAATTATAAAATCAAGCTTTGCAGCAAATCTGCAGGCCCTATAGGTTCTAAGTCCGTCTTCACTGAATCTATCAATGGGATTGCCAATTGTCCTCACAATCTTTTTGTCAAGATCCTCTATACCTCCAACCAGATCTATTATCTCATTACTCAGCAAATCATAGGCAAGGCCATTTATGGTAAAATCTCTCCTCTTTACATCCTCCTCAAGGGAGTCAGAGAAAGAAACAGACTCAGGTCTTCTGCCATCAAGATATTTACCATCTGCCCTATAGGTAGTAACCTCAAATTCCATCCCACCATACAAAACAGTAACTGTTCCATGTTTTATACCTGTTGGCACAACTTTTCGAAAAATGTTCATTACCTCTTCAGGTCTTGCATTTGTGGCAAAATCATAATCATAGGTTTCATTCCCAAGCAAAAAATCCCTGACACATCCTCCAACCAGATAACACTCATAGCCTTTTTTATGAAAAATGTTTATAAAATCATAAAGGGGCTTTTGTAATCTTTCAGGGATTATAATATTTTTTGTAACTATGGACATTTTACTTTCTGTTTCCTTTTATATAACAAAGACAATTTATTTAAGATAAAAATTATACATTGACCAAAATAAATAGAGCTCTTTATGAGTCAATAAGTTATTAAAAAATAATATATAGCTTAAATATGACAATTTAAGGAACTAAAAGCTACTCTTTGTTTAAGCTTATTTTATATCTGGAGAAAAAAATGGCCGTGCAGAGACATAATCCGATAGCTCTGACTCATGATTATATGGTGTATCAACCTTGTAAGAATCATAGGCTGTAACAGCAAAATAATAAAGCACTGTGTTTTCAAGAAGAGGATAAATCAAGACATTCCTATTATCCAACCTTCTGTTTTCCTCAATGAGAGTGTTATCTATCTTGATGCGAATAAAGTTATCCTTAGAAAGGCTGTTGTCAATTCTGCTGCCATTAACAATATAAATTATTCCATCATAAAGCCCTTTCTTTGTCCCATAGTAAATTTTATAGCCCTTGAGATCATGCTCCACATTTTTTTTCCATTTAAGGACAACATATCTATCACCAGAGCTTTCAACCTGAAGCAACATAGGCTTATCAGGAGCTATATCTGGTCTATATTTTATTATTATCTTTTTTAATAGTGGGGAATTTTCTCCTTCAGAATCAGCAACAAGATGAGCTCTTATCTGAAAAAATTTCCCAGAAAGGGTATCCCCCTTATCATCTCTAACTCTATAAAAACCCTTCTGATTCTTTAATACCTTATACCATTTTAAATTTCTCTCATCTCTATCAAACAGCCTGTCTGAGGTTCTTGCCTCCATCCAGATAAAGGTTCCCAAGGGGAGTTCATCGTCCCAGGATATATCTGTTACTTCAGTGCCTGTGGTAGGAAAAGAAATAACCTCCCCTGTTATAACTCCTTCTCTATTATAAGGAATCCTTCCAGCATAAGAAGAACCTTTATACTTTTTTAAAGCAATATCCTTATTTTCAGAAAGAGAGTGAAAGTCCATATAAGATATGCGAAACTCATCAATGAGACCTATATAGTCCTTACCTATTACAGCAAGGGGGAGATCCCTTCCTTTAAAAGTCATATCATAGGAATCAAATTTTCCAAAAAAAGCTGTGAAAGGAACTCCCTGAGAAGAGTTATCAGAAGTCATAAAAATAACATCCTCTTCCTCTCCATCAAGTATTTTAGAAACCTTTCCTGTTAATTGATCAAAACTCAAGCTAAAGTGATGCCACTGTTGTCTGGAGACAAAGCCGCCCCTTGACAGGATCAGACTATGACTTTTACCATCAGGAGAAATAAACATATTGTGCATTCTGGCAATAATCTTACCATTTTCAAGAGAGATCTCAATGCCCTTTTTAGCCCCATTTAAATATCCAACCCTGGAAAAAAGTATCCCACGATTTGTCTGTAATGCCTTAAATCTAAATTCTATATTAAAAGAACCAAGGGCATCATTTGAACCAAGAAATAGTCCCTCTGAAGAATTTATATAGACACCATGATCTCTCTTAAAAAAGGAAGCGCACCCCTTTCCTATGGCCTTTGCATCAGATACAAAATTATAATCTGAGGAATAAATATTGTATTTCCCTGAATCATCTTTTCCATACTTCAAAGGTTCCTTATCAAAGGAAAGATATATATCTGTAGAAAAAACATCTGAGGTTTTGTGATAGCCAAGATCCTCAAGGGAGAACCCCCAGCTACCCTCTGGCAATTTTTTCTTTACAACGTTTCTTAGCGCCTTTTCAGAGAAGTCTCTTATCACCAGGGTATTTTCTTCAACCCTGGTGAGAGAAAGTAAAACTAAAGGAACAATTAGCAGGATATATCTAAATCTTGATTTCATGTCAAAAATATCGGCAGATTTAGTGTGATAATTCAATCTTTGTTATTTTTTCTACTCTCCTTTCATGCCTTCCGCCATCAAAACCAGTGTTTAGCCACACCTTGACAATTCTCAAAGCAAGGTCATCTCCTATGACCCTTGCTCCAAGGGCAAGGACATTGGCATTGTTATGCCTCCTTGACATCTCTGCCATAAACTCATTTGTGCAAAGAGCAGCGCGGATCCCCTTAACCTTATTTGCAGAAATAGAAATCCCAATTCCTGTGCCGCATATAACAATACCTGCATCAGCTCTACCTGCTGCAACCTCTTCCCCCACAAGCTGTGCAAAATCCGGATAATCACAGGAGTCCTCACTGTGAGTCCCCACATCTACAAAGCTGTGCTCCTTAAAATGATCTTTAATCAAATTTTTAAGTCTAAACCCAGCGTGATCCGCTCCAATTGCGATTTTCATAAAAACCCTTATTTTACAACAATATTAACAAGCTTTCCTGGCACAACTATCTCTTTAATAATCTGCTTACCGGAGAGTATCTCTGCCATTTTTGCATCCAAATGAGCAAGTTTCTTCATCTCTTCTTCAGTGATATCAGAAGAAACATTTGCCTTACTTTTTATCTTACCATTTATCTGAAAAACTATCTCAATCTCATCCCGTATTGTGAGCTCCTCAATATATTCAGGCCACTTTTCATCAGCAAGGAGTGTTTTTTTGCCAAAGATAGACCATAGCTCCTCTGCAAAATGAGGCACAAAGGGATTCAAAATAGGTAAA
>Ga0116147_1005341_pt1 | contig 10956 bp, 9 predicted proteins | sample AD_JPNHG3_MetaG_FD_89749 | JGI IMG/M metagenome (GOLD analysis project Ga0116147, IMG submission 89749) | Active sludge microbial communities of municipal wastewater-treating anaerobic digesters from Japan - AD_JPNHG3_MetaG | ecosystem: Engineered > Bioreactor > Anaerobic > Digestate | place...
AATGCTAAAAACCCTTTGGCGTTTTTTAGTTTTGTAAAATATTTTTAGAATTAGTTGAGACTTATATAATTTCATTATTATATAAGTCTATTATTTTATTCTATTATTTTTTATATATTATTACTATATTACAGTTAAGCCCACTTAATAGTAATATAAAACTGATTTTATAAAGTGTATAAAATGGGCTTAATAGTTTAAACATTAAAAATTATATAGTAGTATAAAGCTGGTTTTATATACAATAAAACTGATTTTATATATTTTCTCTATCTTCAAAATATTCATCAGATTCATGTATTAACATATTTCTATAACCATATAATAAATTTATATTCGGAGAATTAGCAAAATTGCCTTTTCCAAAATCTAAAGAATCCCATTCAGAAAAAACGTATAAAATTAAATTCTGAATTCTTTTATTTTCATATTCCCTAATTAGATTCTGGATGTTTTTACATTCTATTTTTGGAATACTCTTCTTATATATTCTTTTAAATTTTTTATAAAAAAGATATGAAAATAATTCTAAAAAATCTCCAGATTCCCATAATTTAATATTCTTTTTTAATTTTTTCTTAATAAAATCCATAACATTATTGTCATTAATGTTATCAATACTTTTTATAGGAAAAAAATCATTATTTATTTTATTTTTATTTTCTTGTTTATTGCTTAAATTATCAAGAATTTTAAAATAGTTTTTATTATTTCCATTTTCTTTTTTTTGTTTTGAAATTTTAATTATTTTTTTACTTTCCAATTCATATAAATATCTAAACATCATTGGATAAGTCTTATTTAGTTTTCTTGATAAGGTCATAATTGAAGGATATGCTTCTCCATTGTCATCTCTATAACAGCATAATAAAGCATATAAACATTTAGCTTGTATGGAGATATCATTTCTTTTCATAATATCTCTACTAACTTTTCCAAAACCAGAATTCTTTTTATTCATAGTTTTTTCCTTGTTAAATTAAAATTAGTTTTTTATCTCAACGAGATATGAAAAAAATAAAAATTTGATTAATTGACTTATAATATAGGAAATGCTAATATGTCTTATGATGTGTCTAAAATGCTGTAAAAATCTGCTGTTTCTATCCTAATATAAGGATAATCGCTAAATATGAACCTATTTTAAGAGGGTCTGTCTTAAAATAGGTTTTTTATTATATCCATGTCATAAGCACCTCCATTATCTTTAATTTCATTATATATTAAAATTCATTCAGAAATAAGTCAAATTCTTTTTCCTAAAAATTGATTCTATCAAAATCATCTGGATTTATCTTTTCAATCAAATGTCCGTAAATATCTATAGTCTGATTTATACTTTCATGTCCTAAAATATACTGGATTTTCTTAATATCAAAGCCATTATTGATTAACAATGAAGCAAAAAAATGTCTTCCATCATGGAATCTAAAAGGGATATTTAATTCCTTTTCTAATGATCTTCTTAATTCGGAGAGCCGTTTATAATTGATATTTGCAAAAATATATTCTGATTTTATTATCTCCAGGTATGGAGTTAAAATTGACTGATATTCTTTTAGAATAGGTATTTTTCTTTGGGCCGATTTACTTTTTAATATTCTTATCGGAGTTTTATCATCCGGAGTCTGTTTTTCCATTACATAAATAAATCTTTTTTCCAGATCAATATTTTTCCTATTTAAGGCCCGTAATTCGGAAAATCTTAATCCTGTAAAAAATGGACTTAAAAGTATTGTCCTATATTCAATATCTTCTATAAGTCTTATTCTTTCAATTATAATCCTTGCTTCTTTTTTACTAAAAATACTTTGATTTTTCTTTTTGCGTTTTTTCCAGAGTTTTTTAGTATCAATGAAATTTTCAGAAATATAATGTTTTTCTTTGAAGTAATTAAATAAACGGCTCAATAAAGAAATATAATTATTGATAGTCTTACCGGTTTTTCCTTCATTGGAAAGATTTTCTAAAAATTGATAAATTATTGATGGAGTTAGATTTTCGCAAAAGAAAATATTGATTGATTCAAGATACTTTAAAAGTTTTAGTAAACTCCATTTATCAGACCTAAAAGTCGATGATTGAACATTATTAGACCTATAATTTAGATAATTTTCAAATGCTTCCTGTATTGATGGAGTATTATTTATCTCTTTATTTAGATTTTTTTCAATTTCAGAAGCTAAAATATCCCATTTCTTTACAGCGTCAATTTTGTTTTTGGTTTTTAAACTTTTTCGCTGGATTTTTCCGTTTAATTCAAACTCTGCATAATAGGAGTTTTTACTTTTAGGTTTTAAAATAGATAATAACTTTACTGACCTTTTTACTGACTTTTCCAAAACTGCTATTCCTAAAAAGGTCTTTTTAGGCTGTTTTTTAGGTTGCAAAAAGTATTAGTTTATGTTATTTTTTTCTCCATAAATTGCCTAAAATAAAGTATTTTAGTTCAATGGACGGTTTTAAGATGCGAGTCTTTTTTACGAAGCGAAGCGGAGTAAAAAAGCCCTGATTGCGAAGCAATCACTGGGTTCGATTCCCGCCATCTCCATTTTATTATCAATCTAAAAAAAGGAAATATTATTCAAATCAAAGATAATTACGATAAGATTGTTCTGGATAACGGCGTTACTTTGCTGCTTGAGCGCATAGAGGGGTATCAGTCCGCTTCTATAGGTTTTTTTGTTAATTCGGGATCGAGAGATGAGAAATATGAACAAAGCGGTTTTTCTCATTTTTGCGAACATATGATTTTTAAAGGAACGACTAATTATAACAAAAATCAAATAGCAAATATGTTTGACAGGATGGGCGGATTTATCAACGCTTATACTACGCATGAATTAATATTTATTTATAATAGAACGCCTTATTTATCGTTAATTAATAATCTTAATTTAATCGCCGAATTATACAACAACTCAATATTTGATAAAACTGAAATGGATCTTGAAAGAGACGTTATCATAAATGAAATCAAGTCTACCTTAGAAAACCCCGAGGACAAAATTCAGGAAGATTTTTTTGGCAATTTATTTGACGGTTATTCGCTGGGACGTCCGATAATCGGAACCGAAAAAAACATCTCTTCCGTTACAAGAGACGAATTGTACGACTTTTATTGCAATCTATTTACTTCCGACAATCTTACGATCTCTATATCGGGAAATTTTAATAAACAAGAGGCAATCGATTTAATTTCAAAAATAAAATTCAGAAGATCAAAAGTTATTAAGTCGGAAAAGGCGCTACAGAGTATAAAAACAAAAGATTTTAGTTTGATACATTCGGAGCAATTACATATCTTAATGGGAACTTCAAATTTTAAATTAACTGAAGAAGAATATTTTAGATGCGGCCTGCTTAACGTTGTCGTAGGCGAATCTATGTCGTCAAAATTGTTTCAACGAATCAGAGAAGAGCTGGGATTATGTTACTATATTTACTCGTATTTTAACAAATACAGATATGAAAATATGTTTTCAATATACGTTTCGGTATTGCCAAAAAACGCAGATAAAACTATAGTCGAAATATCAAACGCGTTAAAAGAGATAAAATCAAAAGGAATCAATAAAAAAGAATTAGAACAAATAAAAAATCAAAAAACAAACGAAATATTGCTTAATTACGACGTTCTTCAAAAAAGAATGCAGAGATTGGCTTTGATAAACTTAAAATACGATAAATATTATTCGCATTCGGATATTATTGAATTAATAAAAAATACCAAAATTGACGACATTAACAGCTTGATTGAACGAATTTTTAATAAAGATCTGTTTTTTACTCAATATCTATACAAGAAGAAATTAAATTTAGTTGATTGGGATTTTTGATGAACGTAAATATTGTTTTATTAAACGAAAAAGCTTTTATTCCGCAAAAACAAACCGAACGCTCTTCGGGGTTTGATCTGTTTTCATCTGAAGATAAAATATTGAAACCGCGCTGTTTTGAACTTATTTCAACGGGTATCTCTATAGAAATACCGCGCGGTTACGAAGCTCAAGTCCGACCTCGAAGCGGATTGGCGGCAAAAAACGGCGTTACGGTCTTAAATTCTCCGGGAACTATAGACGCGGACTATCGCGGAGAGATAAAAGTTTGTTTGATAAATCACTCTGATAAAGAATTTAAAATAACTGTTGGAACAAGAATCGCTCAGATGGTTTTTTCGGAAGTAAAAGATGCGGTATTCCATAAATCTGAGCGCTTAACCGATACAAATAGAGGCGCAGGCGGATTTGGTTCTACCGGGTTGAAATAAAAAATCGGTATTTTATATCAAATTATTCTTGATAAATATGATTTTTTTATATATAGTTGCGCATTAAAGTAATTAAGGAGAAAATAATGGCTGAAGAAAAAAAGGAAGTATTGGCGGTTATGTCTAAAGTTAAGGCGTATATTAAGAATACGGCCGGAATGAATACGTCCGCCGCAGTAGCCGACGTTTTGTCCGCTAAGGTTAAAGAACTTTGCGACAACGCTATTGCTAACGCAAAAAAAGCAAATCGAAAAACCGTAATGGATAAAGATTTTTAATCTGTCCAAGCGGTAATGTTAGTTGTTAATTTTAAAAAAAACGCCCTTGATAAAGAGGCGTTTTTTTTTAACTTTTAATCTAAAATTATTTTATTTATGCGTCATGATCGTAGTGCCGTCCCAATCGTCTTCGGGAGGGTTGTTTCTAAATACTTTTATATCTTCCAAATATTTTTCTGTCAAAAAGTCGTTTTTCAAAATATCTAAAGCGTTTAGAAATAATTTTTCCGATTCGTTCCATCTTCTTTCCAGAAAACTTCTTACGCCGCTATTATACAGAGTCCACGCTTTTTTTTGCTCGGCTGTTAATTTTCTTGCCGGTTCAAATATTTTTACGGGCTTAAATTTTCCTTTAACCCTGACTCTGTCAATTTCTCTGACATAAAAGTAATCCTTAACGGCTTCATAAGTCCCTTCTGAAATTATAATTTTGACGCGGTACTCTTTTGTTAATCCTTCCAATCTTGAAGCTAAGTTTACGGCGTCGCCTATAACGGTATAATCCATTTTCTGAGAAGTGCCTATGTTGCCGACCGTTACAAGTCCATAATTTATCCCGATTCCGATATGAAATTCTTTAAAGCCTCTCTCTCTTTGACCTTGATTAAATTTTTCCAGATTTTCAAGCATTTCAAGACCGGATAATACGGCTTGTTGGGGATCGTCTCCATACTGTTTTGGAGCTCCAAAAATCGCCATAATAGCGTCGCCTATATATTTGTCGATAACTCCCCTGCGTTTATAAATAATATCTACCATAATAGTAAAATATCTATTTAACGAGTCTACCAACGTTTCGGGCGACATAGTCTCGGAGATAGTGGTAAAACTTCGAATATCGGAGAAAAGAATCGACACGTTGGAGTTTTTACCGACAAGAGCTTGATCCGGATTGTGCACTATCTCGTTTACTACGTCTTGAGGCACATATTTTTGGAACATGTTTTTTATTCGTTCCTCTTTTTTCTGAGCCAGCACCGATTGATAAGCGTATTCTTTGATTTGATCGTATGCGGTTTGAAGTTCGTTAAGCATATTATTGAAAGTAAAAGATAGTTCGCCGATCTCGTCGTTAAATTTTACGGGCACTCTAGCGGACATATCGTTTTTTTTGATAATATCCCGCATTGCGTCTACTACTATTTTTAAAGGGCTTAAAATGTAATTAATAAACAGGAACAAAAGTATTACCGTAATAGAAATACTTACCGATAGTATCAAAATCGAATTTGAGAAGAGATTATTTGCGTCTTTATAAAACATTGACGAATAAACCGATAATAAAAAATAATAATCCCACTCTTGAAAATATTTGTAAAAACCTACTTTACTCAGACCGTTTACTTTAAATTCTATCCAATCGGATTCTTTTGAGCTGAACAAATGAAAAAAGTCGACTTCCTCTCCCGTTTTTAAAAACGAATCCGTCGATATTCGGATTATACCTTTGCCGTCTATCGCCAAAACCGACTCAATGTCTCGTTTTGTAATACTTCCGGCGTAAGATTCGACGCCTTTTTTTATTTCTTCTACAAACATAGGATCCGAACCGAACCCGGATTCCTTCAAAGTCTCGACTTCGTTAGCGGCTTTCTGAATAATCTCATTAATTTTATATCCCAAAAATTCAGTCGCTATTTTGGTAATACCGTTTCGAGCAAAACCTACCGACACTATCGTTAGCAATATCATGCTGGCGGATAATAAAGGAACTACTACTACCAATATTTTATATCTAATGCTTATCAAAAAAAACTCCGCTATTTAAATATTTTAATCTTATACGTAGTCTCTTTCATAAATTAATCTTCATTTCTCATAATTTCTTCTATAGAATTAATTTTTAACGCGTCTATCATTTCGTCAAGTTCTCCCAACATAAAAAAATCCAATTTGTATAAAGTAAGATTAATTCTATGATCGGTAACTCTATTTTGAGGAAAATTATAGGTGCGTATTTTTTGCGATCTATCTCCGGAACCCACCTGTTCCTTTCTCATCGACGATCTTTCATTTTGAAGTTTCTCCATCTCTCTTTCAAACAATCTCGATCTCAATACTTTCATTGCGGACGCTTTATTTTTGTGTTGACTTCTATCGTCTTGACATTTTACGACAATACCGCTGGGGATATGAGTTATTCTAACGGCGGACTCGGTTTTATTGACGTGTTGTCCCCCGGCCCCGCCGGATCTTAGAACGTCGATCCTCAAATCGTCCTGATTTATCTCTACGTCGGCCTCTTCAGCTTCCGGCATAATGGCTACCGTTACGGCGGAAGTGTGAACCCTGCCGTTTGCTTCCGTTACCGGAATTCTTTGAACTCGATGACCGCCGTATTCAAACTTAAGATTTTCGTACACTTTTTTTCCGCTAATTGAGAATATAATCTCCTTATACCCCCCGACTCCTGAATCGTTATAATCTATAATTTCGATTTTCCAATTCTTTTTTTCGGCATATCTGCTATACATTCTGAATAAATCTCCGCAAAATATTGCCGCTTCGTCTCCGCCGGTTCCAGCTCTGATTTCAACTATTATATTTTTATCCGCAAGAGGATCGGGGGGGACTAAAAGAAATTTTAATTCGTCTTTAACTTTTTCAAATTTGTTTTCAATATCGGCGACTTCTTCTTTTGCCATATCGATCATATCGCAATCGCTTTCGGATTTTATAATCTCGGACGCGCCTTGATAGTTTTTTAATAAAGAGTCGTATTCGTCGTATTTTTTTGAAATGTCCTCAATATTAGACATCTCTTTAGATAATTCTTTATATAAATTCTGATCGTTTATAACTTCCATGTCGGACAGTTTAACGATAAGTTCTTTGTATCTTTTCCTAATGTTTTCAAGTTTCGCTATCGTTTTTTCGTTAAATTTATTATCGTCTATATACATAAGATCCCTTTTTACTACTACTACTTACAATACCGGATTATAACATAGTTTTTAAATAAACAAAATATTTTTTTTTAAGAATTAAAATGTAGAATTTCTTAAAAATTCATTGATATTTATAAAAAATGAAATATAATATACTTAACAGGAGGATTTTATGAAGAAATTTTTAATACTTACGGTTATGTTATTTGTAGCTTTCGCTATAAATTCTCAGACTTACGAGTTGGTAACCTCTTTAAATCCGTCTAACGATTATAATGAAAACATTATATGGGTAGACACTTATAACGGAAGAGTTACCCCTTTTTACTGGAATTATAACGCTAGCGAATATCAATTATGGGGGACGTCTTTTCCAAATTACGCCGGAGCAAGACCCGCTCCCGAAAGATATCGAATGTTAACGACGCAAAAAAAGGAGGGCAAGTATATCTACATAACCAACGTCATTTGGTTTGATACCTACACAGGCGACGCCCAAGCTTATTACTGGAGCAATAACAATAAGAGATTTGAACTTTGGTCAGCTTATTTTCCGGATTTTCCCGATCCTAAAAGATCAAATTCAAAAAGATACGAACTTCAAGTTGATTTTAACCCCGAATCGGGTTATATCATTAACGTTTTCTGGATTGACACTGTAACCGGAGACGCAAGAGCGTTTTACTGGAACAACGATTCAAGCAAGTTTGAACCTTGGTTGCTCGATTTTCCGAGCATTGGTTATTATTAATATTAGTTAATAATAATTTCAAACGATATCGCGAGCGTTATGCTCCGGTATCGTTTTTATTTTATCTATCGGTCTACTTTAATATCCGATCTATCTCCCAGCTTCCCCGTCGGTTTTTTGGGGAATAACAACTTTTGAGACAGTTTCTTTAAAATGACACATATGCGTCGCGTTGATAACGCGCGACAATTGTCGCATAAAAATTCGACACATATGCGTCATTTTCCAAAAAAACGACGGGGCGTTAAATCCTATTATATAATTCTTGACAATAAAGTTAAAATAATTTAAATTTTTTATTATTAATAATCATTTACTATGGAGACAAATATGCCTTTTAATAAAGAAGAAATTTTAAAAAGAGCGATTGAATGGACCAAAAGTCCTTTTGGAGAAGAGTGTAGAAATGAAATTCAAAAATTAATAGACGATAATAACGAGAAGGAGTTGGCTGAAAGATTTGCAGTCGATCTTGATTTTGGCACCGGCGGTATGAGAGGTATCATAAGAAACGGCGCTAACGGTATGAATATTTACGTCGTATCTAAAGCTACGCAGGGACTTGCTAATTATGTGAACAGCAAAAATTTCGATTCTCCGAAAGCGGCTATAGCGTACGACTCCAGAAAATATTCTAAAGAATTTGCTCAGGAAGCCGCAGCCGTATTGGCTTCAAACGGCATTAAAACTTATATTTTTAAAGATATTAGACCGACGCCGGAACTGAGCTTTGCCGTCAGAGAATTTGGCTGCGTTACGGGGATTGTGATTACGGCAAGCCACAATCCAAAAGAGTATAACGGATATAAAGTTTATTGGAAAGACGGCGCGCAGGTAATAAATCCGGACGATAAAGCTATAATATCCGAAGTTAGAAAAGTTGTTACGCTAAACGACGTTAAAAAAGACGATTTTGAGCAATTAGTAAAAAAAGGGGCGATCGAATATATAGACGAAACTTTTGACGATAAATTTCTCAATTCCGCTTACAATTTATTAATGCATAAAGATATGGCTAAATTTAGCGACTTAAAAATCGTTTATACTCCTTTGCACGGAACGGGCGGCGTTCTTATACCAAAAGCGTTAAATGCGTTAGGATACAAAAACGTTTTTTTGGTTGATAAACAAATGATACCGGATCCCGATTTTTCGACGGTAAAGTCGCCAAACCCTGAAGATAAGGTCGCTTTAGAGATGGGGATAGACGTTTTATTAAAAAACGACGCCGATATATTAATTGCGACGGATCCGGACGCCGACAGGATGGGCGTCGTAGTAAGAGATAAAACCGGAGGGTATATAATTATAACCGGCAATCAGATAGGCGCTATTTTGGAATATTATCTTTTGTCCGAGCTTAAGAAATCCGGTAAACTTCCTAAAAACGCCGCCGTAGTTAAAACCGTCGTTACGTCAAATTTGCAGGACGTAATCGGGGAGTATTTTGGAGTTAAGGTTTTCAACGTATTGACGGGATTTAAGTTTATCGCCGATAAGATTAACAATTTTGAAAAGGACGGCAATTATACTTATATTTTCGGCTGCGAAGAGAGCTACGGCTATCTTCCGGAAACCTACGCGCGAGATAAAGACTCGATCTCTTCCGCTTTGATTATTGCCGAATGCGCCGCGTTTTTAAAATCGATAAACAGCTCTATTGCGGATTATCTTGAGACGATATTTAGAAAGTTCGGGTATTTTTACGATGAAACAGAGTCTATAACCATAGGCGGCATCGTAGGAATGCAAAAAATCAGAGATATGATGACCTTTTTTAAAAACAAAAATTTTTCTAAAATCGGCGACGATGAAGTGGTAAAAAAGATAGATTACGAGAAAGATACGGTTTACGACTCGACGGACGGCGTATATACTCTGCCCAAATCAAACGTAATTCAATATTTATTAGGAGATAATTCTAAAATTACAATCAGACCTTCCGGGACGGAACCAAAAATAAAACTCTACTATTCGACAAAAGCCGATTCAAAAAGCGAAGCCGTAAAGAAAGTCAAAAGTTATAAAGAATTTTTTAAGCCTATAATCGAAGGAATATCAAAATAAAATATTTTGATAAATAACAAAATTACAAGATTTGCTTATTCATGGCGCTTATTCATAATTGAAAGCGTTAGAATACGTAATATTTATTGTACAAAGAAGGTTTTTATGTTATTAGCGATAGATATCGGAAATACCAACATTGAAGCGGGAGTATTATCTTTCAAAGCCGGAGAGATAAAAATATTGAAAGAGGTAAGGTTTCATACTCGCCAAAATATTACCTCCGACGAGCTTGGTATATTTTTACTAAACTTCTTATCTATTAATCAGATAGATAGATACAAAATTAAGTCGTTGATTTATTCTTCAGTGGTTTTACCGCTAAATAGGATTGTTGAAGATATGTTTTCGACATTTTTTAATGAAAATATTTTGAAAGTATCGACGTCTAACAATTTGAAAATGGGTATAACTAACTCGTATAAAAATCCCCGCGAGGTAGGCGCCGATAGGCTTGTCAACGCGTCCGCCGTCTACAATATTTACAAAAAAGACGCAATCGTAGTCGATATGGGAACCGCCACCACAATCGACGTAGTGGCAAAAGACGGGAGATACCTCGGCGGAACTATATTTCCGGGAATAGCGACGGCAACGCAAGCGTTAAAAGAAAAAACCTCCAGATTGCCCTCTATCGACATATGCTATTGCGATAGGTTGCTGACCGACGATACTTTATCGGCGATCGAGTCGGGAGTATAT
>Ga0116147_1005342_pt1 | contig 10952 bp, 9 predicted proteins | sample AD_JPNHG3_MetaG_FD_89749 | JGI IMG/M metagenome (GOLD analysis project Ga0116147, IMG submission 89749) | Active sludge microbial communities of municipal wastewater-treating anaerobic digesters from Japan - AD_JPNHG3_MetaG | ecosystem: Engineered > Bioreactor > Anaerobic > Digestate | place...
TAAAGATACATCAATAGTACCATCACCTCGTAAACTCACTCAAATTGTATGTCCTGTTTGACTTCAAATTATTCCTATATGAACTCCATTTTTTGTCAATTCGTGTCCAATTTCTGAATTTAAAATTGGAGAATTTACTGCCAATGATATTTCATTTTCAAATATTACCTTATCAGCTGTTTTAATTAATCTTTTTACAATAGACTGCATATACATCAATATATTGTGTCCATTATTAATAATTAACTGCCTTTTGTCTATATCTTCTAAATCCTTGGCTATTTTATTCCAATTATCAAAAGTCATTTCTTGTATTGCTAAATATGCTAATATCTCGTGAGAATTTTTGTATGTTCATTTTCATAAATCACCATCTTCTACATATTTTAATATCTTTGGCATTTTGCTATGTGGAAAAAAATATTTAAAAGCCAAAACTGACGCACAATGTGATACATCAAACATATATTCATAACCCAGCTTGACTATATCTTCTTGAGAAATATGATGATCAATAATTATAACTTTTCTATTATTGCTTAGTATTTGCTCCATAATATCCTTAGCAAAACAAACATCAATAAAATATATTTCTTTATCTTGCAACAATAATAACAAATCATTAGATATATTCGGTTGGCAAGATACTCCGTAATAAAAAGCCTCATTGCCAAATTTTTTATATGCCACTCAGGCGCCACTAAATCCGTCCAAACAATTACCATGATATATTACTACTTTATCTTGAACAATATTTCTAAACATTTTAAATTTTTAGTCATATATTTATTATTAATCATATATCTATCAAATGTTCCAATATAACTTCTAAATTATTTTTAAAATGATACACAATATGTATCCACAACAAATTGTAATCCTTGATCAGATCCTAATAATTGATAAAATAATTTACCATCTGCCATATCTTTTAGCTCAAACAAACAGTCTCCGCCATGGCCATCTATATCTACTCTATAATGACATTTATTTTGCTCCAAACCATAAATTTTAAACACAATAGATTCCCCCCTTGAACCTACTGCTTTCTGAACAGATGCACCACATACTTTAAATTGTTCTAAAAAACACTTAAAAAAATCAGCATTGGAATTTATATCTGAATCTGTATTAGTGCAATCTACAAAACCCTCGCTATTGGTTGTGGTAGATGATGTATCCAAAGATCCTGTTTGAATGGTTGAAGTATTTTCTTTGTTTATAAATGGTACAGTAATATTTGTAATATTGGCTATTGTTTTTATGTCATTATTTTGTTTTATACTCATAAACATCATTAATCCACCACAGATCAAAAGCCCAATTGTCAATAAAATTTTAAATCAATTATTCATAATATTAATTTTTATTATTTATAAATTAAATTTGAGTTTTAAAAACTCATTTTTTAGACATAAAATATCTTATCAATATTGCTACCAATGCCCCAATAAATGTTGCTATATTTGCTCATAAATATCTATTCAATGCAAATATATTATACGGTAACAAAAAGGCCGTTATTATATTGTTTATACACAGAGTCAACATACTAACAATAACAAATTGTACAAACTGAATATTGCGTTTTTCTATTGCCAAACTTTTAAATGTCCAACCTTTATTTAACATAAAACTAACCAATACTCCACATAAAAAAGTAAAAGATCTTATACCAATAAATGTTCAGCCAGAGGTAATACCCGTAACAAACATAAAAATATTCAATAACCCAAAATCAACCAATGTATTAAGCACTCCGACAACACTAAAACGAATAAACTCAAAATGTAAAAAATAGTTTATAAAATTTATGAATTTGCTCCAGATTTTATGTATCATTGTATTACTTTATTAGTTATTGTCTTTTCTTTCTATTCTATCATCTGATTGTGATTTGTCTTTATCACTTTTGTCATTATTATCATCATTATTTACATCTAAAGAATTATTAGTGTCTAAAAATGAGAGAAAATCATCGTTATCTTCGGTATTGGAATCTTCATCTTCATCCTCATCCTCTCTAGCAATTCTATATCTTGATTGTATTTCATTTTCCACTTCCAATCTCGGACGACAATATCTTTGTCTTGACAATGTTTTTATCTCTGTTTTATAAGATTGCTCTGGGGCTTCTGGTTTAATAGTTTGAATATTAAAAGGTCTTGCTGGATGTCCATCAATCATAAGTTTAATATACGCATTATAATTAGCAATATTCATCAAATCACTGGCACTAAATACTGGGACCATATATTTTGCTAAATATTCTGCATCTTGAGCACTTACTCTAAATGAAACAAGCGTACCAACATTACCAAAAGCTGACTCACGAATTTTCTCCTCCAATTGGGCAATATATTGGTGCGCCAAAGTCAAAATTAAATGATATTTTCGAGCTTCTGATAAAATTGTTGGAATATTTTTAGTAGTAAAATTCTGAAACTCATCAGCGTATAAATTAAAATCTACTCTTTCTGCTTCGCTCAACTCAGCTCTTGAAAAAGCTGCTAACAAAAATTTACCAATAATAATCATACCTATAAAATAACTACTAAATTCATCCATATATCCTTTGGATAAATTTACTATAAATATTTTATTTTTATCCATTATCTCTCGAAAATTTATTGTAGTTTTTACTTGGCCAATAATTGGACGCACAAAATCATTAGTCAAAAATGGAGTTAATTTAGAATTAATATAAGGCGCCATATTAGCTAGCGATAAATCACCACCCGCTTTTTCTGCTTCTTGTTCTCAAAAATCTTTAGTCAATAAATCATTTGTTCGACCCAACAAATATCTCCTAAACAATGGATCAGTCAAAACTCGAGAAACATCAGCCAAAGTATATTGTTGATCAGGATCAGACATCAATAAATTCAAAGCATTACGCATATATTGTTCAAAAATTGGACCACCTGTTTGTTTCAAATCATATAATTTATCAAAAATTTCAATCAATTCGTTAGCAATCATTGTTGGTCCTTTACTATCATTAGCTGTATATTCTAACATATTCAAACCCATTACCATATCTCTATCAGCAGGATTAAAATAAATAACATCTTGAATTCTTTCTTTAGGAATATAGTTTAATAGATCTTCGGCTTCGTCACCATGGGGATCCAGAAAACACAACCCCTTACCTTGTTGAATATCTTGAATCATCATATTTTTCAAAAATGTAGTTTTACCAGTACCTGTTTGCCCAATAATATACATATGTAACCTTCTATCTTTGTTTTTTATCATTACCTTTTTTACTTCACCTCTAAATTTGCTTAATCCCAAAACCGTTCCTTCGCTTGGCAAATCGGCAGGGCTTGACGATCCTCTGCTCAACAATCATTTTATATTAGGCACTTCTAATTTACTATGAGGCAAATGTCAAATTGTATTTATCTCTGATGTATTCAAAACTATCGCATTTTTAACATCAAATATTCTATAAACATATTTGAAAATAAAATTCGTTAATCCTCATGACGAAACTCTTTTTATTTTAAAGCCATTCATACTCGGCATATTAATTTCCGAAAACCCACTTTCCAAATGTGATAAAACAAAATTAGCATGATATTTATCATGAGAAGATACCAGCAATCTTATATTAGTTTCAAACAAAGGGCTAGAAACTTTAAACTCTAAATTTTTTACCAAAGTCTCGTCTACTGGCTTGATCTCTTTAAATTTTTTTTCTTCTTCTGTTTCAGGATTAATAGTTTTTAATAACAGATTTGTATCTACTATTGCTATTTTACCAAACAAATCATTATAACTTTTACCCTTGCGAGCATCTTGTAAATCTTTCATAATTTTCTTTTTTGCATATCCCCCTGCTGGCTTTATAATAACTTGCATTGCAGCCCCTTCTCCTTGATCTATATGACTAAAAGCATTGACAATAGCATTTAAGGGATCATTTTCAAAATGTTGATAAGTTTTTAATGGTAAAGAATAAGATTTTTCTAAATGTAGATAAGAAGCAGCTGTATAGTTTTTGGGCGCAAAAATAGAATAATCATCAACTTCCTCCACTTCGGCAAAGGGATAAAACGCAGTAATAATTTTTTTCACAAACTCCTGCTCTTTTTTTAAACAAGATACATAAAAATAAATTTCATTACTACCAATAGGAGAAGCGATCTCAAAAACTATCGGATTCTTATATTGTGCTAAACTCGCAATTATTTGCTCGCTTGCACTAATTATTTCAGCTATTTTTCTTTGGTCTTCTACTTTGCTATCTAAATTTATTTCTTTTGGTACTCTAATAGACAACAATTTATAATGCAAAGATTTATTAACCCTCTTTTTATACGCAATATAATTAAAAAATCATATAAAACAAACGAGTATCGCCAGAATACTTATGCTATAAATTAGTATTGTATTAAAAATATTTAAAGATTGCATATTAACTACTTAATTATTTTAGAATTTCATAAAACTTATCTATCAAAATATCATGCAGTTTATCTATCAAATAAGCGTTTTTGGTCTTTAAACTTGTTTTTATTGCTTGCGATACACTTTTGGTCAAAGCAATATCTACCAAGTTTTCTAACATTATTTCTGCTTGTTTTTTCCCTTTACTATCAAACTGAATAACTTGGTGTTGCATATTGGGCGCGCTTGCTACTGGAACCTCCAAAGATATAGCTTGTGATATACTTTCTGTTTTTGTGGGCAGTTTACTCAGTTCTGTTTCTATAATACTCTCAATAGCTTCTTTTATCATTTCTTTGGTAATAGATTTGGACAAATCTTTTTTGTCAATTTGGTGTTTATCTTCTATATATTTTTCAATTTGTTTAACCCCTTTAAAATTTATTTGTTCCACTATATAAATTTAATAAAATTATTAAAATGATTAAATTATTAAGTAGATATATTCTATAATATAATTATATCATACTTATAATAATTTATCAACACTCGCCTACCAATAATTTTTATCAAAATGTTCCAATATATACAAAATATTATAATAAATACTACATAATAAAAGATTAAGATTAAGATTAAGATTAAAAATTAAACATATACTTAATAGTGCTTCATAATCACAAAATTTTATCAATAATTACTTATAAAACAATTTCTCTGGATAATACCTAACATCTATATATTCTATATTTTTATTTTTGGGTTTAATAACTTTTAAATAATACACTTCTGCTGCCTTTAAGGCGTCCACAATATCTGGGCGCAAAGATAAATATATCATAAAGTTGAATTTTGTTTGCAGTACCAGAGAATTAGGCTTTCTAAAAGTATATTCAAAATGATTAATCCCTAATTGAAAATTTTCTCGATAATTCAACAAAGTTAATATAGTATCCATTTGTGATTTAGAAAATATTTCTCTATGAACAACAGACTTATTTAATAAGTTTTCATCTACAAAATCAAAAAATATAATTTCTGGTAATTTAGATTTATCAACAGTATCAGCCTTAAACAAAATACCATTTTGATCTATGTATAAATTATTTATATCTACATTATTAATTTTAACAGCCAACACAGGATGTTTTTCTTCAATATTGACCAACAAGGTATGAGTATAATAATTTTTTGTAACTTCTGCTTTATTAATTTGAGGAAACATTAGCTCTATCTGTTTGGTTATATCTTTATTATTGAGTAATAATAAATTTGCCAAATACACATTGCTATCTGAATGTATCAAAGAAACTAATGTCCAATATAATTTATTATTACTATCCAGTACTGTTTGTTTAATACGTGGCAACAAAACCCCACTGGGTATTTCTTTATTGTTATATACATTTATATTGGTCACCAAAAACATTTTGGAAAAAAATATATAATACAAACAAACTATAATTAAAACACTACAAAAAAATCATAATAATTTTGTAGTCCTTCTACGCCTTTTTAGGTTTTTGAGTCTTGGGCTAGAATAGCTTGAATTTTGTTTTTCCATGTTTATTGCCTATCTCTTTAATACCATTCATATAAGGCCATAAAACCGTAGGAATTTTTATTGAACCTGTTTTTGTTTGATAATTTTCAATTATAGCTATCATAATTCTACCAAGCGCTATAAAAGTACCATTAAGCATATATGCAAATTGGCTATCGCCTTTAATATTTTTATACTTTATATTTAATCTTCTTGTTTGAAAATCCGTGCAATTAGAATTAGAATGAGTTTCTCGATATTCTCCCTTGCCATCATTTTGTCCAGGCATTCAACATTCTATATCAAAAGAACGAGCCGATGGACGAGATAAATTTTTAACAGCCGTTTGAACTATTCTATAAGGCAAAACCAAATCTTCCATTAATTTGGTCTCTAAATCAATAAATAAATCTTGTTCTTTCAAAGATTGACTTTCAGTACAAATACTCAACATTTCTATTTTATCAAACTGATGCGAACGCAGAATTCCTTTGGTATCTTTGCCATAAGACCCTGCTTCTCTCCTAAAACAAGACGAAAAACCCAAAAATCTCTGTGGCAATTGTTCCTCTTGAAAAATCTTATTAGCATTCATTGCCCCCAAAATGTGTTCAGCAGTACCAATTAAATACAAATCATCATCTGGCAAATAATATGTTTCGTTTTTATCAGCTTCAATATCAATATATCCCATCGCTTTAAAATATTCTGATTTAATAAAAAATGGTGGCAAAATTGGAATAAAATTATATTTTTGACAAAATTTATCATATACATATTTAATCAAAGCAAATTGTAAAAATACCAATTCATTTTTAATAAAACTAAAACGACTGCCAGATACATTACTAGCATCTTCTATATTTATAAGATCTAACTGTTCAGATATACTTAAATAATCTTTTGGTATAAATGTGAACAAGGGCTTTTTACCTTTTTCTACAATAATTTTATCTTTTTCACCTTCTGGTACGTCAGCCAATGGTACGTTTGGTAAACTATACATTAAATCGTCAAATTCTTTTGTATATTTATCCAAATCCTTTTCTAATATATCTATAGCCCTTTTTACTTCTTTTAATACCTCCAAACTTTGTCCAGAATTATCTTGTACAAACTTTTTTTCTAAATTTCTTCTTTTAAATTTTAAATCATCAATCTTTTGGATACACTGTTTTCTATTATCATCAACCTGTAATAATCTATCAATGATATCTGAATCAATATCTCGCAAAGCCAACTTTTCTTTAAACCACTCAGGATTTTTATGAATTTTTTTAATATCTAACATAATAAGTATTTATTAAATTTCTAAATTATAATTTTTAAATATTTTTGGGATTTTGTCTTACAAACGGAAAAAACAAAACTTCTTTTATTGAATTTACTCCCAGCAATACACTAATCAACCTATCTATACCTATGCCTAAACCACCAGCAGGTGGCATACCATATTCTAAAGCCTCTACAAAATCAAGATCCAAAGGATGTGCCTCTTTATCGCCTTTTTGTAACATTTTAGATTGTTCTTCAAACCTTCTTTTTTGCTCCATAGCATCATTTAATTCAGAAAAACCATTACAAACTTCCTTGCCATTCATTATCAAATAAAACCTCAAAACATGCTGCAAATCATCTGGTTTTTGCTTAGCCAAAGGAGATAATTCCAATGGCTGGTCAATAACAAATGTTGGATTTTTTATTTCTCCTCTAAATTGTTTAAATATTAAATCTGCTAATTTTGCCCTAGATGATTGTTGTTCAAACTCAATATTATTTTTTTGCAAATATTCTTGAAACTTATCCAAAGAATCACTATCGCAATCCAAACCAGTCTTGGTCTTAATAAAATCCCTAAATACTATTTTGGGGAAAGGCACTTGAATATTGCCTCAGATAGATTGTTCTTGAAGTTTACTATTCAAAAAAATAATTAATTTTTCGAGCATGTCCATAAGTTCATCTCTTGAAGCAAAGGCTCAATATAATTCTAAATTTATAAATTCTGGGTTGTGATCTTTGTCTATACCTTCGTTGCGAAAACATTTTGCCATTTCAAAAATTTTCTCATAACCACCTATAAGCAATCTTTTTAAATACAATTCTGGAGCAATCCTTAAATATAAATCCATATTCAAAGCATTCAAATGAGTCTTAAAGGGTTCTGCTAATGCTCCCCCATATACAGTTTGCAAAATCGGAGTTTCTACTTCTTTAAAATCAAGATTATACAAAAATTCACGAATTCATTTTGTTAAATCAATACGCAAATCAAAAATTTTTTTAGTTTGTTTATCTAAAATCAAATCAAGATATCTTTTTCTTATTTTTTCTTCTTCGTCCTCTAAACCAAATCATTCAGTTGGTATAGGTCTTAAAGCCTTACACAATATTTTAAAATCATCCACCAAAATTGTTTTCTCACCAGTATTTGTTTGAAACACCACACCTTTAATTTCTATAAAATCACCAAGATCAAAATAATGTTCAAATAAATCCATTTTTTCTTGTCCTATTTGATCTTGTTTCAACAAAAATTGTATTTTACCAGTTTCGTCTTGAATATGAGCAAATAAAATTGCGCCATGCCCTCGAATACTCATAATCCTTCCGGCTACACAAACTTTGGTATTATTAGCAACCAAGACATCAAAACCATCTAATATATTTTTTATATTATGATCTTTATCTGTTTTTTCTGGATATGGATCGATCCCTAATTTTCTCAATCCTTCTATTTTTTTAATTCTTTCTTTAATAATATCTTGTAAACTCGCCATTATTTCAAATTATTAAAAGTTTTAAATTTATTAATATTATATATTAAATATATCAAATAATCGAACAAAGTGCAAGCTCAATATTCCAAGAATAATCAAAGCTATTATAGTATTTCCTGCCCTGACAACTTCACAGACTAAGTAATTCTTTAAAAATATCAGAGAAACAACCAAAACTATCACAACATTAACAAAAATATAAATAACCAAATCTATCACAATATATTATAATATCTCAATAATCTCCAATGGCTTTTTGTATGTACAATTCATTCCACATAATGCGGTGAGGGTGGGATTTGAACCCACGGTACAGTTTCCCGTACACTTGCTTTCCAAGCAAGCACTTTAAGCCACTCAGCCACCTCACCATATTAAACAAGATCATTTATTGACATTCGAGCTTTAATACAATAACCTACAATAATCCTATTTCTCCCAATCATTATACAATACTTGCTTAAAATATATAGATATCTAATCATTTAAATTCTATCATAAATTTATATTTATTTCAATCTTTTCCATCATAACTTACTGACATTTACATATTCTTGGGAATATGTAAATGTCAGTAAGTTTTCTTAATTTTAGATATTATAAAAGAATTTTGAACGTCTTAAAATGAAACAAGTTGTTTAAAATGATTTATTGCTAACATATTGTGATACTCTATATAGTATTGACACAACAATTTGTTTTAACCTATTGAATAATTTTATTATTTATGCTATTATTAATATCAATACATTTAATAAACTCAATAAACTCAAAATATGAAAGGATATGTAACTAATATTGAAAAAGATTCTTTAGAAAATAACAATTTTCGAAAAGTTCTTTATACAGCCCCCCACTGCCAATTAGTCTTGATGTCATTATTACCAAAAGAAGAAATCGGCGAAGAAGTACACACCTTAGATCAATTTATTCGTATTGAACAAGGACAGGGTTTGGCAGTTTTAAATGATATAGAATATCCAATAGAAGATGGCTCGGCCGTAGTCATTCCTGAAGGTACCAAACATAATATCATAAACACTTCAGAAACAGAATCAATGAAACTCTATACTCTTTACGCTCCACCAGAACACCGCGACCAAGTAATTCATCAAACTAAAAATGATGCTCTACAAGATAATGAAGAATTTGATGGCAAAACAACTGAATAATATTATTGTCCAAAAATAATCAAACAAAAACCTAAATACTAATATCCAGCATTACCATGAATGCTGGATATTGTTTTACACAATATTAAATAATATGTACCAGAGTGTCAAATATTGTTTTATAGAATGTTAAATATTATTTCGCACAATGATAACTATTATTTTATATTAAATGTTAAATATTATTGTATTGACATTTACATATTCCCAAGAATATGTAAATGTTATTTAGAAACATTTCATAATTTTTTACAACCTTTATTGACATTTACATATTCCCAAGAATATGTAAATGTCAGTAAAACTGTATAAATGTTATAATATTTATAATATGTAGATGTTATTTATAAACTATTCTTATATTCTTAATAATATCAAAATAGTTTGTATTAGCTAATGCCTATTATAAAATAAAATCTGTTATGATTTTTTGTCTCCTACGGTTTTATTATTTTAACAAATCTTTCAAAAAATCAATAAAAGCCCGTCAAAAATGATTCTGGTGCTATAGAAAATCAAAATAAAACAAGAGCTAATACACCCAATGCAATATTCCAGCCAACAGAATTTATAGCCTTAGACGATATAAAATATACAAAATAAAAAATACCAGAGATAATAAAAAGAATCGGTATTATCACAACCCCCGACATATCTAGATTTGGTGTTATTCAGCTTGCAATAAGACGTATTATATAAACCGCAAAACAAATAATTGATAATATTACTAATCATTTGATCGGTTTATTTTTATTTTTTCATACTGTAAGAAAAATTTTTATGATAAAATAAATATTAAGCGCTATAGGAATTAATACAGGCAAACAGTATATTAATATGTCTAGTAAATCTATTAATAATTCAATTGGGGAAAAGCCCTGCATAGCCATAGCAATAAAAAAAATTATTACAATTATAATAATTAGAGAAAGAGCTATAATTCAAATAGATTTTTTCATATTCTTATTCTTAGAGATTTATTAACAAAAAATTGTTAACTTTTATATATTCAAACTTTTTAATGCTTTAATTCTATCTTCAACAGGCGGATGAGTTAATCAA
>Ga0116147_1005343_pt1 | contig 10952 bp, 11 predicted proteins | sample AD_JPNHG3_MetaG_FD_89749 | JGI IMG/M metagenome (GOLD analysis project Ga0116147, IMG submission 89749) | Active sludge microbial communities of municipal wastewater-treating anaerobic digesters from Japan - AD_JPNHG3_MetaG | ecosystem: Engineered > Bioreactor > Anaerobic > Digestate | place...
ATTTTATAACAACAAATATAAGCAATTATTTTCACAATTCCAAATAAATGTTGTTGGTTAATATTAATTTTTGTTTTTCAATTTAAGTTTTCGTTAATAACTGCTTATATTTGAAACCGTTATGTCTGGTAATTATTCCAATAATAAAGAAACAAAAAGATTTTCAGTATTAATTGATGGTAAATTAAGATATAGTAGATGGGTTAGAAATAAATTGGGTACGATGAAAAAAAATGTTATTTTAAAACACTATCCCAATGCAATATTTTTACCACAATATAGAAAACATAGATATTTTTATTTTATAGACACACCAAGAAATAATAAAAAACATAAAACATCTATAAATCATTTAATATTACCATATCCTAAAAGAAATGATGAAATTATTGGCGTTATTTATAAAATAAAAAACAAAATAAACAACAAATTATATATTGGACAAACAATTCGTTCAATAAATGAAAAAATATTAGAATATAAAAATGGTTTGGGTAATGATTATATTAATAATGCATTCAATAAGTATGGTTGGGATAATTTTGAATTTACAATAATTGATACGGCAAAAACAATTCAAGAACTAAACAATAAAGAAATTAAATATATTAGTGATTATAAATCAAACCAAAAAGAATTTGGTTATAATATTGAAGGTGGTGGTAAAAATATAATACCAACAAAAGAAACTTTAGATAAAATGTCTATTTCTCATTTAGGTATTAAACAATCTAAAGAATGGATTAATAAAAGAATTTCAAAAGCAGGTAGTAATGATGCAAAAAAATACGGTAGAAAAAAAACAAAGCAAGATAAATTAATTTTAAGTAAAAATTCTTCTAAATATTGGTTAGGTAAAAACCATACAGAAGAAACTAAACAAAAAATTAGTAAAACAAAAAAACAAATTGGATTGTCTGAAAAACAAAAAGAAATAATTTGCAAAAAGGTATTTAAAGTTAATTTAAAAACTAATGAAATTATTGAATTTGAATCAACAAAAAAGGCGAGTGTTTTTGAAAATGTTAATCAATCCACAATATCAAGATGGTGTAAAAATGAAAAAAGAGTAAATGGTTATTTATGGAAAAATTAAAATATTAGTGGTTTGAATATATAAGCAGGTTTACCTTATAAAAATTATTAATTTAACTAATATAATTTAATATCTCTTTATAATAAACATTTAGATAATATTTTTAGAGTATATTTTTAATATTTCAAGAAATTTATTTTTAATATCATTTACATTAGATTCAATTAGTTTTAAGAATTTCTCTAACTTCATCAGATGAATTCTTATATACTTCTTTTAAGGTTTTATTTGTTTCTTCCATCATTTAATTATTTTTATAATATACGATAAATAATTTAAATTGTTACAAATTATTCAACAAAGTCAATTGTTTTAAAATTTTCCAATTCTAACGATAATTTTTCATAAATATCAATCAACTCATTTAATTTTTCATGTATTTTATACATAATATTAGCAATTTGGTTAATATTTATATTTAATAAAAAGACATCATTATAAAAATCTATCCAATTATTATTTATTTTATATTGACCAATAAATGTTAAATTTTTTTCTATGGGATTAAATTTAACTAATATTCTTCTATCACTATATTTTTCAAAATTTACTTTCCATTCCATAAATTTAAAATTTTAAGAGATATCTGTCCAATTTCTATCAAAGATTAATTCATTTTTTGCTCTTGTATATGCAACATATTCTAAATTTTTTTCTTGTAAAAATTCCCAATTTTTTGTTGTTTTCATTGGTAATAAATCTGGTCTTATTATAAAGACCCTATTTGCTTCAAGACCCTTTATTTTATGTATTGTACTTAAGCAAATTCCTTGAATTTCATCACTAAAAATTAAACCAATTTTATTTTTTAAATCAACAATACTATTTGATAATTTTGCTAAAAAAAGTAATGTTGTTACTTTATCTTCTAATGTAACATAACCACTATGTTCATTTGGGTTTAAAATACCTTCCTTTTTTAATTCTTTTCTATATTTAATTAATTCTCTATCCCAAAAAAGAATTAAATTGTCAATAGATTTAATATCACCAATTAATTCAATTAACTGAACACCAATATCAGAACCTTTCACAATTGCTTTTTTTTCTTGTTCTAAAAATTCAAAAAATAATTTAATTAATGGTATTGTTGTTCTACATAAAACAAAATCACCACTTTCTGCTTCTTTTAAAACATTACCATCCCTTACAATACCATCAGGTGCATTGGGTAGTGCTTTTATATCAGGTACAATTTCTTGTGCTTTTTTTATTACATTTTTTGAACATCTGAATGACGTTGATAATGGTAGTGTTTTAGTATTTGGGAATTTACTAAACCATTCAAACGCTTTTTCATCTGCTGCATTAAATCCATATATACAATTATGTGTTAATATATTATCAGCAACATATGTTTCGTATTTATCAATTTCTAAAGAATAAACTAAACCAGAATATTTTTCATATTTTAATTCATATATTTTTTGAATGTTGTGCAAATTTGCATTTAAACTGCAAATTTGCATTAAATCTGGAATAATATTAATTGCATATATTTCTAAAAAATTTTGATTATAATCCATATTCCAATTAGAATTCCATATCGGGTAGTTTGAATTTTTATTAAAATCATTAAATATTTTATCTTTATTTGCTAAATAATAATTAGCATCTTTATATGCATAATACAAAGAATAGTACGATTTTAAAATCCAAATTTTATTAACATCACTTTTATTCTTAAAAATTTTAAAAAAATCAATCTCATTTCTTATTGTGAATATACGTATGTGTTGAGTTTCATCCATCAATTCAAACAAACACAATACAAATTGTAATTGTTTTGTTTTTTTTATTTTAACCAAACATTTATGTTCTGGTGTATATTTAGATTCACATCCTCTTGAAATTATTTTTATTAAATTTCCATTATAATACCTACAACCAATATTGTTAATTTTACTTTTAATAAAGGAATTACTTTTTCTATCGTAAGAAATAATTAAATCACCAACATTTAAATTTTCAATATCCTTTTCTGTATTATCATTCATTAATATTTTTGTTCCTTTAGGTTGACATTGATAATAATCACCAACAGATATTAATCTACCTATATATTTACCAGTAGTTTTATCTTTTTTTATTAATTTTTCTACAATTTTTATTTGACAACGATTTAAATCTTGAACTTCATCAATAAAAATATAATCTTGAGGAAACATCCAAATACTACTATCTATTGCTGGTAAATATATCATATCAATAAAATCATAATTTTTTCTATCAATTGTTGATTCTTCTAATATTTTTAATATTCTTTTAATATCTTTATTTTCTTTAATTGGTATATTATATTTTTCAGCAATATTTGGAATAAATTCTGAATTTGTTGTTAATGTTAATCTACATAAATTAACCATTTTTTTTATATTATTTAAATATAAAGAAATATCATCGTTATCATCAAATTCATCGTTTAATTTCCAATTTTTTGATTTTGATTGTATTATTTTATCAATTTTAAATTCATCGAATTGTATTTTATCACCATATTTTCTTTTAATTGCAGACGTACCTAAACCATAAGTTGTATAACATCTAACATATTCGGGTAATTTTGTTTTTAATTCTTCTTGTATGTGTTTATTGAACGCTAAAAACATAATAGATTTATCTTTAGGTAATAATTTTACTGCATCAACTATGGTTGAAGTATTGTGTGTGATTGTAAAATCACCCAATAAAAATCTACCATTACCATTTAAAGTAAATCCAAAATATAAACCTTGTGATATAATATTTTCTTTTATTTTAAAAGAAAATAAATTATTGTAATTTGTTTTTTGTTTTCTTTTATATACTAAAGGTAATATGCTAGTATTTCCATTAATGTCAATTTTCCAAAAAATGTTATTTCGAAAAGAAAATATCTTTTTCTCTTTATATATAAAACCTAAACTTTCACATAAAAATTTCAAATTAACTATTTTCCTTTTTGAAATTATTGTTAGTTTGGATGTCCTGTTTTTTTTATTATAATAAACATCAAAAATACCCGCCAAGATTTTTTTTCTATTTTCAATAGAATTTATTAGATATTTGTCTGGTATTGATAAATGAATATTCTTTTTGTTTTTATCAATATTAAAAATAATACACTTTTGAAAATCATCGGAATAAAAACCCTTTTCATATTTTTTATTTAAACAAACACTTGTTTTATTTAAAACAAAAAAAGAATTATCTTTTAACTCCAACAATTTTTCTATTATTTTTCTTGTTAACCTAAAATCGACAAATAAAAATTGTTTTATATTATTTTTTAAATTATATCCTAACCATAATCCTAATAAATATGGATTTATTTCTGTTTTATTTTCTTGAAATTCAACAATGGATTTTTTTAATTTAATATTTTTTAAATAACCATTCCATTTTTTTGAATATTTGAGTTCATTTAGTGGTGTATCTAACAAAATTTTAGAAATTTCATTGTAATGTGTAATTACATGAACATCATTACAAACCCAAGAATATCCTATTTCATTTTTTATTTTATATAGTTTACCATATCCAATATTTTTATTCAATACTTTACGAGGCGATGAATCATCACCCATTAAAAAATCACCAATTTTTATATCTTGAACCCTTTTTATTGTTCCATCATACATCAATACTGGTGTATCATATCCAAGACATTTACCTGTACCAGCATATGCTTTTATTAAAATATTTTCAGGTCTTTTTTTTGTAAATAAAAATATTCTTTCTTGTTCTTTTGTTGGTTTATTAATCATTTGTAGAAATCCAATTATTGTTTAAAATCCCATTTTTTAATTTATATGTTTTCATTTCATTAAGAACCAAAACAGTTAATCCTTCTTTTCTTTCAAAAATTTTATTGTTATAATATATATATTTCATATCTAAATTATACAATTCTTCAATATTTTCCACCTGTATGTGATAATTTGAATTCAAAGAAAATGCAATATCTCCTTTATCTTTCATATTATTCCATAAAATTTTTGCAATTTCATCACTTATTTGTCCTAATAGTTTAATAGTATTATTCATGTGTTTAATTGCATTTTCAGAAAACTTATCATTCTTTTCAACATATATTTTTTCCAATAAATATCTTGTTAATTCTATTGCAAAAAATCTATCTTCTGGATTATTTTCATAATCATTTGATAAATCCACACAAGGTCTACCATTTTCATTTAATGTAATATCATATTCAATATTAAACATAATAAAAATAATATAATGCAAATATATATTATTAATTCTAATAAGACAACTAATTATAGCAATTTTTAGTATTTATATTAAAGAAATAAATTTAAATAATCCAATTATTAAATTATAAATATGGCACTTATATCAACAACAGAAAAAAATAAACTTTATTTAAAAGTTAAACATGTTTTAGGATATCCATTAAGACCTTTTGAAATAACTAATGAAATGATGGATTCATATCTTGAAATTGTTATTGAAGATTATTCTTCGTTAGTTAATAATTGGTTAATTAAACAACAATGGGTTAGTTTGGAAGGATTAAATAGGGAAAATAGTGATTTTTTGGCTGCATTTACTCATAAATCCAATGCATATATGAAAAGTTTTACATATGCTTATTCTAAACAATTGGGATTAGGTACAAATGCACCAGGAGCAAAAGGTTGGGAATTAAAAAGAGATTTTATTATAACTGAAGAAAACACACAACACTATTTAATACCTAAAGGTCGTGAAGTTAATGAAGTTTTATGGGAAACACCACCAATTATTGATGGTGGTCTAGTAGACCCATTTGCATTAAATGCTTGGAGTTCTGGATTAATGGGTATGTCTTATTTAGGTCGTCCTGCATTATATGTTCAACCAACATTTTCAACATTATTGGCAGCACAAGACCGTAGAATGAAACAAAGAGTATTACAATCAATTTTAACATATAGAATTACAGGATTAGAAACTGGTGAAAAATTATTACATTTATATCCAGTACCAAATGATAGATATGAAATTGCAAATAGTTGGGGAAAACATTATGCTGGTAGAAAAGTATGGTATTGGTATTATGATACAAACAATGGTAAAGATAGAGATAGATGTCTTGAAGAAAATGATGATGTCGTAAGATTACCATCAGACCCACCAACAAAAGTATTAAAATGGGAAGATATGAATGATGTTGCACAACAACAAATAAGAAATTTATTAATTGCTCAAGTGAAAATTGTTATTGGTGGTGTTAGAGGATTTTATAGTGGTGAATTGGGTGTTAGTGAAAAACAACTAACAATGGATTATCGTCATTTACTTGAAGAAGGTACAAAACTTAAAGAAGACACTGAAAGATTTATTATTGAACAATTGGATAAAATAAGTCAGGTTAATTTAACGGAAGAACGTGCGAAAATTGCAGAAAATGTTAATAGGGAACGTGGTTTTCAACCTTTACAATATCCTATTATTGTAATTTAAGTTTGAATTTCATATTCCACAATCATAAATATGATAATAATTCAATGATGACATTATTTTTCTAAACTTTTTTTTATAAATAATTATCTATTATTATAATTCTCATTACCATATCTTTCTTTTTTTGTTTTTTTCATTTTAATAACATTTTCCCTATTTTTCATTGGATTGTTTTCACCAAATTTTTTATATTTATCATTTGTATTTATATAAAAGATATTTTTTTATATGAAAAAAAGAAAACAATTTATTGACCTAGAATCAAATCGAATGGGTTTATTTATGAACAATAATTCATTTGATTTGGATATTATGTATGGTAGAAATTATTTACAAACAGATAATGCTCAAGAAATTATACTATATAAAATAAATGTTATTGAAAGTAAAACACATGACCTTTATGGTCAAGCAAAAGCAAAAGATAAAAAATATTTACCACCAGTAAGATTGTCCGTTATGGTTAATGTTGAACAAAGTAAGCAAGAATATTATGGTAATAATCAAAGCGGTATTGTTCGTGATGATACGGGTAGTTTGATTTTTGGTGTTTATTTAAAAGAATTGGAAGATAAAAAAATTGATATTGATAGGGGCGATATTGTTATGTATAACATGAGTGGTGAAAAAAATAGATTTTATGAAGTTGAAAATGCTAATAATGTTACCGATGAAACAACTAAAACAATTGGTGGATTTAAACCATATTGGAAACGTGTAACGGCAGTTCCAGTGCGTAGTGATGTTGTCGCATTATTCGAAGGTGGTGAACATGGAGAATTTAGAGTTTAATTTTATTTTTTATAAATCTTCTCCAAATAAATGAATAAAATGGTTGCCAATCGTTAAACTCAACAATACAAATCTCACCATTTTTTAATGTTTTATTTTCTTTATCATCACAATATTTATATTTTTCAACATCATTCCAATATATTCTATAAAAATCATCATCCGTTTCAAAAGAAAGCGAATGATTTAATTTTTCAATATGATTAAAATTTTTTTGAATAAAATTATCTCTACAATCTATTGCAAATAAACTATTAAATGTTGGTGATGATTTAATAAATAACGAAAAATTATTACCGTAATCTTTTCTTGCTATTAAATTTAGTGCCTTCCAATATGTTCTAGGTAATTCATAATCCCATTCTTTTTGTGTTGTGGCATATTCATATTCAATTTTACATATCAATTTCTTTTTTCTATCACCACTAATTTGTATTAATATAATATCGTTTTTATTGTATTGATTTTCACATTGAATTTCAAAAAAAATATCACATTTAACAAAAAAAAGTGGCATGTTTTTATTCAAATAATGACACATTATAAATTCATTTTGATGATTAATTTTATAATATTCATCAACCGCATTATAATTTTTCCCCATTATTTAACAAATGTTTATTCTTAATTTTATTCAATTCTTCTGATAATATTTTGTGTTGGTCTTCTGATTGAATACCTAAATCATCACCAAATTCAATGAAAATATCAATAACAAATTTAATATATTCTTTTTCTTTATTAGATAAATAAATGCTTTTTTTTATAAAAAGAAATAATCCTATTGAAAGAAATAGAATTATTAATATTAATAAAATAATTAATATAATGCATATTATTGTCATTCATTAAATTAATTCAAATTTTAATTACTTTTTTTGGTCTTTAGATAATCCAACAAACAATTCAAAATTTATTTTAGAATGTGATTGATAATTTACCAATTCAAAATCATCAATTGTTAAATTTGTTATATCTTCAAGTGTGTTTAAATTTTTATTAATTTTCATTTTCGGTAATTCAAAGGGCTTTCTTTTTGTTTGATTTTTAATATTTTCAATATGATTAAGATAAATATGTGTACATCCACCAATCCATATAGCAACACTTGGAATCATATTACATGCTTTTGCCATTAACATTAATAATAAACTCATTGATGCTAAATTATATGGAACACCAAGCGCAACATCACATGAACGTTGATACATGTTTAAATCAAGATAAAATTTGGGTATGTTATTTGTTTCCAATAAATCTAAATTTGTTTCAAATAACATTTTTGGTAATTTTAATTCTTTTACTGCATATTTAATGCGTTCTTTTTTCGTTAATGGTCTTACAATAAAATGATAAAGTAAATGACAAGGTGGTAATGCCATGTTATTAAAATCAGATTTATTCCAAGCATTTATAATATGATAACGACTATATGGATTATTTTTTAAACCATCAATAACATCTTTAACTTGGTCAATACCATTTTGATTTCTCCATTGATAACCATAAACTTTATCCAAATCACCGGTCGGCAATATATGTAGTTGCCTTGCACGAACTTAAAAAATTAGTATAAACTTTAATTAATTTCGCATATGATATTAATGATTATACACAATTTTGTTACAGTGATAGTTTTTGTGATTTATTTTATTATGGTGAATATGCCGTCATTTTTAATGCATCTGGTTTAAAAGTTTGGCATTATGGTGATGAAGAAGAACAAGTAATTTTTTATGGAAATACCGCTAAAAATATCATACCAATAATTAAAGGACAAAATAAAAAATTCGGTGTTTGTGATAAAAATAATCCAAATAAATTTTATTACGAATATGATTATATTGAAAATGTGGTTGATTGGATTTTGACAAACTATCATCAGTATAGAAATAAAATTATTTGGAGATAATCTTTTTTATTCTTATATTTGCCATAACTATTATTTTGTTATGTTTATTGTCTAACCATTAATATTAAATTTATGCGGTGGCAAAAAAAAAAATAAATTTGAAAAATTTAAAAATATGATTGAATTAAACAAAATTTACAACGAGGATTGTTTGGAGGGATGAAAAGGATTCCGGATAAGTCTGTCGATATGATTCTTTGCGATTTGCCTTATGGAATAACTCAAAATAAATGGGATTCTGTAATACCGCTAGATAGTTTGTGGAAAGAATATAATCGGATTATCAAAGACAACGGGGCAATTGTTTTAACCGCATCTACTCCGTTTGATAAGGTACTTGGAGTAAGCAATATAAAGAATTTAAGATATGAATGGATATGGAAAAAAGATAATGTAACCGGGCATTTAAATGCTCATAGAATGCCCATGAAAGAGCATGAAAATATTTTAGTATTCTACAATAAACAACCTACATATAATCCTCAAGGATTAGTTCAATTTAATAAAACAACTAGAAGGGGAAGCAACGGAAGCAATTACGGAAAATCGAATACAGAAAATTTTCAAGAATTCACAAATTATCCGCGTTCAATACTTGAGTTTTCATATGACAAAAACAAACTTCATCCAACGCAAAAGCCTATTGCCTTATTTGAGTATTTAATCCGTACATATACGAACGAAGGAGAAATAGTACTAGATAATTGTATCGGATCTGGTACAACGGCAGTTGCTTGTATCAATACAAATCGCAACTTCATAGGCTTTGAATTGGATAAGCATTACTGTGATATAGCGAATGAGCGCATACGGAAAGCCATCGCTGAAAAGGAGGTGGGCGAATGATTGAATTAAACAAAATTTACAACGAGGATTGTTTGGAAGGGATGAAAAGGATTCCTGATAAGTCTGTCGATATGATTCTGTGCGATTTGCCGTATGGGACAACGGCTTGTAAATGGGATACTATAATTCCTTTTGAACCTTTATGGGAGCAATATGAAAGAATTATTAAAGATAATGGTGCAATAGTATTAACTGCAAGTCAACCGTTTACCAGTAATTTAATAATGAGCAACCCAAATCTATTTAAGTATGAAATTATATGGAAGAAAGAAAGACCAACTAACTTTATGATGGCAAAGAAGCAAATAATGAAATATCATGAAAACATATTGATATTTTATAAAAAGCAAGGAACATTTAACCCGCAGATGGAAAAAAGAAAAGAAGAAAACAAGAGAAACAATAAGCCAAGAGGATTAGAAAATAAAGTATGGGATATTGAGAACACGGGGAAGTATTCTGAAAGAGTTCTTAGTGGCTCAAATGACTTGATATATCCTAATAGTGTATTAGAATTCAGTATGGAAAGGGGATTACATCCCACTCAAAAACCAGTTAAATTATTTGAATATTTGATTAAAACTTACACAGACGAAGGCGATTTGGTCTTAGACAACTGCATGGGAAGTGGCACAACCGCAATCGCCTGTATCAATACGAACCGCAACTTCATAGGCTTTGAATTGGATAAGCACTACTGCGACATAGCGAATGAACGCATAAGAAAAGCCCTTGCTGGAAAGGAGGTGGGCGAATGATTGAATTAAACAAAATTTACAACGAAAACTGTTTAGAAACAATGAAAAGAATGGAAGATAATTTTGTAGACCTAACTGTTACAAGTCCACCATATGATAA
>Ga0116147_1005347_pt1 | contig 10948 bp, 7 predicted proteins | sample AD_JPNHG3_MetaG_FD_89749 | JGI IMG/M metagenome (GOLD analysis project Ga0116147, IMG submission 89749) | Active sludge microbial communities of municipal wastewater-treating anaerobic digesters from Japan - AD_JPNHG3_MetaG | ecosystem: Engineered > Bioreactor > Anaerobic > Digestate | place...
CCTCCGACTGCCACGAAGTCCCTCACAGCCCGCATCTGGCGCTCCGACATCCTCCTGGCGTTGGAAAGCACCAGCAGAGTCGGCCTCCGGGACACAGTGGCGACCAGGCTCTGAAGCTCGTCTGCTGGCACAAGCGCGCATTCGAGCCCGCCCCGCCCGATGCCGTCTACCATCTCCTCGATCATGTCGAGGTCGTCTTCATAGTACCAGCCCATGTCCTCGTACCATGCCTTCACATCCTCGCTTCGCATAACCGCAACCAGCGGCCCGCATCCGTCCGGTGAATCCGGCAGCGGTCGAATCGGGCCGAGAACACGTGAACCGAGAGTCTCGGCAGTCGCATCAACCGTGGTCGCCGCCAACCGAGCCTGTCCTTCCTGTTTGCGGGGCAGTTCCAGAGTGACTACGTATGGCAGGTGGTCGGAGGCCAGGCTCCTGGGCACGCGGGCGATGCCGATCTCGCCAGCGACTCCGATATCGTTCGAAGCGAATATGTAGTCGATGCGGGCACTGGGATCGAATACGCCTATTGTATAGCCTCCCTTGAGGTACTCGCGCTCAAAAGGCCCCAGCGCCACCAGCCACCTACTGTCTACCAGAACCCGGTGGATAGCGTAGGTATCGTTATGCTCTCGCAACATCAAGGCCGTCTCCAGTGCATGGGTAGGCGTCGCGTTGAAGTCGCCCATGATGATCCGGGGCGTCGGTGTGCTCGACGCGATATCGGCCAATGCCTCAGCCTGTGCCACCCGGGATCCCGAGTCCGCGACTTCAAGGTGGGTAACGAACACCGTCACAATCGTGCCGTCCACATCCACCTGCGCTTCCAGTGCCGCCCGCGCTTGTGTACGGTTGGGGTTGGGCAGCTGATGGACGCGGTGAGACAGTATGGGAAAGCGGCTAATGAGAGCATTGCAGAAGAAGCCTGTGGGGCGGGCGAATATGGGGCCGTAGGCGTGGTGAAAACCGAGCCTGTCGGCGATCAGCTTCGCCTGGTCATCGAAATTAACCTTCTGGGTCTTCTGCTCTACCTCGCACAGGCCTATGAGGTCGGCCTGCTCTGCACGGATCAAGTCGGCGATGCGGTCCAAGCTATAGACGAAGTCTACCCCCAGCCCGGCATGGATGTTGTAGGTCATGACCGTGATGCGCTGCCGCGATCGGGCGCTGCCTATTGCGGGCGGCGTCGCCTGGGCATCAGCACATGTGCACAGGCCGCTAAGGATCAGCGCAATCCCGGCAATGACTAGCACCCGAGCACGGCGGCGGATTGATCCTGAACACACATGCATGGTGGACGCCTCCCCCATTGTCGTCTCCTGATTACCATTTCCTGAGCTGACTCTCCGGCCATAGGCATGATATAATATGGAAAACTGCTGAGAGGTGGACGCCATGAATCCAACTCTGTTTAGAGCTGTGGCTGTGTCAAGGGAGCTGAACCTCACCACAATCGCCTTACAGTTCGGCATCGAGCGTCCGTTTTCCTGGGAGGACACCCTGGTGCTCTCCGAAAGGCATCTGGATGGCATCCTGCCCCAGCCTGCAGGTAAGGGAGTGTACCTGTTCTCCTTCGGGACGCTGGTCTTCGTCAACTGCGCCGATAGCGATATCATGGATGTCATAGCCTACCTGAAGAAGCTCGACCGCAATCTTGGGGAGTTTGCGCGAGTGGAGTATGTAGACGACTACAAGCTGACTGTGTCCGGCGACGAGCTATCGGTCACCTACGACGAGCTCATAACGCCTGAGATGAAAGACTACTACCGAGAACTGGTGGCGGTCATTCTTGCCAAATCCACTGCGATGGAGCGCATAGAAGACGAGATCAGCAAGCTATTCGATGATGTAGAGCAGTTCATCACTCAGCTCAAACGGGGCACGCTGTCAATAAGCGACGAGCGCCTAGCTAGGCTCTCGGGGCGGATTCTGAGCTATCGATACAGCAGCATTTCGTACATCATGATCCTGGAGAAACCCGATGTAGTCTGGCGCAGCCAGGAAGCACAGGAACTCTATTCGGACCTCGAGCGCCTGTTCGAGCTGCCGGACCGTTACGAGAAGATCTCTCACAAGACTCAGACGCTGCTCGACATGACGCAAGTATTTGCAGATCTGTACCATGCCAAGCGAGGCACTCGCCTCGAGGTGGCTGTCATACTGCTGATCGCCTTCGAGATCATCCTCAGTCTGGTGGAGCGGTTTTGGCCGTTCTGATGTACTCCAATACCAGCCTGACTACCTCGGCCACCCTACCCGGGTCAACCTGATCGGCAGTGTCTCCCGGGCCGTGGTAACCGCCGGCGAAATCCGGCTGAATCAGGTTCACCGCCTCCACCCCAGCGTTTGCGAAGGACGAATGATCGCTGCCGCTGCTCATCGACTTGCGAAACGGAATGCCCAATTTCGACGCTACCCTGCCCAAATCCCGCGCCAGCTGAGTATCGTGGCCGCTCGCGTTCTCGATCTGCAAGAGAACTCCACGCGGCGATCCCACTGTGTCGATATTCAACATGGCCGCGTGGCCAAGCGGCAAGCACGGTTCCGACACATAGTGCCGCGAACCGTACATGAACTGCTCCTCGCCATTGAAAGCCACGAAGACTACGGTCAGCGACGGACGAACCGGGCCGACTGAGAGCGCCCTCGCTATCTCGATAATCGCAGCCACCCCTGAGGCGTTGTCCATGGCGCCGGGGTTATAGGTACCGTCCATGTTGCTGCCCACGTGATCAAGATGGGCGCCAATGATTATGTGATGTGCGCCCCCCGGGAGCACTCCTACCACGTTGGCTGTACGCACTGGCTCGATAGAGTAGTCCATTGACATGCGTATTGTACCGGAAGGCGAGTCGGCGGCTGAGGTTGCAGTTGCTATTGCGGTCGGGGTTGCGGCCGGGGCTGCCCCAGACCAAGCAGCAAGCTCCGCGAAAGTCGGTCTGTCGCAGGTAAACACCATGGGCTCGTTGGCAGTCGATTCAGCCGTCGGCTGTTGGCCCCCGTCGCCCTGATCCGCCGAAGCCGCGCTCGGAGCTATATACGGCACAATCGGGAAGTATCCCCTGCCTGCTGTGTCGATTTCAAGGACGACCCCGACAAACTCGGCTTGACCTGCGCCGGAAGAAGCCGCGACGCGTTTCATGATCGCTTCGATCTCGGCTGGATTCCCTGCGAGATGCATCGGAACCAGCAGTACCGCCTCGCCGCGCACCCTGTCGATGTCGGCGGCGTGCTGCAGAACTACCCCAGGGGCCGTAACCTCTCCGCTGACCCTGCAGCCAGGCGCAGTAGATGGGGAGAACTGTGTAATGAACCTGAACTGCCGTGCGACACTCCCCGACGCGCCTACGATCTCAAGCCTGGGCGGGCTGTGCATGAGCCTTGTAGGCTGGATATACGGCTGCAAATACCCGTCAAGCCCATCGGGGCTTGCAAGCCCCAGACGCCTGAAGCAGTCAGCCACGTAGTTGACTGCTGCCCAGTTTCCGTCGGTTCCGGTCAGGCGACCCGCGTACTTTGGCAAGCTAAGCTCGCAAATGATGCCTGCGATGTTCCCAAGGTCGACCTCGTCGGCTCGCTCTGCCCTGACCGCCCCGTCAAGCGCCGAGACTGCCAACAATGCGAACACCAGGCCGACCAGCGCATGCCGGCAACTCGTCCGGCCTCGCCTGCGCACGGCAAATATCGCCACCCGATTTACCTCCAGTCAAGACTTCTGCAGTTCATCTGGCAAAGGCGGAACACACCGGAAAATACCGCAAGGTTCACGGTCTGTCCCATACCCTGTATGTTTTCCCACAGGCCGGACAAATCCTTGCCCAACCCGACTTTGGCGACCTGGGTCTTGTCGCGAGCGGAAGCCATACGTCACTGCTAAGTGGATCGTGTACCCGCGTTCCGGGTTGATGTTTCGACATCCGCGTCATTCCGCCTGCAGGCGATCGGTGCTCAGTGACGGCTTCCGATCCTCTCCCATAGGGTCCTTGCCTCGGCCAGCTCGGCCATGGCCCCTGCCCGGTTCTGGGCCCTTATGAACCCCTCGGCCCGAGCTATTGCGGCCCTGAGATCGAGTACGTCGTGGAGTTGGGCCGAGAACTGCACACGCACAGTCACCCTATTGAACGCGTCCGCCAGTTTCCTCGCGCCCTCCAGCGCATCTTGCCACTGTTCGTCCATGACATGCGCCTCTACCCGAGATAGCCATGCCGGCACATCATCGGCACTCCCCAGTGGGTGCTTGAGAACCGCAGCCGACAGCATCACCGCGATGAACAGAGCGATCAAGCCCACCGGCAGTGCAATGACAAGAATGCGCTTCAGCATGGCGCAGACCTCCAGTCTCAGTAAGGTCCCGGATAATCGCCCGTGTCCACCGGGTTTTCCACACGATCGTGGTATGTGTCTACATACAGGTTACCGGAGGTGTCCAGGACGGCCAGGAAGACGTCTCGGGAGTCTTGTATCCCTTTCTTCCTGAGTTCAGAGTCCAGCCACGAACGGTCCAAGTGCACCTGCCTCAGGTTCTGGTCGAATATCACGCCACTGTATATGAGCTCGGTACCTATGCCCTGGTACTGTGTGGAGATGCTCATATCGCTCCGCGTCACAGGCTGGAATTGGGTCTTCTTCAACACCGACAACGTCCCGTTAGTCTCGAGTATTGCGAACTCCACTTCCCCAATGTCGAACACGTCCTTCACACGCAACTGCTCCATGAGATCGGATGCACGGTAGCGCAGCTTCCTCATGGCGCCTTCCATTATCTTTCCGTTCATTATCACGACCGTGGGTTCACCGTCAATGTACTTGGACGCGAACCTCCACTTTAGCGTGACCCACTGCATCGTGAGCCCCGCCGCCGTCCACGCGGTCAGCCCAACCCAGTGAGGCCACGCTGTCGATGATAAGTCGGTGGTGAGCGCGGCAGCTATGGACCCGATAGTAATGCCGAGGATGTAGTCGAAATACGTCAGCTGGCTTAGCTGTTGCTTGCCGAGCATCCGAGTGTAGATAAGCAATGTGAAGAACCCGATCACAGCCCGAACCATGACCACCAGCGTCTCGCTCAACGTATTGCCCCCGATCCGCATGATCTGCGTCGCCTGCACTGCTGCTCCTGCGGTTATGTTCTCCCCTACTCCCAGAGGGGATGCGGCAGGAAGGCGCCATGTTCGCATGGAACGGCCCCTTGATGCCACGTCGAATCCTGTGCTAAGCTTTACTTATGGACGGTGAAGCAGAGTGATCCTTCACGCAGCCTGGCTTCCTTTCGCTGACGCCGCCGCAGGGGCAGTGCCCACGGCAAGTGCACTCGCAGAGAATCAAGCCGCGCCGGCGCCCGGAGGGCGCCTTTTCATATGGGGCGAATCGCCCGAGCGTTTTGGCCTGAAGCTACGCGGTCGCAAGGGCCCTTTCCCCGGGCATCCGTTTCAGGCTTCTGCCACAGAGCTGATGCAGGCATTTGCTCTTCTCGTGGCTGCTGCCGGCTGCAGTCTGAACCGCAATCAAGGCACAGTAGGGTCGGCGGCTGGGCCCGACGCGGTGCGCGCCAGCGCAAAGTTGGTGCAGAAGCCCAGGAAGAGCCATGCCCTCATACTGCTCCCTACGGATGATGGTTATCCCATTCCGTCGCCGGCTCTGCTTAAGCAGGCACGGCGTGTTCTGCCGACTGCGCGCCTCGAGCGGTGGACAGCCAACGGCGGTTCGGTTGGCCTACACAACGCAGGTTGCTTCCAAGCCACCGGAGTAAGCATTTCGGCGCTCGATATCATTCGTCTGCTCACGGTATTGCCGCAGTCCCGCCGGGACGATGGAGGCGACTATCCCGAGCCCGACGACAGACTCGTCAGATTAAGACTCTCAGCCGCTCCCGGCAGTGACTTTGCCTTTTGGACACAGGCGTCCAAACTGGCTCTTGAGCTCATGGCCAAGCAGAGGTTCATGCCCGACATCTGCGTCTCTACAGACGACTCACGAGCGAGAGCTGTATGGCGCCCCTTGTGGGAATCCGCCCAGGACGTGTCGCGCTTTCGCGCGCTGGCCGACGCCATGCCCTTGCTGTGCAGGGCTGTGTGGCCGCTGGAGGAGTCTGGATCGGCCCGGATCGTGCCTTCGGACGTGATCTTGCGGAGTTTCATCGATACTTCGATGGATGAGACTGTCAGGGGCATGCTGGCTATGGAGCGCAACATCCGGTGGGCCGATTCCATTGCCAGGCAGGAGTTTGACGACGCCGAGCGCCGGTTGCTGGAGATGGCCATGCTCAGCAACAAACGACCGGCCTGCGCCTGGATATGCAGCCTCAACAAGGAGAAGCCCGAGATCCGGCTGGAACAGGCGCGCCTCGACTCAGTCCGCCGGGGCATCAGCGATTGGATAGCCGCCGCGAGCTTGCGTCAGGCGCCTGCCTCCAGCGTGCCCTCGGTTTCCGCTGCGAGCGGTTTCCGCACCTGTTTTCGCCTGGAGCCGCCGAATACCGAGGCCGACTCGGCGGACCATGAGTGTGAGACCGACTCCGCCGCCGAATTCTGGACGCTCCACTACTACCTCCAGGCCGCCGACGACCCCAGCGTACTGGTGCCGGCAGCTCGCGTATGGGAAGAAAGTGGCGGTATGCTGCGCTTCCTGGGCAAACGGTTCGAGAACCCCCACGAGCGTCTGCTGGCAGACCTCGGTCAGGCCGCGCGTCATTTTCCCGCGATAGAAACAAGCCTCGACACAGCAACACCTGAATCGTGCGAGCTCACTACGACCGAGGCCTACTCGTTCCTGCGGGAGGTCTCCCCGCAGCTTGAGCAGCTCGGCCTGGGAGTACTCGCCCCGCCCTGGTGGGAACGGGTGTCGAGCGGCCCCGCCAGACTCGGAGTACGTCTCAAAGTCCGATCCGAATCTGCGCAAGACGCCGGCGCCGGTGAGGAGGCCAATGTCGCACCTCGCTTCTCCCTAGATAGCCTCGTCGATTACGACTGGCAGGTAGCCCTGGGCGATGAGGTCATGAGCAAGGACGAATTCCGCCGGCTCGCCGACCTCAAAGTCCCGCTGGTGAGGGTGAGAGGCGAGTGGGTCGAGATCAATCCCAGGGAGGTCGAATCGGCCATCGCCTTCTGGGAGCAGCGCACCCGCCGCCGCGGCCTCACCGTGCGCGATGTGCTGACTATGTCGCTTGCCGGGGCCAATGACGGGGCCGACGCCGAGATAGCTGCTAGGGCCGTTACAGTCGGCCCAGAGGTTGACTCGCGCATTGACGAGGTTGGTCTCCCGGTTGTGGGCATCGACATGGATGAGGCGTTGGCCGATCTCACCTCGCGTCTCACCGCCGGAGAGCGGATCCGAGAATTGCCCGAACCCCGCACGCTCAACGGCACCCTCAGGCCGTATCAGATCCGCGGCCTGTCGTGGCTGGCCTTTCTCGAGCGCTATGGACTGGGGGCTTGCCTGGCTGACGACATGGGGCTTGGCAAGACAGTCCAGGTGATCGCGCTTTTGCTCCGAGCGAAGGAAGAAGGGACGCTCCATGCGCCCACCCTGCTCGTCTGCCCGACCTCGGTCATCGGCAACTGGCAGCGCGAGTTGGCACGGTTCAGCCCATCACTAGGTGCCATGGTCCACCATGGCCCAGGCAGACTGACGGCCGATGACTTCGCGCAAGCCGCCGGAACTTGCGACGTAGTGCTGACTACCTATGCCCTCCTGCCCCGCGATGAGTCGACACTGAACCAGATCAGATGGAACGCAGTCGTGCTTGATGAGGCCCAGAACATAAAGAACCCCGAGGCAAAGCAGAGCGGAAGCGCCCGTCGCCTAAGCGCCGGATTCCGTGTGGCCCTCACCGGTACACCCGTGGAGAACCGCTTGTCAGAACTGTGGTCGATCATGGACTTCCTGAACCCCGGCTACCTGGGTTCGTTTGCAGATTTCCGGCAGCGTTACACGATCCCGATAGAGCGCTATCGAGACGCAAAGGCGTCCAGTCGTCTGCGCAGCCTGACCCGTCCTTTCATACTGCGACGCGTGAAGACCGACCCGAGGATCATCCAGGACCTGCCCGAAAAGCAGGAGGCCAAGGTGTACCCGAGTCTCACGAGAGAGCAGGTTACTCTGTATGAAGCCGTCGTCCGCGACATGCTCGATAGAATCGAAAGCGCAACGGGCATGGAACGCAGAGGGATTATCCTGTCCACACTGCTCAAACTCAAGCAGGTGTGCAACCATCCGGCGCAATTCCTGCACGACAAGAGCAGCCTCGAGAACCGATCCGGCAAACTCACCCGTCTGGTGGAGATGCTGGAAGAGGCCATAGGCGAAGGCGACCGAGCACTGGTGTTCACGCAGTTCGCCGAGATGGGGTCGATGCTCCAGACGTGTCTGTCCCGCGCTCTCGGCTGTGAAGTCTTGTTCTTGCATGGAGGAGTGCCTCAGAAGGTCAGGGACAAGATGATCCAGCGATTCCAGAACGATCCTTCCGGCCCGCCCGTCTTCATATTGTCGCTCAAGGCCGGCGGCACGGGGCTCAATCTGACGCGCGCAAGTTACGTGTTCCACTTCGACCGCTGGTGGAATCCGGCCGTCGAGAACCAAGCAACCGACCGGGCGTTTCGCATAGGCCAGACCAAGAACGTGCATGTCTACAAGTTCGTGACGGCCGGCACAGTGGAGGAACGCATCGACCAGCTGATTGAGGAGAAGAAAGCCCTGGCCGAAGGGATAATCGGCACAGGCGAGGATTGGATAACCGAGATGTCCACCGACCAGCTTCGCGACCTGTTCGTGTTGAGACGGGAGAGCCTCGCAGAAGAAGAGGAGGCGCAATAGGATGGCTAGAAAGGACGAGTTCGGCGACACTTGGTGGGCCAAGAGATGGACTTCCGCCCTCGAACGGCTGGGCTGGTCAAGCCGCCTGCAGAGAGGAAGGACGTACGCTCGGCAAGGCAATGTGCTGGAGGTCAAAGTCCGCCCAGGGAGAATCGATGCCCGGGTGCAGGGGTCGCGCACAAGACCCTACAGAGTGACCATCAACATCGATCCCCTGAGCGACTCCGACTGGGACAGGGCGGCGTCGGCCATGGCCGAGCATGCCTTGTTCGCCGCCCGCCTGCTCGCAGGCGAGATGCCTGAGAACATCGAGGACGCATTCGATCGATGCGACACCCAGCTCTTCCCCGGGTCCGAACAGAATATCGATATGTCATGCACATGCCCTGACTGGGCCAACCCATGCAAGCACATCGCAGCGGTATTCTACGCGCTCGGCACGGAGTTCGACCGCGATCCGTTTCTCCTCTTTCTGCTTCGAGGGATGTCCAAGGAGCGCTTGCTGGCTGCTCTGCGTGAAAAGCGCGCCCAGGCAACTGAGGGCAGCGGCAGTGCAGCCGAGATCGAACCTGATGTAGTAGAGCAGCTTCTCACCCTGATCCAGGACGGGCTCGATTCCTTCTGGACCGGAGATGTCGAAGCTGCTGGATCGGTACAGATCGATGTAGCCGCCCCAGAAACGCCCCTCGGCATCATACGCCGTCTGGGCGTGCCCGAGTTCTGGGCACACGACAGGGTTCTGTCCAACTCGGACTTCATGGCCGTCATGAAAGACTACTACCAGACAGTAACCCGGCGCGCGCTCGCCCTGGCCTACCGCGATACGGCAGCCGAGGAACCGCCGGACAAGGCCACGCCCTGACGTGTGCCGGACCTGTGCCGCAGCCTGTGTCGCGACTTGTTCCGTAACTTGTTCCACGATCTGTTCCGGGACCTCTTCCGGGACCTATTCGTTGGAAGGCCCAGTCCGGCTCAGGAACCCAGTCCGACCGATGATCCTCGCAAGTTCCTGACGTTCGGCCTCACCCAGCGGCAACATCGGCCGGCGCGGAGGTCCCCCGTACAGCCCGATGATATCCATGGCGGCTTTGAGCCCCGGCACACCCCATCTGCTGGTAACAGCCCGGTTAATCTCCATCAGCTTGAGCTGCAACTCGCGAGCTCCCCGGACATCGCCCTGATCGAACAGTCTGATAACGGCCGCGCACTCATCGGGGAACACATTCGACACAGCCGCCGTCGCCCCCACCCCGCCAACAGCCAGCGTAGGCAGGAGGTAACTACCTGACCCGGCGAACACCGCGAAGCCTTCCTTGGCCGTCGCCACTATCTCGGCGATCTGCACGATATTGCCCGAGCTATCCTTCAGCCCTGCGATGTTGGGATGGTTCGAAAGCTCGGCCACGAGTTCCGAGCCCAGGTTGAGGCCTGTGTTGCCCGGCATGTTGTAGATGATCACCGGAATCGGAGACTCATCGGCGACCCCTCTGTAGTGGGCGGCCAAGGCGGCATTTGTCATTGCATTCTTGTAGAAGTGCGGCGGCAATACCAGCGCTGCCTGCGCACCGAGCTCTGCTGCCTTCCGCGTCAGCCGAATGGTGTCGCGTGTGGTCTCCTGCCCCGTGCCCGCGATGACCAGCTTTCGTCCTGCATTCGCCTGGATAACGGCCTCTATCAGGTGCACCTTCTCGTCCCACGACAGATAAGGCGCTTCACCATTCGACCCGAACACTACAACCCCGGCAAGCCCAGAACTAGCCCACCGCTCCATGTTGCCGCGAACCGCGTCTAGTGAGACCTCGCCGTCCTCGCCCAGCGGCGTCGGAATCGGAGCGAACACACCCTTAAGGTCCTTCCTGTCGATACCAGACATGAGCATGCCTCGCTTTCTCAATCGATGCAGCCCAATTGTATCGTACCTTGACTGAGTTCGCTAAAGCCAGACGCTTGGCGCCAAGTAGTTTCGGGCTCCACGCTCTCGATCATGCGGCCCCCACTGAGCGAACCGTGGACGTCACTCACTGGCCCGCCAAGCGAGCTTACGAGATGCCGCCCACAGCGTAAGAGCGGTCCATACGACCAGGAGACCAATCTCGAGCCAGGTTTGGGATGTGACGCTACCGGCCACTGATGCGCG
>Ga0116147_1005349_pt1 | contig 10947 bp, 10 predicted proteins | sample AD_JPNHG3_MetaG_FD_89749 | JGI IMG/M metagenome (GOLD analysis project Ga0116147, IMG submission 89749) | Active sludge microbial communities of municipal wastewater-treating anaerobic digesters from Japan - AD_JPNHG3_MetaG | ecosystem: Engineered > Bioreactor > Anaerobic > Digestate | place...
GAACGGGACATCCCGCCCGGCGGCGGTCGAGGCAACGGACCGCTCGGCCCGCTCCAACGCCCGGATCAACTGCCGGCCCGTGCATTGGTTAAAGTCCGCCTTCCACGCGTGCTAGCCCAACGCCAAACGGACCAGCCGGCCCGGCCCGCCGCCAGCCCGCCTTGCCGGCGGCGGTTGAGGCGAGCCCTTGGCCGGTGCGTCCGAAAAACGGTGGCGCCAGCTCAACACGGCGCGGTACAGCCGTTGGAGCGTCAGGAAAGCCCCGAGCCGCCGCCTCTCCGCGTAGATTGGCACTTCCAGCAACCTGCCGTCCGGGTCCTCGCGACAAATGTCCCGTTCGTCCACTCTCCACGGTTTCAGATTGCTGCAGGCCGTCGTGTAATCGAAATTGACGCGTCCCTGGCGCCGGCCGTACTTGAACACAGAGGTGTCAATGCGGATGCCATTGGCCACCAGCGCCCGCACCACGTTTTGCGAGGGGCTCACGGCCCAGTTCGCCGCCCGGAAAACAAAGCACTCATACGCGGGCCAAACCGGCCGCAACAAGGTTTCGAGGTAATCCTTCCCCAGCCGGACAATCTGGTTGAGGCGCTCCGCTTCGAGAGCGGCAAAATTGTATTCCGACCAATCCTGCTGCCAGCGGCCCTGTTCGTAACGGGAATTGAAGTACGAGGCATGAAGGTGCAACTGCACGTCGTGGCCGCGGCGCACCGCCCCCCGCAACTGGTCCACAATCGCCCCGTAATGGCAGTCATCCCGGCCCACCTGGTGCCGGTATTCCTTGAACTTCACTATCTCGGCCACGTCCGCCATGAGGGTCAGCCGGGCGCCATACCGCTCGAACTGAGCCAGCATCCGATCCGTCGGCTCGACCATCAGCTCGCGCGGACAACCCTCGCCGTTGCCGTGGATTTCGTAATCGGACGTGAATAAAACGGTCAGCATTTCCAACCGGTTGCGAAGCTGCAGACTCAACAGTCCCGCCGGAGCCGCCCGCGGCTACCGGCCGCGGTCGAGGAGGACTTTGACAATGCGGCCGGCGGCCTGTCCATCCCAAAGCGGGGGAATGCTGCCCAGCGTCAGACCCCGCCCAAGCACTTCGCGCAGGTCCGCCCCCAGGCGCTCGACCGAGGTGAGCCTGTTGCTGCCCACCGTAACCGTGACCGGCCGTTCCGTGTTGGGCCGCAGCGTCAGGCAGGGCGTCCGAAAGTAGGTGCTCTCCTCCTGCAAACCGCCCGAGTCGGTCAGCACCAAACGGGCGTGCGCGGTCAGCCAAAGCGATTCATGGTAACCGACCGGCTCCAGAATTCGCAAACCGCTCTCGCCATTCAGGCCGATGCCATACTGCTCACACATCTTCCGCGTCCGGGGATGCATCGGGAACACCACCGGCAGACTCTCCGCCAACTGCTTCAACTGCCCCATGATCGGCGCCAGCGTCTCGCGAGCGTCCACGTTGGACGGCCGGTGCAGGGTGACATAGACGAATTCCTTCTCCTTGATCCCGTGACGCCCCGCCAACGGGAGGGCGCGCATCTTCTCGAGGTTGGCCACCAAGGTGTCAATCATGACGTTCCCGACCAGTTCGATCTTCGACGCCGGAATCCCCTCCCGGAGGAGGTTTTCGTTGGCATCGCTGGAGGGGGTCAACAGCAGGTCGGCGAGCGCATCGGTCACAATCCGGTTCACCTCCTCGGGCATGGAACGGTCAAAGCTCCGGAGGCCGGCCTCGACGTGGGCCACCTTGATGCCCAGCTTGGCCGCAACCAGCGTGCAGGCCATCGTCGAGTTCACGTCCCCCACCACCACCACCCAATCCGGACGCTCCTGCAGACAGACCGGTTCGAAACCCGTCATCACCGCGGCCGTTTGGGCCGCGTGCGATCCCGAGCCGACGCCCAGGTTGATGTCCGGCGCCGGCAGGCTCAGTTCGCCAAAAAACACGTCCGACATCCTGGCATCGTAATGCTGGCCCGTGTGCACGAGCCGATAATCAAAGACCGTTCCTTCGGACCCGACCGCCGCGTTGTGCGCGCGCAGGCGCTGAAGAATCGGCGCCACCTTCATAAAGTTGGGCCGGGCGCCGGCCACCACCAAAATCTTGAGTCGGTTTGTCATGAGCCAAAGCGGGTCAGCAACACGGGCATCCCCCCGTCAACCCGCCTGTTCAAGCTGCAGGATTTGTTCCACATGCGCCAGAATGTCCTGCAAGGCCCGGCGGGGCCGGCTCTGAGGCGTGCCGGCCTTGGGACGGGATTCCAGCCGGATGGTTCGCTGGACCGCCTCCACGGAGTCCACCAGCACCAGCCGGCCCTCGGATTGCAGATGGCGGTCCACGGCCCCGAGCTTGCCCCGGAAGATGCTGTAAACCGGCACCCCCAGCGCGGCCGCTTCGCGGTTCATCGTGCCCCCACCACTCACCACCAGGTCCGAATGCCAAAGGAGGTTGAGCCCATCCACCGCCCCCTGCGGGACAACCGTTCTGCCCCCTTCAAACCAGCCCGGAAAGCGCGCGCGGGCCTGGCTTTCCTGGTTCTTGTTCCGCGGCAGCAGCACCACCTTGACTCCCGGGGTCGCCACGGCGCGGTTCATGAAGGCCTCGAAGAGAACCTCACTTTCCGGGTTGTGATAGTGGGCCTCCGTCGCCGGCGGTCGAGCCGTGGCCAGCACGCGGGCATCGGCCACGCCGAGCGATTCCAGCAGTCGCGGGTCGGGATTCAGGTCGCCGGCATAGACATCCTCCTTGATGCCCTGATAAAACCGAATCCGCTCCCGATTCCGGCAATGCAAGGACACCGGCCGCAGCACCTCGGGCACGATCTCCCACCGCGGCCGCAGCAGCCAGGGGGTCTCGGCATGCTCATAGTCCATCACCATCACCGTCGGCACCCGCAACAGGTTGCCCAGCAGAATCTGGGAACGCGACCCGTGCGAGAGCGCCAGAACCGGCCGCTGTTGCAAAAAGAACGGCAGGAGTTGCAGCGTGCGCCACCCCAACCCCCACACCTTCATCAACCGATTCTTCCCATAATGCCGGCCGATGGGCCGGCAGGACAGCCCCATTTCAGCGGCCAGGTCACACACCTGGAAGGCATCCCGCGCGGTCACCACCGGCCGCCAGCCCCGCCGTTCCAATTCGCGAATGATCGGCTTGAAAAAGGGCACGTGGGGCGTGTTGTCCAGGTCAATCCAGATTTTGGCCTGCCCCCCCGCCCGCGCGACCGCCGCCGACCGGAGGACAGGCTTCGCCCCCGTCAGTTCGCCCGGGCGACTGACTTTTGGACCATTAATGGTCGTATTCACTTTTATTACTGACACCGCTTCAAACCTCCTGCGCACAACCCGGCCTCAGGCCGGCGCACAGCAGGGAGTTTTCCGCGGAAACCGCCGTAGATCCGTTACAAATCTTCTGAAAGCCGCGCGGGTACATGCTGGCGGCATTTGTTGAGGACAGCCGCCACGTTGGCCCGCGACTGGCGCATGAGCGCCGCGGCCCGGGCCGCCGCCTGCTGTCCGGTTTTCTCCGCCTCCAGGACCAGCAGGGTGATGTCCATGTGACCCGCCAGCCGCGGCGTCGGACTGGTCTGCGTGACGGCCGGCATGTCAAAAATGATATAGTCGTAATCGCTGGCCTTGAGCTTGGGCATCAGGTGACTGAAATGTTTCGGCAGCACCATGGCCAGCTTGCCGGCCCCCTCCTCCTGCACCGAAGCCACGAACAGCCGGTCTTCGACCTGCGCCCCCGCCCGCTTGTCTTCCTCCAGGACGTCGGCCAGACCGCATCCGGGCTGCCCGCGGTAAAACGAGTGGGCCATCCCATGATTGTCTTCGTTCATGTCCACCAGCAAAACATTGCCGTCGCCGGTCTTGGAAAGCTCGGCGGCCAGGCCGCTGGCCAGGGTGCTGACCCCGGCGCCGGGGTTGCAGCCGGTTACCGCCACCAGTTTGGGTTTTTTGAGGTTCTGGTTGTTCACCTCGAAATAGGTGATCACCCGTTCGCGCAGCCCCTCCGCGTAGCTCTTCAACTCGTCCCGCGGGTCCCACTTCGCGACCGCCAGCGTGGTGGCCTCCTGCCCCTTCGCCGAGGCCCGGCGCCGGTCGCCCCGCCACCAGCGGCCCAGGCGCTCGGTCCAACTGGTATCGGGAATCGTCAGGAAGACCGGCAATTTCAACAACCGTTCCACGTCTGAAGTTCGCTTGATGCTGCGGTCCAACACCATCTCAATGGCAAAAGCCAGCCCCAGCCCCATGCCGAGGCAACCCGCCACGACCACCGCCAGCAGTTTGAGCATTTTCTTGTAATCTCGCTTTGGCGGCGTGGGGTTCTCCACCACACTCATGTTGATGACCTTGCCGCTGACGGCCGCCTCCCCCAACTGGCGCTGCTCGATGCTGCTGACCACCGAGTGATAGCTCCGTTCCTCCTCATCCCGCTGGCGGGTCAATTCGTTGATCCGCGGCTCCATCTCCAGCACCTGCGCCGCCTGCACCTGGATGTTGCTGAGGCTCTGGCCCAGAATGGCCACCCGCGCGCTTAACCGCTTGATTTCAGCCAGCTCGGCCGCCACGTCGCCCCCGGGGGCGTTGGTGGCCCCGCCCGTCCCGACATACTGGGTCAAAGCCGGATAAAGCTCTTCGAGGTTTTGCTTCTGCTGCATCAGCTTGGCGATCTGGCCCTGGACCGTCTGCACCTCGGGATGAGCCTCCTTGTAACGGAGCAGCAGCTCGCGCTCGCGCCGTTTCAAACTGTCCAGTTCAGCGGTGATAAAACCGTAGTCGCCCAGTTTCTCCCGGGGAATCAATGTCGCCAGCGAATTGGTGCTCCCCCCGGCAGCCCCGGTCAGGTCGCCCAACACCGCCCGCCGCTCCGCCAGCTCGCGCTCGGCATCCAGCAGGCTGTCCTGAATCTTGGCAATCTGCGTCTGGTAAGCCCGCTTGGTTTCATCCAGGAACAACACGTTGGCCCGCGTTTTAAGCTGCTTCAATTCCTCCTCGGTCTGCCCCAGTTTGCGGCGCAGCTCTTCCCGCGTGCGCGAGTAATAGTCATCCAGCACGCCCAGCCGCTGGTGCACCTCATAGTGCTTGCGCATGTAAGTGTGGATCAAGGCCTCGAGCACCGGCTGAACGACCGTTTCGTCCGGGTGCTTGAAGGAGACGGTGATGATGGAACTGCGCGGCGGGTCCACCTCGATCCCTGAAGCGACCACCCCGGCCGCAGCCAGCCGGTTGCTGCCCCCGCCCTTGAGCGCCAAAATGCGCTCGGCTCCAACCTTGTCCACCACCTGCGCGGCGACGTCCAGACTCGTGAGAATTTCGATTTCCGAGGCGATGATCGTCTGGGCGTTGGCGTCCAGGGGCCGCGGCCCCTCCGATTCCTTGCCGGGGGTCGCGGCGCTGGAAGGCGCCACATAATGAACCATCAGCTTGGCCTTGGAAATGTAAAGCGGCGGACGCACCAGCCGCACGGCGAGCGCACCCACCACGCTCAACGCAAGAAAGGCGAGCAGCAGCCACTTGTGTCGAAAAAGCGTGTAGATGACGTCGTCCACGGTCAGCCCCTTGGGGGGCGGCTGACCCTGTGCGCTGCTGACCGGTCCCGGATTCATAAGCCAAACCCTACTTTAACGGACCGGCGGCCAACTGCACGCACGGATTCGATCAGAGTTTTTGCCACAAATTCAATCTGTTCGTCCCGCAATTCGGGATACATGGGCAGGGAAAGGAACTCGCCGGCACACCGTTCCGCCACCGGGAAGGAACCGGCGCGCAGGCCCAGGAACCCATAAGCCTTTTGCAAATGAATCGGCACGGGGTAATGCACCCCGCAGCGCACGCCCTGGGCGGTCATCCGTTCGAGCACCGCGTCGCGGTTCTGGACCCGCACGGCGTAAATGTGAAAGGCGTGCAGGCTGTCCGGCCGCACTGCCGGTGTGATCACCTCGGGCTGGCCGCCCAGCAATTGGTCATAAAGCCGGGCATGCGCCCGCCGGGCGGCGTTGGCCTTGTCGAGCCGGCGGAGTTTGACGCTCAGCACGGCGGCCTGGATGCCATCCATGCGCGCATTCCAGCCGATAGTGGAATGACAATGCTTCGCGGCCTGCCCGTGGTCCCGCAGCATCTGCAGCCGCGTGAGCACGTCGGACTCGTCCGTACACACGGCCCCCGCCTCGCCCAGGGCGCCGAGGTTTTTGCCCGGATAAAAGCTGAAGCAGCCGGCCACACCCAGGCTTCCGGCTTTGCGCCCCTTGTATTCGGCCCCGTGCGCCTGACCGGCGTCCTCCACCACCGGGGTCCCATGACGCCGGGCCACCGCCAGGATCGGGTCCATGTCCGCCATTTGCCCGAAAATGTGCACCGGAATGATGGCCTGGGTTCGGAGCGTGATGGCCGCCTCGAGCTGCCGCGCGTCCATCGTGTAGGTGCGCTCGTCAATATCCACGAACACCGGCCGCGCCCCGCAGAGACTGATGGCCTCGGCCGTTCCCATGAACCCATTGGGCACCGTGATGACTTCGTCCCCCGGCCCAACCCCCAGCGCCAGCAGGCTGAGCCACAGCGCATCGGTCCCGCTGCCCATGCCGATGGCAAACTGGGTCCCGCAATACGCCGCGAATTCGGTCTCGAACCGGCTGACAAAGGGCCCCCCCGCAAACGCGCTGGCCTCGGCCACCTGCCGGAACGCATCCAGCAACTCAGGCATGATCGGCTCATGCTGAACTCGCAGGTCTAAAAAGGGCACTTGCACGGTTCGCTCTCGGGTTGAGTTCAAGCGGAGGACGACTGGCGTAAAATGCGAGCCGGGTTGCCCGCCACCACCGCCCCATCCGGAACGTCTTTGGTCACCACGCTCCCTGCCCCCACCGTCGCCCCTTCGCCGATGGTCACCCCGCAGAGGATCGTCGCGCCGGACCCGATGGCGGCCCGGCGTTTCACCCGCGTGGGCACGCAAACCCAGTCGGCCTCCGTTTGCATCGTCCCATCCGGATTGGTCGCCCGCGGAAAACGGTCGTTGATGAAAATCACCCCGTGTCCGACAAACACCTCGTCCTCGATGGTCACGCCCTCGCAAATGAAGGTGTGGCTCGAAATCTTGCACCGGTTGCCCACCACCGCGCCTTTCTGGATTTCGACAAACGTCCCGATTTTGACATCGTCGCCGATCTGGCACCCGTACAGGTTGGTAAAGGCGTAAATCTTGACCCGCTGGCCAAGCTTCACGTCCGGCGCAATCCGCTGATAAAGCGTGTCACTCATGCTCAGGCCGCTGCCCGGCGAGTGGCCGCCGGCAGACTCAGGCTGCCGTTTCCATTGCCGTTCCCACTGCCGGCCACGTGCTGGCGCCCATTCCCGTTGCCATTGGCGCTCCATTGGGTCACCGCCCCGAGCGGAATCGAAACGCCCTGCTGCCGGAGGGATTCTCCGGCGGCCTCCAGAATCCGGACCACCTCCAACCCGAACCGGCCATTGGCCACCGGAACGGATTGCTCCCGGATGCAGCTCAGGAAGTGCTGGCACTCGAGCTTCAGCGGCTCGTCCTGCTTGATATACGGCACGTAGGCGTCGCCGTAGTGATAAGAATACGTGAACTCGGCAAACGTGTCGTAGTGCGGCGGAACCTCCACCCGGGCGTCGTAAATCTTCAGTTTCTCCAGCGGCTGGGTGTCGTCATAGACGATCATTCGCTGCGACCCCACCACGGTCATCTCGCGCACCTTGCGCGGATCCAGCCAGCTATTGTGAATGAAGGCGCACCGGTTCCGGCGGAACCCGAGGTGCATCATGGTCACATCTTCAATCTCCCGCGTCACGTGGCTGCTGCCGTGGCAGGAGACGCTGATGGGCAGCTCATCCAACAGGTAGAGCAGAATGGAAATGTCGTGAGGCGCCAGGTCCCACGCCACATTGATATCCTTCTGGAACAAGCCCAGATTCAACCGCCGGGCGGCAATATACTGAACCTCCCCAATGTCGCCATTGTCAATGATCTCCTTCATCCGGCGCACCGCCGGCGAGAACAGGAAGGTGTGGCCGACCATCAGGATCAGCCCCAGGCGTTCGGCCAGATTGACCAGCTCCTCCGCCTCGGCTTCGGTCCGCGCCATGGGCTTTTCAATGAACACATGTTTGCCCACGCTGAGCGCCGCCTTGGCCATCTCATAATGGAACCGGACGGGGGTGGCGACGACAATCGCGTCCAGCTCCGAGTCGTTGAGCAGGTCCTCGAAGCACCGGGTCGTGGACACCTCGGGATACAAACGGCGCATGTGCGCGAGCCGCGGTTCACTGGTGTCGCAAACGATTTTCAGATGGCAATCCGGCGCCTGACGCAGGTTCCGAATCAGGTTGGGCCCCCAATAGCCGCACCCCACCACGCCTGCCCGAATGATTTGTTCCGTTGTTTTCATAGCCTTATGATTGAACTGATTTAATGATTCCCGCAGGCGCGCACACCGGCTCGCTGTGGGCTGCAGCGCGCTGATCCTGGCATTGCCGCCAGAGCGCCGGCAGGGTTCTCAGAATGATGGAAAGATCGAGCCAAAGGCTCTGCCGCCGCGCATATTCAATATCCAGGTTGACCATCTGCTCGAAGGTCGTCCGGTTCTTGCCGCTCACCTGCCACAGACCGGTCAGCCCCGGCACCGCGTCCAGGCGGTGCTTTTGCCACGGCTCGTAAAGATCATACTCGTAGGGAATGCAGGGCCGCGGCCCCACCAGGCTCATGTCGCCCCGCAGGACATTGATAATCTGCGGCAGTTCATCCAGGCCCGTCGCCCGCAAAAACGCCCCCAACGGGATCAACCTCGGATCCTGCTGCGCATCCAGCTTCGTCATCGGAACCTCCCCGGATTGAATCAGCGCCCGGGTGTGGCTCCGGTGCGAGTCGGTCTCCGCGTCCTTTTTCATCGTGCGGAATTTATACAGCACGAACTGCCGGCCGCGCTGGCCCACCCGGAGTTGCCGGAAAAAGACCGGCCCATCCGACCCCAGCCGAACGACCAGCGCCACCGCAACGCCCAGCAGCAAAATGGCGGGCGCCATAACCAGGATGATCCCCAAGTCCAAGGCCCGTTTCCACAACGGCAGCCGCGGCGGGTTATCCCCGGCTGCCTCGTGTATTCCTTCTGTTACCACAGGTTTCATTTTAATCCGTGTTTACAATGACTTATCATCATCTGTTATGGAAAAGTCGCAATTCCACTGATTACGGAGAGAGGGGTCGGGGTTATTACGGAATGGGCCTCAGCCCGAAGCGCATGGCGGTCAGCCGCTCCTCCCGCAGCCTGACGTAATTCAGGCTGTCCTAATGCGCTAAGGCGGTAAAAAGGAAGGCCGAGACCCTTCCGCTCAGCCGAGGGACCGTCGCAGGTTCAGGCCGGCGGATGGCAAGGGGTCAGGGCTCGCTGCAAGGGGCCAGCGGGGCAGACGACGCGGGATGCCGGGAGGGGATACCAAATTCAGGATTTCTAATGCCCGTAACCAGCGAAACCCCCGTCGCCCGCTCCCCGGCACGCCCCCTTTCGGATGCCGCGGTCCCCTGCCGCATCGCCGGCTTCGGCAGCGGCCGGACAGCCGCACGCGTCACCGCGACACACAGCACGAACGACAACGTGATCCAGCAGAGGCACAGAATCGCCATGGCGCCCGTAAGAGCACAAAGCGTGCCCGTGCCCCTCCGAGAAATCCCGCCCAACAAATCATCTTTTGCCCCCGCTCGAACAATTTCCATCGCCCGCCCCCATAGCATAACTTCTTCTCCTCAACGCCAAGCGTCATGTCCCACTCCACCGCCGCGTACCCCCCCGTCCGTCGCCGCCGCCAAGCCACACCGCGCCAGCCCAAAGGATTCAACCGCCGCCGGCGGAACGTCAGGATTGGCTGCCCTCCCCTCGAGCCGGCACCACCCAGACCGAACAAGGCGCGTGCCGCACCACCGCCTCCGCCGTGCTCCCCATCACCGCCCGCTTCAGCCCCGTGAAACCGTGCGTGGTCAACACAATCAAATCCGCGCCGCGTTCGGCGGCGGCCTGCGTGATTTGATCAAACGGCTTGCCCTGTCGCACCATCGCTTCCACCTCGATTCCCGGCGGAATCTCCCGCCGCGCCACCGCCTTGAGTTCGTTCAGCGCGCTCCGCGCCACTTGCTCGTCGGAAACCGCCAGGGCCACGCTTTCAAGCCCGGCCATGAAATGCATGGGTTCCACCACATGCAACACGTCCAGCCGCGCCCCAAACGCCCGGGCCAGCGGCACCGCGCACTTCAACGCCACGAGTGACAGCGGCGAAAAGTCAATTGGCACCAGAATCCGCCGGAGCTTCAGCTCCTCGACACCCGCCCCGCCGGAGCGTTCCCGCGCCGAGGCTTCCCCACCCCCACCCGCACCCCGGGCCTTCGCGCCTCGCTTCAACCCGGGCTCGACCAGCGCCCCGGCCGCCGCGCCGGCCACCGCCCCGACCGGCCCCGCCACCAAGCCTCCCAAAATCGCGCCGGCCACCGTCTTCCCGATGGCCTCGGTCTGTTTGGGGACGACCGAGCCTTTGCCCGGCGTTCGTACTCGTCGCTTCTCGTTCTTTGCCATAAACCTCTTCCTTCGCTCAAGTTTACATCGCCCGTCCTCGTCCTCGGCCCCGCCCACGGTTCGTGATTTCCCACCCTTCTCTAACCTGCCCGATTCCGCCGGTTATGCAACCCCGGCCGGTGTCTTTTTTGCCTGCCCGCTTTTAGCAGACACCGCGCAGGCTGCGTGCTACGATTCTCTTCATGAATGTTCCGGCTGTCGAGGTCCTAATCATTTTGCTGCTGCTGCTGGCCAATGGTTTGTTCGCCATGACCGAAATCGCGGTCGTCTCGGCGCGCAAAGCCCGGTTGCGGTATCTGGCCGATGGGGGCAACGCCCGGGCGCGGGCGGCGCTCGAGCTGGCCGAGTCACCCAATCGGTTTCTGTCCAC
>Ga0116147_1005350_pt1 | contig 10946 bp, 7 predicted proteins | sample AD_JPNHG3_MetaG_FD_89749 | JGI IMG/M metagenome (GOLD analysis project Ga0116147, IMG submission 89749) | Active sludge microbial communities of municipal wastewater-treating anaerobic digesters from Japan - AD_JPNHG3_MetaG | ecosystem: Engineered > Bioreactor > Anaerobic > Digestate | place...
ATCAGCCACCCCTGGATTATACTATATTTATCCATTTTGCGCTACATAATCTCGTTTTTGCTTGATATTACATGAAATCAGCCCCTCTGCTCTCTCAGCAAAGGGGCTTTTTCGACAGACTGTGACCGCAGGAATACTGCGGTCCTTTTTGTATACAAACAGTTGACCGATACCGCGTCTTTCAGCCGGATTGTGATAAATGTTTTTATATGCAAACTTAAAATAATATCCTTAAATGTGGAATATATACAATTTTATCAGGTAAATTTTTATACATAGATAGTAGTTGGTCTTACGCAACAAATGAAAAATATCTCGTGAGATATGTTATAATAAATAACAGAGTTGCGCAGCTCGGGATTAATTAATGGATAAAAATAATATAAAGGATAATGATCAAAATGAAGAATTTTAAAAAAGTTACAGCAACTATCGCAGCAGCAGTTCTTTGCGCTGTTCCTATGATGATGAACACAATCTCAGCAAATGCATACTATGTTTCTGTTACAGGCGGATATATCCCCGGTGACGCAAATCAGGACGGCTATACAAATGATAAGGATGCAACACTTGTTGCAAATTATTCCAAGGGCATCGATCCTGAGCCGGCAAAGAGACACGAGATCAATCTTGCAACAGCTGATGTTAACGGTGACGGAGTGATCACTTACGTTGATTCCAAAATCATTAAGAAGTACGTTGATAACGATATGGGCAACTATAACAGATCAAGAACAGCAAGAGAGCGCTTCAAGGAAGAAGTAGGCGATATCAATCTTGACGGCAAACTCAGCATGGTAGATGTACTCGTTCTTGATGATTATATCAGAAAGGGCGGCATCAACAAGGCTTCAAATATGGATCTCTTCACACGTGCAGATGTAAACGGAGACAGATCTATAACAAATGCGGATGTTACAGCTATTCAGCGCAGGATCCTTCAGCTTCCGTGGACTGAATAATTACTTCTTACTATAAAATATAATATGCACATACGAAAGGGCTCCCGTTTATCGGGAGCCTGTTTCTATATAAAAACTCCACAGCAAGCATACAGATACTGAAAAAACTGTGTGAAATCCGAAAACTGTGTGAAATCCGTTGCATTGACGTAATTATTGTGGTATAATGATGAAAGTAAAAATGGGTCAGTCTGCGTGATTCAGCCGACATGATATGTGATACCATACATGCAGCCTGATCGGAGAGAGGGAATGTAATGAAGTATATAAACAAGACAGCAGCCTTTGCTATGAGCCTGCTGCTCTGCATGGGGGTATACGCTCCCGCAGTCTCCTTCGCAGAAGAACCTGAAGGTCTCTATGCGATAGAGGACGAGACCGAGGCAGTCGAGTCGGAAACAAAGACCTCGGGCAGCTTTACCTATAGCCTCACTACAGAGGGAAACGCCTGTATCGAGGACTGCTCCGATACCTCAGCGGAACTCGTTATACCTGATGAGATAGACGGCAAAAAAGTTACGGAGCTCGGCGCAGGCGCTTTCGGAGAGTCTCCCGCAGAGACCATAACCATACCTTCTTCCGTTGAGTATATATATGCGGAAAATCCTTTTGCAAGATGTGCAGAGCTGAAAGAAATAAAAATAGACGGGGAAAGCGATTACTACACACTTAAGGACGGCGTACTCTTTACAAAGGATATGTCAAAGCTCGTTATGTATCCGCCAAAAAAACAGGGAACTTCATATACAGTCCCCGAAGGCGTGCTTAACCTCGGAGTTGCCGCATTCTACAACAATGCCTCACTTACAGAGATAAAGCTCCCTTCCTCCGCCGAGGAAATGGGACACCATACCTTCGCAGGATGCAGCGCACTCAAAAGCATCGATATGTCGGGTACAAAGATCTCCTTCATCGAGGACCTTGCTTTCTTCGAGTGTACTTCTCTCTCGGAAGTGAAATTCTATGAGAACTGCCTTTCTATCGGTCTTGGTTCGTTCTACATGTGTAAGGCTCTCACCGAGATAGAGCTTCCTCAGCACCTTATAGATATCGGTCAGAGCGCTTTCATGGCAACAGGTCTGAAGGAGATAACCGTTCCTTCATCCGTCGAGTCAATAGGCTATTCCGCCCTCGGATATGATGATAATGAAAACGCCGTTGAAGGTTTCGTTGTTATCGGCGATGAAAATTCCGCTGCACAGAAATATTGTACCGATACAGATGAGGAATACGACTATAAAAATAATTTCGAGTTCGTAAGCACTCAATACGCCGAAGCAAGAAAGGAATATCTCTCGCTTGATACAAAGCTTTCGGGCGATTATGAGTATATGATAGAGGACGGCAAGGCAACCCTTGTATTCTGCTCTTCAACTGCATACGATGTGAACGTTCCTTCCGAAATAGACGGCTATGAGCTTACAAAAATATACAAGGGCGCTTTCCTTACCTGCGACTGCTCAGAAATAACTCTCCCCGAGACCGTCACTACTATCGGCGACACGGCTTTCAAAGAAACTCTTATCGTACTGAACCTCCCTGCAAGCTGTACAACTATCGAGGGTGAAGAACCTTTCATATACTGTACAGGTCTTGAAGAGATAAACGTTGCAGCAGGAAATACCGCTTACAGCTCGGAAAACGGCGTTCTCTACAATGCCGATAAATCAGAGCTCATCGCCTATCCTATGGCTAAGTGGCAGACCGATTTCACTGCACCGAAAACAGTGAGAAAAATCGGCAAATCCGCTTTCTGCAATAACCCTTACTTAGAGTCCGCCGACATTTCAACGGTTACGGAAATCGGTACATACGCTTTCGAGGGATGTACTTCACTTTCCAACGTGAAGTTCTCGAAGGACCTCGTTGCAGTTGGTGCTGATGCATTCTATGACTGCCCTTCACTTAAAAGCATCCGCCTTTACAACAAGCTTGAAACTCTCGGAGAATGTGCTTTCGGTTACTGCTTCGATGAGGAGGCTGCTGCCGAAATACAGGAAAAACAGGCTGAAAAAGCTCAGCAGTCCGCTCTTGACACTCTCCTCGGCGAAGAGGAAGAGGACCTTCCCTCTACCGACAGGCTTGTTGACGGATTCAAGATCTACGCCGACGAGAATACTCTCGGTTATAACTACGCAGAGGCAAACAATATAGAAACCGTTACAAACACCATCCCCATAGGAAGCAAGAATGTTGCCAAAGGCTTCCTTTACGGCATCGCAGGTCTCGCTGCTGCCGCTTTACTGGCAGTTATCGGCGTTATAACAGGCAAGAGCATCAGCAGGAAAAAAGCCCAGAAAAAACACGATGAGCTTGTTAAAGCTACAAATGAGAAAATAAAAAAGAAGCGCGAAGAAGCAGAGGAGGTCAAAAAGAATGAAGCTGAATAAGCTGTTATCTGCCGCTGCGGCAGGATTCATCATCCTCAGTGCTGTTCCCTCAGCCGCTTCAGCTGTGGACGATACTATGCTCAATCCACAGGAAGAGCTTACCGACGGTACTTTTACTTACGAACTCGAAAACGGTTCGTACATCCTTACTCACTGTGAGACCGGTGCCATTGTTACGGAAGTTCCGCAGGAAAGAAACGGCTATACCATTACCGCTATTGCTGACAACGCTTTTACGGAATGTACCAAAATAACCGAACTGAAAATACCGATGTCGGTAAAAAAGATAGGTACAAGCGCTTTTGCAGGCTGTACTTCACTCAGCAAGATAACTCTTCCCGATAAGCTTACAGAAATACCCGAAGGCGCTTTCATAAGCTGTACTTCCCTTGAATCGGTGGATATCCCCGACAGCGTGACCTCTATAGGCAACTACGCTTTCTATGGATGCGCTGCTCTTGCGGATGTTACCCTCCCCGCTTCGCTCACCGACTTTGGCACTATGGCCTTTGCAGACTGCGAGTCCATTGACAATATCGATGCTTCAAAATGCAGCGGTTATAACTTTGCCGACGGTATGCTGACTGACAGCGAAAAAACAAAGATATACCGCGCTTCAACCAAGCTTACGGGCGATGTTTACATCGATAATACCGTAACTTCTATCGAACCCGGCGCTTTCTCGCTCTGCGAAAATATCGAGAACCTCTTCATCCCTTCTTCCGTTGTTACTATCGGTGACGACGCCTTCGGCTACTGCGGAGGTCTCAAGAAGATAGATTTCTCAGAGGGACTCAATACTATCGCTCCGATAGCGTTCAAATACTGCCTCGAGCTTGAAACAGTCGAGTTCCCCACTACACTTAAGGAAATAGGCGAGGGTGCATTCTTCAACTGTCCGAAGCTGAACCGCGTTACACTTAACGAGGGCCTTGAAACCGTCGGAAACGGTGCTTTTGTGGGATGTACTTCATTGAACAGTATCGCTGTTCCGAGAAGCGTTACTAAGATAGACGAAAATGCTTTCGGCTATAATATCAGTCAGGAAGGTCAGTATGAGCTCAACAATAACTTCAAAATGAGCGTTTTCTCCAATACGGCAGGCGCAAGATATGCTTCTTCCAATAAGATAAGCAGCGATTCCGTTGACAAGGACCTTAAAAAGACCGCTTTCCTGATAGTTGCGGCAGGTCTTGTTATCGCAGCTATAGTTTTTGCTATAGTTCTTATGGCAAGAGGCAGAAAGGGCGCTTCTGCATCCGTCAAGGAAGCCGAAAAGCTCGAAAAGGAACAGGAAGAGGAAGCAAACTACAAGAAGATAATCGATGAATGATATTGCATAGTCTATCAAAGCCGCAGTACTCATGAGCACTGCGGCTTTTCTTCTTACATACATGGTAAATTATATTAAGGAGATCGGATATTGATAATAGATGCACATTTACACCTTCCTGTAGGAGAGAAATTCCGCACTCTTCAGGAAAAGAAAGAGAAACTGCTTGCAGAGATGAATGAGAATCACGTTGATAAATGCATTGTTATTGCAGATTCATGGCCGGAAAGCGAGATAGGTTCGACGGATGAGCTTACAGAGCTTTTTCCTGTTACCGAAGAGCAGCGTGTTCTGGTTGCAGGCGGTATCAGTCCGGATGTTTCCTTCAGAGAAAGCCTTTCAAAGCTGAATGGATATCTTGACCGCAGACAGATCGTCGGAATAAAACTGTATACAGGGCACGAGAAATTCTATCTTGATGATGAGAGACTGAGTGCGGTCTATGAAACCGCTTTAAGGTACAATGTACCTGTACTTTTCCATTCCGGCTGGGATGATTCACAGTACGGAAATGCTGACCTTGCGGAGAAAGTGCTTGGAAAATACCCTGAGCTGAAGCTTGTATGCTGTCACTGCTGGTATCCGCATATACAGAAATGCATGAAGCTTATCAAGTATCCCAATATGTTCTTCGACCTTTCGTCCGTTGCTGATGATGCAGATACACAGAATGATATAGCAGACAGCGTAATGACACTTATAGAAAAAGTGCCGGATCGTGTTATATTTGGCTCTGACAGCTTCGGATGCAGTATGAAGGAGCATATCAGGTTTATCGGAAGTCTGGACCTTGCACCTGAGACCAAACAGAAAATTTTTTATGACAACGCAAAAAGAATATATCAGATTTAAAGGAGATAATTATGATCGAACTTATCAAAGATGCAGATACCAAACGAACAATTGCAAGAAAAGTACTCGAAGCGCTCCGTGACTGGTTTGAAGTAGATGAGAGCAGAGAAAAGTATATTGCCGAAAGCGCAGAGCAGATATTCCTTGCCACTGAAGAGGACGGGGAATACGTCGGTTTTCTCTGCCTTAAAAGGACAGGAAATGCAACTGTTGAGCTTGCAGTTATGGGAGTTCTCAAGGAATACCACCGAAAGGGACTTGGAAGAGAACTCTTTGAAGAAGCTAAGAAAATAGCAAAGGAAGAAGGTTTCTCCTTCATGCAGGTCAAGACAGTTCAGATGGGAGTGTATGAGGACTACGACAGAACTAATCTCTTCTATCTCTCATGCGGCTTCAAGGAACTGGAGGTCATAAAGGAATTGTGGGGCGAGGATAACCCTTGTCAGATATACATCATGTCACTCTGAGACAAGGTGCAATAGGGACACTTATACAGAAAATATATGCGTATTTATCCGGGGGAAACCTTTCTGAGGAAAGGTTCTCTCTTACGGAGGCGGTCCCCTCTGCCTCACGTTGTTCGGCATCTCCCCGCACTGCGGGGAGTCACCCCGAACCCCTTTCCAAAGACTTTCTGCCCCAAATTTTCAGCCTTGCATGGCACTTACTCATAGTATTACTAAAAAGTAGTTTTACAAGAGCGCCATGCAAGGCTGAAAATTTAAAGTAAAAGGCTCAGAAAAGAACTCAGAGAGACCTCTTATCAAAAGATTGCCCCGATAAGTATACATACATCTTATGCATAAGTCTCCCAGTTTACTCGTCACGCTTCGGGGACGAAAACAGCAGTCCCGATATGCCGCTTATTATCGGTACGGCTGCGCTGAATGCAAGCGCCATGAGCATCTGCTGCGAGGAAAGATCAACTGTGCCGAATACCGTCTGAAGCTGCGGAACAGCGACTGCGGCGGCAAGTACCGCAAATGATATCAGCACCGAGAATACAAGCTTCATATTGCTGAAAAGGTCTATGCCGAACAGTGAATGTTCTTCGGATTTGCACTCGAAAACGTGTATCAGCTGAGACATAACAAGGGTGATGAGTGCGGCAGTCCTGCCAGAATCCACCGAACCGCTCATCCGCATAACTGCGGCAAATGAAGCAAGTGCAGACAGTCCGATGAGTATTCCCCGAATGACGATCTTCCACATCAGTCCGCCTGCAAAGAATCCCTCGTCGGAACGTCTCGGCGGTCGACTCATTACGTTTTTCTCGGGCGGTTCCATTCCAAGCGCTACCGCAGGAAGACCGTCCGTGACCAGATTCACCAGAAGAAGCTGTACAGGCAGAAGCACTACAGGCATACCGAGAAGTATCCCCAGGAACATCGTCAGGACCTCGCCTATGTTGCAGGAGAGAAGATACCTCACGAACCGCCTTATATTGGCGTAAACACAGCGTCCCTGTTCAACTGCTCCCACAAGCGTCGCAAGGTTGTCATCAAGGAGTATCACATCTGCCGCCTGCTTCGTTACGTCCGTACCTGTAACGCCCATTGCTACGCCTACATCGGCTTCCTTGACCGCAGGGGCATCGTTAACGCCATCCCCTGTCATGGTGACTATCTCACCAAGCCGCCTGAAGCTTCGCACGATACGAAGTTTGTGTATCGGCTCTACCCTTGCGAATACCGTGTATTTGTTTATGCACCTGTCCAGTTCATCGTCGGACAGCCTGTCAAGTTCCGCACCTGTCATTGCAAGACCGCCTCTCAGCAGACCTGCCTTTTTTGCAACTGCTACGGCGGTATTTTTGTGGTCGCCTGTTATCATGACAGTCCGTACTGATGCGGCGGCACATTTGCGGATAGCAGTTTTAGCCTCCTCACGGGGCGGATCGTACATTCCTGCGATACCGAGAAATACAAGCTCACTGCTGTAGGGGACGAAGTCCGCCGACCTGCGGAAGGCAAGCACCAGTACCCTCAGCGCCCTTCCGGACATATCATTCATTTTCCGTTCTATACGACTTCGCACTGCGGAGGTCAGGGGAATGATACTGCCCTTGCTGTCCATATACATCCTGCAACGAGGAAGGATCACCTCACCTGCGCCCTTATAATAGGTCATGCGTTCTGAACCTGCGGAGCAGTGTACCGCCATGAAGCGGTAGTCACTGTCGAAGGGCAGTTCATCAAGTTTTCGGTATTCCGATGATACTGCTGAGGGAGTCAGTCCGCCCTTTGCTGCGGCAATGAGAAGCGCCGCTTCCGTAGGATCTCCCGTTACCTTCCAGCTCCGTCCCGAACTGTGGAACAATGCCGATTTCTCAGGCTCTATGGATGCGGTCGTACACAAAGAGCCGCACCTCAGTGCCTCCGCAAGTGCAGGCTCCGAACCGACATCCGCTGAAGCTCCGCCCTTTGATACCTTTCCTTCCATTCGGTAGCCCATTCCGCTGAATGTGAAATCTTCATCCGCAGTTGCAAGCTCGGTAACTGTCATTCTGTTCTCGGTTATCGTGCCTGTCTTATCCGAACATATCACCGAAGTGCAGCCGAGAGTTTCGACGCTGTGAAGTCTGTTCACAAGTGCCTTATGTTTCATCATTCGGCTTACGGCAAGTGCAAGGGATATGGTCACTGTTGCAGGAAGTCCCTCGGGTATAGCGGCAATGGCTATGGTTATGCCTGTCATGAGCATGTCGAAAACATCCTCTCCCCTGAGAACTCCTGCAAGGAATACCGCCGCACATACTGCAAGGCATATGACAGCAACCGCCTTTCCAAGCTCCGCAAGACGCTTCTGGAGGGGAGTCTGTTCATTGCCGATATCCTTGAGAAGCTCAGCTATCCTGCCCATCTGCGCCGATTTGCCCGTTGCTATGACTCGTGCTGTACAGCTTCCCTTTGTCACTGATGTTCCGCAGTAGACTATGTTCTCCTTGTTCAGTGAATTATCCGTATCGTCGGTATCTCCCACCGCCTTGCGTACTGCCTCGGATTCGCCTGTCAGTATGGATTCGTCCGCATAAAGTCCCGCCGCCCTGAGAAGTACACAGTCCGCAGGCACTCTGTCACCTGCTTCAAGCTCGATAACGTCCTCCCTTACCAGTCGGGCGGCAGGTATCTCGGCAAGCTTTCCGTCACGGTAGCACTTCGCTGTGGGCGCAGTCATGGAGCGCAGAGCTTCAAGTGTGTTCTCGGTCCTGTATTCCTGAACGAATCCAAGCACCGCATTTAGCAATACTATGAGGATTATGGTCACGGCGTCCGATATTTCTCCCAACAGTACGGATATAACTGTAGCTCCAAGCAGTATCATCACCATTACATCCCTGAACTGACCTAAAAATATCTTCGCCGCACCGTTCCTGCGGTTTTCGGAAAGGACGTTCTCTCCCTCTTCTTTAAGCCGTTTTTCCGCTTCTTTTTCCGTTATTCCCATTGGTATCATCCTTTCAGTTATACTGATAAATGATATGTCTGGCATGGACAGGATATGACACAAATAAATATCAATTCACACTTTCTTTACATATAACTAACGGCAACTCTGTTGACTGTAATGTGTAACTATGTTAGAATTAACAAGGTATTATTTAACATACAGGAAAAAATATAAAGGAGAGTATTTATGAAAATCAAAGGAATTATTGCTTCGGCAATGTCTGCCATACTGCTTTGTTCAGGTATTTTACCCGCTTCAGGCAGCATCTGCGCCGCTGCAGCAGACTCAGCCACTATCAGTGCAACAGAAATTAACGCCGGAGCAGGTAACATCATCTCGTTCCCTATCAATCTTTCAAACACTTCAAATGTCCCCAACTCAAACAGACTCGCTTTTTCTATAACCTACGACCAGCCCCTCCAGCTTGCTACAACAAGCTTCGGTTCGGATGACCCATATGTTACCTACGGCAATACAGGAATTACCAACGGTACGTTTGAAGTTAACCAGGAGGATCACATAGTTATATTTACCTCAGACAAAATCAACACTTCCCTTAAAGACGGCAAGATACTCGATCTCTATTTCATCGTACCCGAAAACGCCGTTGTGGGAAAATACAACATCACTTTCTCTGAGACCGATCTCTTCGGACAATCTTCCGATTCTTTCGCTGTTACTCCTAAAAACGGTGCAGTCAAAGTATTCAGCGAAGTAACCCCTCCTGATCAGCTGATATCGGGCGACCGTATTTACGGCACACCGGGCGAAACTGTTGAATACAATATAAAGGCAATCAATCCTCCTGAAGTATATGGCATAGGAGTTCAGCTTGATTACGATAATGCACTTAAACTCAAAACCGTAAAGGACCATGATGATCTTCCTGATGTGTCGTTCTTCAAGGATATTAAAGATTACTCGATAACACGTTCGATTAATGACGACGAGGGTATCGCCTCTATAGGTATAAGTTTAAAAGATTCAAAGATGCCTTCAGGCTCGTATGATTTTATGAAGCTGTGGTTCACTATTCCCGAGGACGCAAAGCCGGGATATTACCCTGTTATCCTAACTTCAAAATATAGTAATTCAAAGAGCGATTTTGGAGATATCGAATCCCGTCACGGCTGGATAAGAGTTAAAGGTGATGAGCCTGAGGTTACTATGTCCGCCGAGAATATAACTGCTGTTCCGGGTGAAACTATCTGCTACTCGGTTTTCGTCAACGATAACCCCGGATATGATGTTGCTTCGGTTCAGATGAAATTCGATCCGCGCTTCACTATCCGAAAGGAATCTGCCGTTCCGAACGGTGCTTATACGGTAAGCGGTCCCGCAGCTCTCACAACAAGCAATGTTGCTACACTTAATCAGAAAACAGGTACAGTTACATTCGACGATTCAGGTAAATCCAACAACAGAACAGGCAAGCTCTTCTCAATATACCTCACTATCCCCGAGGGCACAGAACCCGGAAAATACCCCGTTACTTTCATCGAAAGCTTCGCTGCTGTAAACGGTAAACAATATAAGGTAAAGGCTACAGGCGGCGCTATCACCGTCAAGAACCTCTCTACCGTAAAGGGAGATGCTAACTGCGACGGAAAACTCGATATCGCTGATGCCGTACTCCTTCAGAAGTGGCTTATGAATGTCCCTGAGACTGAGCTTCAGCGCTGGCAGAATGCTGACGTATGCGAGGATAAGACTCTTGATGCTTTCGACCTTGCTGCCCTCAGACGTCTGCTCGTAAAGTAAAGAGCGTGAATAAAGCTGAAAATAACGAATACCTCACAGGGCGGATATCCTCCGCCCTGTACTTTTTTGTCTCACTTGTTATGTTACAATAGATCATAGACACCCAAAATAGAAAAACAACTCTCAATATGATATAATGTTAAGTGCTAACAAAAACAAAAATATCATGAAAAGAGAGTTGTTCCATGAATAGTATAG
>Ga0116147_1005355_pt1 | contig 10940 bp, 7 predicted proteins | sample AD_JPNHG3_MetaG_FD_89749 | JGI IMG/M metagenome (GOLD analysis project Ga0116147, IMG submission 89749) | Active sludge microbial communities of municipal wastewater-treating anaerobic digesters from Japan - AD_JPNHG3_MetaG | ecosystem: Engineered > Bioreactor > Anaerobic > Digestate | place...
ATGGTATCTTGTCATCGGCGAATCCGGGTCGGGAAAAACCTCGGCTATCAGGAACGCCGGCCTAAGTTCACCCATCACGGAAATCGGCCCAACGACGGGCATCTCAGCGACCCGTAACTGCGACTGGTGGTTCTTTGACGAGGCGGTTATCCTCGACACGGCGGGCCGGTACACCATCCCCATCGACGAAGGACCTGACAAAGAGGAATGGAAGAACTTTTTAGCTCTCCTGGCGAGGTACCGGCGCAAAGAACCATTGAACGGCGTCATTGTTACCATTCCCGCCGACAAGCTGCTCAGCCCGGATGAAAGTGAACTGAGGGAGGACGGCCAAAACGTCCGTCAGCGAATCGACCAGCTCATGCGCACGACGGGGGCGAAGTTCCCCGTATATCTCCTCGTAACGAAGATGGATCTGATTCACGGCTTCGTCGGCTTCTGCAATCACCTTTCGGGGAAAGATGTTTCCCAGGCCATGGGTTCTCTTAATGAAAACCTAAACCCCTACTGGAATGAGTTCCTGGAACACTCCCTTGATGTGATTTCGAACCGGCTCGGAGAATTGCGTCTCATCATGGTTCACAGGAAAAAGCCAGCTGACCCCGGATCTCTGTTTTTCCCGAATGAGTTTGAATGCTTGAAGCCTGGAATACAGGTATTTGTGAAGGCGGTATTCGAAGAAAATCCCTATCAGGAAACTCCACTGTTCCGGGGGCTCTATTTCTCCAGCGCCCGTCAGGAGGGTCGGCCTCAGTCGGAATTTCTCAGTCTTACAGGAATTGTTCCTTCTGCCAATTCAGGAAGCACCGGGGAAAACGGACTCTTTCTGAGAGATATATTCAAAAGAATCCTGCCCAATGACCGGTATCTCTACCGTCCCCTGCAGGAGTTTCTCCGCTGGCGTACCCTGACAAGCAATCAGGGATTGCTGGCCTGGATTATGGTATGGTTCTCTCTATGCTGTTTTTTGACTTATTCTTTTTTCAAGAATTCTGTGACCATCGGGGAATTCACAAAAAGCTTCTACACATCCCCTGTCCTGACAGGCGATATGAGTTCGGATCTGTTGATGTTGGATAAACTCCGGATGGAACTAATGGGAATGGAACTGAAAAACAGGAACTGGTGGGTCCCTCGTTTTGGCCTTGATGAAAGTTTGAAAATCGAACAGATTCTAAAGAGGAATTTTATCAGTATATTCGATGACGGCTTCCTGAGACCCTTCGATACTCGGTTCGATAAACACATCGAAAATGTCTCACGGCATACCCCTGACGACGAAGTGGCATTGTATGTGAGCTATATAGTAAACCGGATTAATATGTACCATGAGGTCTTAAGAGGAGAGAAACCCTCTTTTATCGCACGGTTCGACAATGATTGCATTGCCCTGATTACAGGAGAATATCCTCAAATCGTTCCGGAGATTGCGTCAAAATTTGATGATATCTACTATGAGTACCTGACCTGGAATGAACACAAAGGAGAATTCCAGGGAAAAATAAAGGAACTCAGGGTGACCTTGAAAAGGCTTCTAGAGAAAAGGGGCGGAAACTTGGAGTGGCTCGTAAAAATATACATTCCAAACGTTCCGGATGTGCGTTTGCGTGATTTCTGGGGCGCAACCGAGGAAGGAAGGTACAATGAACAAATTCTCGTATCGAGGGCTTATACCGGAAAAGGGAGAAAAGACATTCAGGATTTTATAGTTTTCATGGATGAGGCCCTTACGGATGAAAAAGTAAGCGAGGAGAGCAAAAATAAATTCTGGAACTGGTATTGGCAGCACTTCTACGAGTCATGGGCCGGATTTACGGGTCAGTTCAGTGAAGGGATGGACGGTCTGGTTACCGTTTCCGCATGGAAATATATGGTCGCGTTGATGACAACGGACCAGAATCCGTATTTCCTCCTCCTCGACAGAATGGCCGACGAATTCGCCCAGGGAGAAAAGGGCCAACTGATGCCGAAGTGGGCGTCATTGGTGTTGTATCTAAACGATATCAGACAGATGTCGAAGGCAAAGACGGAAAAGACCAAAGGGACTCTGACGGGCAGAATTGAGAGCCTCAAGGAGAGACTGGTCGAGAGGACGAAGGACATCGCCGATAAGAATGAGGCAAAGAAGCACGAAGAGAAACTCAAGATTGCCAAAGTATGGGAAGAGTATAGAAAGACGATCGAGCAACTTTCTCCGGTAGCCACATCTCTCGATACCTGCTTCGGTATGGTTTCGGATTACTTTAATCCTGGTAAGGGTGAAAAACAGCCCCTGTTTCTCTCCGCCGGCAATGAGGGATTTAAGTTTAAAAGCATGGTGCGGGATGAGGCCGACGCCTCTTTCGTATGGGATGTTGTGTTCGGTCCTTACAACTTCCTCGTCGATTTCAGCATCATGGAAGCCGGCTGCGCTTTGCAGGGTATGTGGGAAGAGCAGATTTTGGGGACCCTGGAGGGAGTCGGACGAGATAAGGCGTCACAGATTCTCTTCAATAAATCCGACGGGGTGGTGTGGAAATTCCTTGCCGGTCCCGCCCAGCCTTTTGTTGTGAAAAGTAAAAACGGCTACAGTGCCAGAAAAAAGTCCGGCAGATCGATTCCTTTCAACCCGGAGTTCTTTGATTTCCTCAATGCCGGTGCGGAAAATATTACCGTTTCCCGTACCGATTACGAGGTTTCGATGAAAACGCTACCTCTACAGGTGAACAAGGGCGCGCGTTCCGAACCGTACGGGAGCATCATCTCCGTCGATTGCCAAGACGGCAAGGCTTCCTTGGAAAACTATAACTATCCCCAGAGCAAAACATTCCACTGGAGTCCCGATAAATGCGGGGACGTGACGTTGAAGATTTTGCTGCCCGACATAGCACTTACGAAAACGTATGAAGGGCAGATGGGATTTGCCAAGTGCCTATCGGACTTCAGGTACGGAACCAGGACATTCAAAGCCGAGGAATTCCCGGACGAACAGAAACGTTTGACCGATATGGGAATTTCTTGGATACGCCTGTCTTACTGGATTTCCGGTAAAAAGGCAGTCGTCCAGTTGCTGGAAAAATCATCGTTGCAGACCCCCGGGGAGATCGTACCCTGCTGGTCAAGATAGATGGAGAAAATTTGAAAAAAGGAGACTGAGCGGGATTCCGCCAGAAGAAGAGTATGTCACTTTTGGGACTCGGCAACACTCCGATTTCGGAACGCAATCCTTCCGGCGAAGACATTCGTCTCGACCCGGATTTCGAAGTGCTGTCGGGAGAGATGGAAAAGATGTCATCCCCTTCCGTGATAGGGGATCTGGACTGGAAAAAAGTCGTTGCTCTCTCGTCCGATATTTTGGCCTACAAGTCCAAAGATATCCTCGTCGCATGTTATTTGTCCGTCGGATTGTTCCGCACGGAAGGTCTGAATGGTCTCGCAAGCGGAGTACGCATACTTCGCGACCTCCTGGAAACATTCTGGGAAAGTTTTTTCCCACCGCTGAAAAGAATGAAGGCTCGGAGGAACGCAGTTGAATGGTGGCTGGAAAAGGTGAGGTCCGGCATAGCCGGTGTGAAGACGGAAATCTGGCCCGCAGAAAAAAAGGCCGCGTTCATCGATGACTTGAAAGCCATTGATTCCTTCGTTGGGAAAAACATGGACGATGCCCCAATGATGATCCCCCTGATAACAAATATTTCGGCGGTGATCGCCATAGAAGCAAGTGCGGAGGAGAAACCGCAAGATCAGGAGCCGCCCCCTGTAGAGGAGCCGCCTAGCCCATCCGAGAAGGCGAGTGATCGACACACGCCGTTGTCCGATGCAGAAACGGAAAAACCACGGGAGGTTTTTCCGGAAACGGATGCGGAAAAACTCATCAAGCAGGGCTTGGATACGCTGGGCAGGGCGGCGGCGATGTATGCGCGGCGGGACCCCCTTAATCCGCTGTATTTCAGACTCAATCGGGTCGTTGCCTGGATTCCCGTGACATCGCTTCCACCCAACTCGGAAGGTAAGACGTTTATCCCCCCACCGGATGGCGAGGTTGTTGTCGCATTGCGTAACCTACACCGATCGGGAAGCTGGAAAGAGCTTCTCCAGTCCGCGGAATCGAGGGTTCCGGAATTTCTCTTCTGGATCGACCTGAGCCGTTACTCGGCGGAAGCTCTCGAAAAGATCGGCCGTAAAGACCTTTCCGAAGCGGTTTCGATGGAAACATCATCATATGTGGGGAGGCTTCCGGGAGTTGAGAGACTTGCATTTTCGGACGGCACTCCTTTTGCGGACGAAAACACGCGGGAATGGCTGAAAGACATAGGCGGTCAGGCACAGGTGCGACAGGACATACCGGTCGGTTACGACACGGATGAACTGAATGAAGAAATAGCGAAAGACGCCGCCTTAGCCCTGGAGTTGCTGAACGCAAATAAATTACCCGAGGCCCTGAACACTCTCAGGGAAAAGTTGAATCGGGCGTCATCGGCCCGGGAGCGTTTTATCCGGGAGGTCGGTTTCTGCCGCCTGCTCGCTCAAACAAAGCAGGCGGGCATTTCCGATCCTTACCTGCAGGAACTGCTCGAACATATCGACGTCTACAAACTGGAACAATGGGAACCCTCTTTGGCCGTCGAAGCCCTTGCAACTGTGCTGTCCAGTTTCCACCTCCGGAAGGGCGAAAAGGCCGAGGGGTCGGCAAAAAGCATATTTGACCGAATTGCTGCCATCGATCCGGCAAGAGCACTCAATCTGCTCTGACGGGGAAAGAGTGAGAGCAAGGATTTATCGAAGGGGACCACAGATTTTTAAGTTTTTTTATAAGAAAAAGCATTCTCTTGTGATAACATCCGTTCTCGATTGGTGAAAATGGCATGAAACAGGGGAATAACCACAAAATATGCGTGAAAAGTGCGGATTTGTTTTTGAAACTGACGTTTATGCAATACAAAAAGGAGGTGGAAAATGGCAAAGGAAGCTTCGGTTGCCCCGAAGGAACGGGTGAATATCGTATATCGACCGGCAACGGGCGATGCCAAGGAAGAGGTAGAGCTGCCTTTGAAGATCCTCGTCATGGGGGATTTTACGATGAGCAACGACGGCAGGCCGGTTGAAGACCGCGCCCCCGTCAATATCGACAAGGACAACTTCGATGAAGTGCTGGCCGCTTCCAATGCAAAACTTCAGGCCGTGGTTCCGAACAAGCTCTCGGATGATCCCGATGCACAGCTCAGTGTCAATCTGGATTTCAAGCGGATGAAGGACTTTGATCCCGATGCCATTGTAGAAAAGGTACCTGAGCTGAAAAAACTTATGGAACTACGGGAGGCCCTGAAGGCACTTAAGGGACCCTTAAAGAATGTTCCTGAATTTCGCAAGAAGGTTCAGGAACTTGTCAAGGATGAGGGGACGAGAGCCCGATTATTGAGAGAACTCGGCATTGAATCGTAAGGGGGGGAAGATGGCAGAAGAAGAAAAAAAGGTTCAAGAAACCAAGGCAGCGGAAACTGCCGCCGAAGGCGTATCCCTCCTGGATGAGATTGTCCAGGCTACCAGGATGAAACCCACCGACGAGGGATATGCAATAACCAGGCAGGGAGTTCAGGCCTTTATTGATGAGATACTCAAGCCCGGAAAGGAAGTCCGAGTAACCCAGGACGTCGTTGATGAGATGATCGCCGGCATTGATCAGAAATTGAGCGAACAGATGGATATGATCCTTCACAACGAGACTTTTCAGAAAATAGAATCGGCCTGGCGGTCCATGAAATATCTCGTCGACAAGACGGACTTCAGGGAAAACATCAGGATAGAGTTCATGAATGTGAGCAAGGAAGACCTACTGGACGATTTCTCGGATGCGCCGGAAGTTACCAAATCAGGACTCTATAAAATCGCGTACACGAGCGAGTACGGGCAGTTCGGAGGAAAACCATATGGTTTAATGGTCGGCAATTATGAGTTCGGCCCGGGAGCCCAGGATATCCGGCTCCTGAAGTACGTTGCAAGCGTGGCGAATATGTCCCATGCACCCTTTGTAGCCGCCGCCGGTTCATCCTTCTTCGGGTTGGAAGACTTTTCGGGACTTCCCAACCTGAAAGACCTGAAGGCTATTTTTGAGATGCCTCAGTATACCAAGTGGCAGTCTTTCCGGGAATCGGAGGATGCCCGGAATATCGGTTTGGTCCTCCCCCATTTTCTGCTGCGCCTGCCTTACGGGCCCGATTCCCAGCCGGTGAAGAGTTTTGTCTACAAGGAAAAATTGTCGGAAGGGAATAAGAATTTTCTTTGGGGGAACGCCGCGTTCGCCTTTGCTTCCCGGGTCAGCGACAGCTTTGCCAAGTACCGCTGGTGCGCCAATATCATAGGACCCCAGGGAGGCGGCGCCGTGGAAGGTATGCCGGTGTACCAGTACGAAGCTATGGGTGATCTCCAGACCAAGATTCCGACGGAAATCCTCATTTCCGAACGTCGGGAGTTTGAGCTGGCGGAAGAAGGCTTTATCGCCCTGACAATGAGGAAAGGGAGTGACAACGCAGCTTTCTTTTCAGCGAACTCCGTACAGAAGCCGAAGGTGTTCGCCAACACACCGGAGGGTAAACAGGCGGAAACGAACTACAAACTCGGCACTCAGCTTCCGTACAATTTCATCATCAGCCGTCTTGCCCATTACATCAAGGTGATCCAGCGGGAAAATATCGGGACGTGGAAAGAGCGGGGAGACCTGGAAACGGAACTCAACAACTGGATACGCCAGTATATCGCGGACATGGATAACCCATCACCTGCAGTAAGGAGCCGTCGTCCATTGAGAAAGGCGGAAATAGAGGTTTCAGACGTAGAAGGCGACCCGGGCTGGTACCGTGTTTCATTGAAAGTGCAACCCCATTTCAAGTACATGGGTGCATCTTTTACTCTGTCGCTCACGGGTAAACTGGATAAGCAGTAACAGGCAGAAAGGGTTATTAATCGGATGACAGCCCCATATTCCATTCTTTGCAACAACGAGGACCGGTTATGAGGGTGTTGCGCTAAATCAAAATCATCTTTGTGAGAGGAGGAGTTGAGCCATGGCAATGACGATTTACATGAAGATCAAAGCGAAGAAACAGGGGGATATAGATGGCGATTGCACCCAGCAGGGACGTGAAAAGATGATTTTGTGTTACAGCATGGACCATTATGTGGAGATTCCCAGGGACACGCACACGGGACTGCCGACTGGGCAGCGGATACACAAGCCGCTTACCGTAAGCACCCATATGGGCAAACACACGCCCAAGCTCTTCCAGGCATGCACAACGGGCGAACGAATGGATGTGGAAATCGACATGTTCTGGATCAATGAGAAAGGGCAGGAAGAGAAGTATTTCACGATAAAACTGCAGGAAGCAATCGTTGTGGATGCAAGGGAATGGTTTCCTCCCACGTTCCTGGAGGAGAACAAACCTTACAAGCACATGAACGATTTTTCATTCACCTATGAGACCATCATCTGGACCTATGTGCCCGACGGAGTTGAGGCTCAGGATTCCTGGAAAAAACCGGCCATCTGATTTCCGGTAAAATCGGGGACAGGAACCGGGTTACGATGAAGAAAAGGGATGCCCGTACCGGCTGCTGTCCCCTTTGAGTTTCATCATGCATGAAGAGAGCTTGCTGGAGAGGATCAGGCGCCTGGAGAAGGAGACCGAAACGGGAAGCCCGAGGGATGTCTCTCGGGGGATCCGTTCAGTTATAGACCACCTGCAGCGCATGTTAAATACGCGACAAGGCAGCGTGCTCATCGCCGACGATTACGGTATGCCGGATTTCACGAATTTCCCCGAGGATGACCTAAAGGCTACGGCCGGGGATGTGGAGCGGGTCATCGGTCAAATGATTGAAAAGTACGAGCCCCGTCTTCAAAAAGTTCGCGTGCATTTCGAATCGAAGTCGGGCGATATGTTCGACCTGCGTTTCAAGCTCGAAGCGGATATGATCAGTCCTTCGGAGCAAGGCAAATCAATTCCCGTTGTGTTCGAGACGATTGTGACGTCCGAAGGCAAGGTTCACGTTGAAAGTTGATTGGAGATTGCTCCCATGTTCAACAAATACTATCAACAGGAACTACAGAATCTCCGGGAACTGGCCGTTGAATTTTCCAAAGTTCACCCGTCTATCGCACCGCTGCTCAGCGGTCCCACTTCCGACCCCGACGTGGAGAGGCTGCTGGAGGGCGTAGCATTTCTCACAGGCCTCCTGCGCCGCAAGCTGCATGATGATTTTCCAGAAATTATCCACGGCTTAATGAATATCATCTTCCCACATTACATCAGGCCGATCCCATCCTGTTCCATCGTCGTTTTTTCACCGAAACCCGGTATGATGGAAACGATCAACGTTCAAAAGGGCGTGTCCCTCGGTGCTGTTCCAATAGAAGGTACATCGTGCACCTTCAGGACGTGTTTCGACCTCGATGTCCATCCGCTGCGACTGATTTCTGCCGACATAGCACGGCAAACCGGCAAGCCCGACGTGATCCGCATCGTCCTGGAGACAACCGGTCCCGACCTTTCCCAGTGGCAGCCGAAAAAGCTCTCTTTTTTCCTTGGTGGCAGCTATAGTGAATCCACCGATCTTTTTATGATTCTCACGCGGTACGTTCGACAGATCGTCGTCAGGCCGTCGGAAAAAGGGAGTCCCTGTGTTTTCCCGAAAGATGCATTAAAACCGGTCGGATTCGATACGGAAAACTGCATGCTGCCTTTTCCCTCTTTGTCTTTTTCCGGCTACCGCCTCCTCCAGGAGTATTTCCTCCTTCCCCGCAAATTCCTCTTTTTCGAGTTGCATGGATGGGAAACTTGGCAGGAAAGGGGAAAGGGAAAGAGGTTTGAAATCCTTTTCGAGCTGATGCCGTCGCCGATCGCGCCGCCGAAGGTCAAATCGGATAATTTTATCCTCTTCGGTACGCCCGTTGTTAACCTGTTTCCTCACGAGGCCGACCCTTTTCTGTTCGACCACCGCCTGGAAAAAATTCGCATCCGCCCTGCCGGCTTGGATAAACGACATTACCGCGTATACAGTATCGACAGTGTGATCGGCCATACCCAGGGGAGCCTGGCAAGAAAAGAGTACGTACCACTGGAACGTTTTCAGCATGGTGGAGACGATCATCCGATCTACCAGGCCAATTACACACGATCGCCCATCGACAACAGCCCGGAAGTGTATCTTTCTTTGACGTATCCGCCTACAGGTGGCGAGCCGGAAAGGGAAACCATATCCGTATCCATGACCTGTACCAACGGCGAGCTTGCCGAGCGGCTGAGACTCGGTGATATCTGCATGCCCACCTCCGACTCACCGGAACTTTTATCGTTCCGGAATGTAATTCCCCCAACTTCGACGGTCGATCCCCCTCTGGGCAGCAACGCATCGTGGAGATTTCTTTCCCATCTGTCACTGAACTATTTCAGCCTGGCCGATGCGGAGAATATAAAGGAACTGTTAAAATTATACGCATATCCTGAAGGAAGGGACAGGGCGGCCGTGACCGCCAATCTCAAGAGGATCGACGGCATCGCTAATTTTCAGGTATCGCCTACGGATCGCTTGCTGCGGGGAATGATGATGAGGGGGCAAAATCTGGAAATGACCTCGCGGCATGATCATTTTGCCGGGTTGGGAGACCTCTTTCTTTTCGGGGCGGTGATGGATTTGTTTTTCGGGGTTTACAGCAGCATGAACACCTTCACGCAGTTCCATCTGAAAGACAGTCTGACGGGAGAAAGGTTTGTATGGCCAGTGAGGATGGGGGACAGGCCTCTGATCTGAAAAGCAGCCTGCTAAAAGAGGGACGGCGTTATTCCTTCACCCAGGCACTCAGGCTTCTCCATTATGTGCTCCACAAAAAGGCGGGGCCGGGTGTGCATGAACAAGGCGTGGAGAAACGTATCAGGGTGCGGCCCGAGCTTTCTTTAGCCTCTCCTGAAACCGATGTCGCCTCCATCGAAGAATTCCCGGATCGTCCGGGCCGTTTTTTAGTCACTGCGACATTTTTAGGACTATACGGAACGTCTTCGCCCCTTCCTACGTTTTATACCGAGGACTTGCTGCTGGAACGGGCAAGGGACCAGTCCGTCAGCAGGGATTTCATCGACATCTTCAACGCCCGCCTCTACTCCCTCTACTTCAGATGCTGGAGCAAGTATCGGTTATTTTTCAATCTGGTTGAAGAAATCGATCAGGAGGTTCTTGAGAGGCTGTACTGTCTCATCGGCCTCGGCGGGAAAAAACTGCGGGAGAGCGTTGAGAATCCGCATGAAAAGATTCGGTATGCGGGCCTGATGACACAGTTGCCCCGATGTGCCGAGGGATTGAAGTCGCTTTTGGCCGACGTCCTTCATGACCCGGCTATCCAAATCATCCAGTGCGTGGAAAGAACCGTTGAAATTCCCGAGGAGCAGCGATTCATCCTGGGAGTGTCGGGGAATCTTCTGGGAGAAGATGCCTACGTGGGGAGTGACACCTATGAACGTCTGGGGAAATTCAGGGTTTGCATCGGCCCCTTGACCGGAGAAGATTTCAACCGGTATCTCCCCGATAAACCCATATTTCATAGATTGAAGTCTTTCATCGGATTTTATCTGGACCAGCCTCTGGCCTGGGATGTGGAAGCGGTTTTAATCCCGGGTGAAGCAGCGACAACGAAGTTTGGAGATGAAAAACGGTGTCGGCTCGGCTGGAATACGTGGCTTTTCTCAGATGGTTTTCAGCCCGCAGACACCGCCGTACGCTTCACGGATCAGGGGCTGCATTGAAAAATACGAAAAGCTGAATCCTGATTTACGAACAGCATCCGAATCGAGAATTGCCGAAACGCTTAAGATTTCGAGATTTGAACTTATTTAGAATTTGAACAAGGGGGTACGTATGGTTACCGTCGACATAAAGTCCCTGCTTTTACATCTGAACAGCTTTTGCACCAA
>Ga0116147_1005389_pt1 | contig 10893 bp, 8 predicted proteins | sample AD_JPNHG3_MetaG_FD_89749 | JGI IMG/M metagenome (GOLD analysis project Ga0116147, IMG submission 89749) | Active sludge microbial communities of municipal wastewater-treating anaerobic digesters from Japan - AD_JPNHG3_MetaG | ecosystem: Engineered > Bioreactor > Anaerobic > Digestate | place...
CGGTAGCCCCCGTCCTGTTTTACTTGTTATATTTTATGAGCTGAAGCAATAAACTCACAGTACGGGGTATAAACGATGAAACATTATAGGACATACATCACGGCGGCAGGCGTTTGTTTGATAACAGTTGGTGCATTTATAGTGAAAATTGCATCCAAAGACGGCCAATCGGCCGTTAGGCCCGTGGCTAATGCTGCACCGCTGGCAGCCGCTCCAGCTGCCGCACAGCCTATTGTAGATACAGCATCGAAAACATCTGCTGGAGAATCATTTCTGGCGGCAATCAGCGTTCAGCCCGCCGGGGCACCTGCGCAGCCAGTCGATATGCCTGTTTTTTATGAAACCGGCTGGCAGTCGTATGATGATTACACTTGGACCGGCTCGCCTGATAATGTAGTGGGCCAATCGTCTACGTCTGGCTCAACGGTTTATTTCTCGGCTGAAGGCAGCACATCAGGCAGCACTTCTTCAGCTTCCTCTGCCAGTTCCGGTATCTCTGCCGGCAGTGTGGATTCTTCCGGCATATCTGGTGCTGCGTCCGGTTCTTCCGGCGGTTCAGCAGGCGGGTCCTCTTCCGGCTCTGCCGACAGTTCCTCTTCCGGCTCTGCCGACAGTTCGTCTTCCGGCTCTGGCGACAGTTCGTCTTCTGATACCAGCCAGACGGCCGGCGATTCGTCTGCTGATACCTCTTCCAGCGGTTCAACAACCACCTCCGGCAGCGGCGGCGCGGTTAATCCATTCAGCAATATTTATGTGACTGTTATATCAAGTATGGAACGACTGCTGCAGGATGATATTTCTGCTCCGGGGACTGCTTCGGCGGAAGTTTTCTGCGCCAAAAATGAAACCGAGTCCTTCCAAATTATCGTGACCAATAAATCCTACCAGACACTGCCCGATATTGAACTCTACGTCTCCGATTGGCAGGGACCTTCTAGCTCCAAAAAGCCCAAGATAACTCTTTTCCGCGAACATTATGTAGTTATATATAAACCTTCTCCCCGCTCTGCCTCTCAACCTGGCTGGTATCCTGATGCCCTGATTCCTTTTGTAGATCCCTACACAGGTGATCCCATTACCACTGGTCTGTATCGTGCCAATCATCAGTCTATAGCTCCCCGTAAAAATCAGGGATATTGGATTGATGTACGTGTGGATTCTGATGTCCCCGCCGGCACCTATACCGCCAGCATTTTAGTAACTTCCTCCTCACGCCCAGTGGCTGAAATTCCGGTAACGCTGAAGGTATGGAATTTTGAACTGCCTAACCAGCATGCATTAAAAACTTTTTTTACGAAGCTAGTTGATGTAAGTTATTATCATAGTTGCAGTAAAGATAGCTCATTATATAGAATAATAGAAGAAAGATATATTAGACTATTAGATGAACATGGCATTAAGTTGAGATTTTCGTCGGTTGGTTATTGGCCAGACTCAACAGGCAAGATCATATTTTCTCAAGCATTTAGAGAAGGGATAAAATCTTTTACAGAGCAATACAAACCCTTCATTACTATAATTGCTATGGAATTCTCTAAAGAACCCGACAAGGCAAAAGAATATCTTAAAAGCTGGGAATCTTTTGTATGTGCAAATCCTTGGCTTCCTTGTCCAGTCATATATTGTCCAGAGCTTGTCACTGAAGAAGATTATTTAAATGCAAAAAATTATGGCCTTGCTATAAAGCAATTTGCACCGCATATAAAATATTGGGTTACAGAACAAATAGCACCTTCAAATCCAGATTGGCCAAGTTTGGAAGGTGTTGTTGATATCTGGTGTCCCACATGGTGGCTGGCAAGCGTAGATGATATTCGCCGAAGACAATCTGCTGGTGACGAAGTATGGTCTTATACACATGGCGATAATTACCAGGGTGCACCATCTTGGTTAATCGAATTTCCGTTGTTGCACTATCGTATTCCATCTTGGTTCAGTTATAGTTTGGACTTAAAAGGTCTGCATTATTGGAATGTTGTGTCTTGGTGTAAAACGGATGAAAAAATAGATCCATGGATAAATGTAAGCACATATGAGAGAGCTAATTATTCAAGCGGAGAGGGTTTTCTTCTATATCCCGGCTCAGCGGCGGGTATTGCTGGACCGGTGGCTTCAATGCGATTGAAAGTTCTTCGCGACGGTTTAGAGGATTATGACTATTTTCAGATATTGGCTGGCCTTTCTACCCGCCGAGAGGCGGAAACTATTGTTGGAGATGTTGCTTCAACTTTCACAAGATATTCAAAAGATGCACAGCTGTATATCAATACCAGAACTATGATAGCCGAGCGGATAATTAATAATCTCAAATAAAGTTCTTCTGCAGCATAATTGCTTTTGAATGAAAAAAGGCCTTCAAGATATTATCGTCACACTTTTCTCCCGTGTTTTATCAATGGCGATAGCATTAGGTACTCAGTCTGCCTTAGCATGGCTTCTTGGCAGAGAAGGCAGGGGCCAATATGCGGTATGCTTGGTTTTTGCATCGCTTTTTACGGTTATTTTGACATTCGGGATGGATTGGGCAGCCAATTATTCGGTTGCTTCAAAAAAAATGAGTCTCAATGAAAGCCTCACTTTTTCGCTGATTTATGTATCTATTATATGTTTAATTGGTTGTCCGTTAGCATATTATCTGACCTTTCTGCCCATAAGTTTTTTCCAAAAAGCACCTCACGGAGCATTTACACTGTCGATTTTCTGGATAGCCGCAATGATGTTGTTTAATTTCAACAATGCACAACTCCGGGGTCTGCAAAAGTTCAATTTTTTAGCAGCGGCTACCATTTCCCAAAGTCTTTTTGTATTGGTGGGCACTATCCTTGGTGTCAAGATGCTTCGGATGGGAGTGTTATCACCGATAGCAGCGGGTATAGTAGGGTCAATTATTTTTTGTATAGCAACACTTATTTGGTTGAAAAGAGAATATGAACTTTCTTGGGAATATCCGGCCTGGGAAAAAATACGAGATGAAGTACACTATGGAATGAGAACGTTCTGGGGAACATTTGGAATGCTTGCCAACGCTCAGATAGGGACAATTTTATTAGCATTTTTTGTTGATGAGGGTCAATTAGGCCTTTTTGCGGTGGCTATGGGTTTTCTTGCTCAGATTATTACACTTTCAGATGTAGTGGGAGCCGTGGTTCAGCCGAGGGTTTCAGCCGATGAAGAAGGTCGCCCTGAACTGGTTGCGATGTGCAGCCGATTGGTTGTGGCTTTATCTGTTATGGCGTGCCTGTCTATTTTGGTGTTCAGCCGACCGCTGGTTTCTATCTTATTTTCCAAAGAATTTATGCCTGTGGTGCCGCTGTTGTTTATTTTGACTCCGGGGATTGTTCTCCGCTGCGCTGGAAAATCGCTTTTTCCTTATTTCAACGGAACAAACCATCCGGGTGTGGTCTCAATAGCAACATTTCTTAATTTTGTAGTAAATATCCTGCTGCTTATCCTTTTAGTTCCGAAGTATGCATTAGCAGGGGCGGCATTTGCCGCGGTTGGAGGTTATGCGGTAAGTACCGTTTTTCTGGTAATATGCTTTTATAAGCTGTCTCGTTTTCCTGTAAATTCAATTTTTATAATTAGATGGAAGGATTTAAAATTGATAAGAGACATAGTATGGAAAATATCTGTGTTTCAGGCAAGGCAATAAATACCAAAAACAGTTGAAAAGGTGCTGTTATGAAACCCATAGCCATACATAATGGAATCGGTTGGAACGTCAAATGGATAGAATACTGCCGGAGCCGTAATATTCCTTTTAAAGCGGTTTGCTGTTATGATTCCGATATAATTGAGCAGATTCGAGATTGTTCTGCTTTGATGTGGCATTTTTACCATACAAATCCAATAGATATTCTAATGGCAAGGAATGTCTTGAATGCTGCAGAAATGATGGGTTTAAAAGTCTATCCGGATTTTTATGAAAATTGGCATTTTGACGATAAGCTGTCTCAGAAGTATCTGCTGGAGGCCTTAAACCTGCCGGCAGCTCCATCGTGGGCGTTTTTTGATGAAAAAGAGGCCTTGGAGTTTGGTGAACACTGCACCCTGCCGATCGTTGCTAAACTGCGTCATGGTGCTGGTTCTTACAATGTGCGACTGCTGAAAACAAGAAGCGACATTCGCCGTTATATTAAACGGATGTTCGGCAGAGGGTTTTCGCCGGCTCCAGCTCCGTTGGCGGATGTAAAGACGAAGCTGAAAGTTGCGGCTGCGAAAGGAGGGTTAGCAGGAATCGTGAGGCGTCTCAAAAAGGCGCCAAATTTCTTTCGGGTTGTACACTATGCCAAAAAGTATTTTGGAAATGAAAAAGGGTATGTTTATTTTCAAAAGTACATTCCTGGGAACCTGTGTGATTACCGCATAAAAGTTGTCGGCGATATTGCGTGGGGATTGCGCAGAATGGTAAGGGATAATGATTTCAGGGCTTCCGGAGGAGGCATGCTGGATTGTGATTATAAGAAAATTCCTGCGGATATGATTCGAATGGCATTTAATGCAGCCGACAAATTAAGGATGCAGAGTATAGCGTTTGATATTGTCCTGGAGAATAATGAAATTCCGTGGATTGTTGAAATAAGTTATGCATTTGGCTTAGATGCAGATCAATGCAATGGTTATTGGGATAGGAATATTAAGAGGCATAACAGCGTTTTTGATCCGACCGCATTTATAATAGAGACATTCTTGAAAAAACTAACCTCATACGCTGAGTAACAAGTATATCAAGGCAATAAAAAATGTTTATATATTACAATTATGCGCTTTTGTGGGGAATCATTTGGAGCTTCGTAGCCTTCACTGGCTGCTGCATAAGCAACCGTCGATTAGTCCTGGCCAGTATGGTTTTTTCGGCAATTGTAGCAAGTCCAATAACCAGTTTTACAATGGGAACTGCCGGCACAATCTATGCATCAGATTTTGTATCTTTAACGCTTATCGTTTGCTGGACATTTCCTACAACCCGAAAAATGATGTTTTATAATGCACCTTTATGGTATAAAAGTTTTTTTGCATATATTGTAATTGCTTGCATTTCGATTATATGTATCTCGCCTTTTTTGGGAGGGAATTTGGCAGAGCTTGGCTTAACGGAAAGGGTACGCAATCCTCTGCCGTTTATCCCTCTGCCGGTACTTATGGCAGGTTTCCGCTTGTCAAAAATATTTTTATATATCATCTTTTTCAGTTACGCAGTCTATTTAGTTCAGGATAATGATTTATTGCGTTTTACGTACAAGTGTATTGCGGCAGCAGTTACAGGGCTTGCGATATGTCAGATAATTACTTATACCGGTATTAAAGATCTTGGATTGTATCTGCCCTATATGGAATATCAGGAAGCTCATATTGTCGGCCATGCAAAAGCAGCAGGAGGACGGCTTTATATTATAGGATTTTTTGTTTGTTTAGTCCTGATCTACCGTTTCTTGGCTGCTCCGGTATATATGGCAATGTTGGCTGTTATCATTATGGGTTTACTTTTTAATGGCAGCAGAGCAGCATTTTTGGGCATCGTTGCTGGGCTGCTTATTTTTAGTTTACGCGGTAAATTTGCAGGCAAATTTGTTGGTTTTTTGACAGTCATATTGCTGATAATTGGATTTTCTATTCTATCAGCAGTAAGCTACGAAAAAATTCAGAGTTTTGCAGTTATAGCCGAAGCTCCATCAGAAAACCCGCGTTGGTCTATTTGGAAGTGGAACATTATCTTTCTTTTAGAACATCTTTATTTTCTTTTGACTGGAGTTGGTTTTGCTAATTTCAGATATGCCTTAGCATCTGAGGGGGTTGCTGAGCATGGCCATAACGATTATTTGACTTGTCTTACTGAGATCGGTGTAGTCGGATTAAGTTTTTTCTTAATGTATATTATTCGATTATTCCGGCTTGTTAATGAGCGCATAAAAGAAGAAATGGGATATTTAAGGTGGGAAGGGCTTTGCTTATTATCAGTTTTAACAGCATTCTTAATATCCAGTATGTTTGAGCCGAGCTTATATTATTCCCAAGGTGCGATGTGCATGCAGAGGATTTTTGCAGTCTTATTCGGTGCATCAACCGCATGCTGGCATCAGCAGAAATATATGGAAAATATTTACTGCCAGACATAGAAATACGAAACCGGTTTTATTCTGTTTTTAAAAAGGAATTACAAAATGGAAACGCTTGCTATTATTGCGCCGGCTAAAGTTAGCATATCGAATGATAAAATCTATACGCATTTTTCCTTCGGCCGGATTGTTGACGAGCTGGCCTCGCGTTTTGAGAAAGTGTATTTATGCGTCCCTGGCAAATCAGACAACCCCAACGAGATTTTTGACTATCTGATTCAAAGCCCAAACATTGTTCTTATAAACCAATCTTTTTACAATGGCTCATCGGATGCCATTAAGCAACTCCCTTCGATAGTCAAGGCCTATTATCAGGCATGCAGCAGAGGCCGAAATGTTTTTGTTCGAGGAATGCTGCCTTATGCTGGTCTGTTTTACTTAATCGCCTGGAGCAAATCCTGCAAGGTATGTCATTGGATAATCGGCAATCCGGTAGCGCTTCTTAAAAGCCATGTCAGGGCTGGCAAAATAAAAGATTTTTTTTCTTTGCTGTATGCATGGCAGGATCGTTTATTAACGATTTATGGCCGAAAACTTACGAATGGTTCGTTTATCTGCAACGGAGATGAGCTCGGGAATATATACAAATCACCCCGTACAGTAGTAACAGTTTCTACAACTCTTTTGGAAGATGAATTTTTTGTACGGGAAGATACCTGCCGGAATGAAACAATCAGACTCTTGTACATCGGTTTTATCCGGCCGGAAAAAGGCATCGAATATCTTCTCGAGGCAGTCGGGATGCTCCGGCTAGAAAAGAACTGGAAGCTGACAATTGCAGGACCCTCTGAGCAGTTTCCAGCCTACAAGCAGAAATTACTGGCTATTGCCCAACAGAACAAAATTGCAGATAAAATCGAGTGGCCGGGGTATGTATCATATGGGCCTGAAATGTTTGGCTATATGCGGCAGTCTGATATTTTTGTGCTGCCGACTTTGTCTGAAGGAACTCCCCGTGTTTTAGTCGAGGCGCGGGCAAATAGTCTGCCTATAGTCAGTACGAATGTCGGCGGCATACCCACATCGGTCCAAAATGGATGGGACGGCCTGCTGGTAAATTCAAAAGATTCACGGGCGCTGGCTGATGCCATTGAACAGATCGTTTATAATCCTCAGCTTCGGCAGTCTCTTATCCGAAACGGTCTAACATCTGCCCGAAAACTTACAGTTCCGTGCTTTGCTGATTTGGTTTGCAGGCAATTTCAGTGCTGAAGGGAATTTTTTATGGTACGAATCTTGAAGTATCTCTGGTTTCGTTTAGTAATGTCTCTGACTAACTATATGGGTGATATGACGCCAGTTTTGAAACTCAGGGGATTTCTTACTAAGCCATGTTTTAAACATTGTGGAAGGAATTTTCAAATCGCGAGCGGTACGATAATCAACTGGTCAAATAATATCTGGATAGGAGATGATGTATTTATAGCAAATTACTGTTGGCTGCAGGGTGTAGGACAAATTGAGCTTCAGGATGAAGTTATGTTGGGCCCCTTTACTGTTTTGGCCAGCAATAACCACACAAAAAACTTAAATTCGTATTGATTTGGTGCTCCGCAGCATGGCAAAATCACGCTTAAGCGAGGTGTATGGACCGGCTCTCATGCAGTTATAACAGCTGGTGTATCAATTAATGAGGGTTCTGCAGTTGCGGCCGGAGCTGTTGTGACAAAAGATGTTCCCGAAAATTGTATTGTTGGTGGTGTACCAGCTAAAGTTCTCAAGACTGGGATTTAGTATTATACTGTGCATATCCTTTACCTTCATCAGTATTTTGCCTTGCCGGCCGGCTCGACAGGCACGCGTTCTTATGAACTGGCACGCCGGTGGGTTGCGGCAGGGCATTCGGTAACAGTCATCTGCGGCCGGGGCGACATCTGCGGCCTGCCTGACCAGTCCTCGTTTGAAATCGAAGGCATTCGTGTTGAAGTTGTCGGTGCTGTCTACAGCCAGAAACTCGGCTTTTGGGGCCGCATCTGGGCTTTTTTATATTTTATGACCGCCTGCTTTTTCAAAGGCCTTGGCATTCGAAATGCTGATGTTGTTTATGCCACCAGTACTCCGCTGACAATCGGTGTTCCAGCAATGCTGCTGAAGTGGTGCAGGAGGATTCCCTTTGTCTTCGAAGTTCGTGACCAATGGCCTGAAATCCCTATCGCAATGGGCTATATCAGGAATCCGCTGCTGAAAAAGCTGCTTCTGTGTCTGGAAAGGCGCATTTATATCAGCTCATCTGCTGTTGTTGCGCTTTCCCCCGGTATGGCCGATGGCATCCGGCAGGTTCTTGGGAATGTAGAAAGACCGATACAGATTGCCCCCAACAGTGCAGACATCGATTTATTCCGGCCGGATATGGATGGCTCCGCAGTTCGCCAGCAGATGGGCTGGCAGGATAAGTTCATTGTAATGCATTTTGGCACCATGGGGCATGCCAACGGACTGGATTTTTTGATTGGTGCAGCTGCAAGATGTACAGATTATCCGGATATCCTCTTTGTGCTTATCGGATCCGGCCGACAAAAGGAACGGCTGGCCAGATCAGCAGAAAATTTGAAACTGAAGAATATCGTTTTTATAGACAACAAACCCAAATTAGAGCTGCCGCACTGGGTAGCCGCCTGTGATGTATCAACGGTGATTTTTGCAGATTACCCTATTTTGGAGCATAATTCTGCCAATAAATTTTTCGATTCATTAGCCGCCGGCAAGCCGGTTTTGCTGAATTATTCCGGCTGGCAGAGAGAGATTCTCGAAAGCCGCAGTGCCGGTCTGGGCTGCCGTTTATGTAGTCTCGATGAATACGTTGCCAATCTGTTGACGCTCTATAAGAACAAAGACCAGTTAAAGCGGATGGGCCAAAACGGCCGTATGCTGGCCCAGAACGAATTCAATCGCAATAAGATTGCCTCGGATATTCTTCGGTTAATTCAAGGGATTGTATAAGAATGTCAGAACCAAATAACATTTGGCCGCTTGTAAGTGTTATTATGCCGATACGTAATGAGGCAGATTTTATTGAACGGGCACTTATATCTATTTTGAATAGTAATTATCCCAAAGACTTGCTGGAAGTTTTGGTTGTTGATGGAATGAGCACTGATGGGACAAGACAGATTGTAGAAAATTTTTCAGCGAAGGATCGGCGTGTCCGCCTGATTGATAATATTCGGAAAACTGTGCCTTATGCTCTGAACATTGGACTTTTAGAAATGAAAGGAACTCTATTCGTTCGAATTGATGGCCATGTTGAAATACCGCCGGATTTCATTCGTAACTCTGTTATTTGTCTTAATGATAAAAAGGATGCTTGGCTTGTAGGGGGATATATAGAGACGATTGCTGAAGGATTTATTGGCAAGGCGATTTCTGCTGCAATGCAATCCCCAATCGGAGTGGGGAATGCAATGTTTAGGCGCGGTGATTATGAAGGATGGGTTGATACGCTGGCATTCGGGATGCATCATCGTTGGATTATAGAAAAAATTGGTTATTTCGACGAGCAGCTTGTTCGTAATCAAGACGATGATTTTAACTTTCGGGTTATTAAAGCCGGCGGCAAAATTTGGCTTTCTAAAAGCATTAGAAGCACCTATTTTTCTCGTAGTTCTTTAAGGAAACTCTGGCAGCAGTATTTTCAGTATGGTTTTTGGCGCATACGCACCATTCAAAAACATGGTCGGCCGGCTACAATGCGGCAGCTTGCCCCCCTCATCTTGGTATTAAGTTTGCTGGGATTGGGAATGCTTTGTATTCTGTTTCCTCTATTTATTTATCTTTTAATGATAGAGATAGTTATTTATCTATTGGGGCTGGTTTATGGAGCATTTGACATAGGCCGCAAAACTTCATTTAAGTATTCAATTTTAGCCCCGCTTATTTTTGCAATTCTTCATTTTGGATATGGACTCGGCTGTCTGTGGGGGATTATCCGGTTTGTTCTTCTTGGAGGACGAGGATTACCCAAGCCCGAAGATCATAAGCTGTCGCGATATGGGGAAAATTAGCTTTATGAAAGATAAATCCGAAATATTTCATGAGCAATTTTTGAATTATCTCTCATGTCGGTATGCTTTTCCTTTCTGGAAGGCCCGTGTTGCGCTGTATGCAATTCTCCGGGGCTTGGATATCGGGGCCGGTGACGAGGTGATTCTGCCCGGCTATACCTGCGTTATGGATGTCAATCCCATTAAGTATGTCGGAGCAAAGCCGGTCTATGCAGATATTGAGCCGAATACATTTAATATGGTTTCTGCCTTAGTTGAAGAGAAGATTACCCCACGAACCAAACTTATTATCGCTCAGCATACATACGGCTATCCCTGTGATCTCGACGCAATTTTATCAATCGCACAAAAGCACAATCTCGCCGTTATAGAAGACTGCTGCCTGGCGCTGGGTTCGACCTATAAAGGTAAATTGGTCGGTACCTTCGGCAGAGCCGCCTACTTTTCCTTCCAGTGGAACAAGCCATTTACAACGGGGCTTGGGGGAATGGCTATTACCAATGACGGCGGATTGGCACAAAAAATAGAACAGATATGCGCCGCCGAAATGATTGAGCCATCTGCCAAAGACAAGTGTATGCTGGCGGCTCAGCTGGCTGCTTATCGTGCTTTTATCTACCCCCGAACAACAGCTTTAGCCCAGACGCTGTTTCGCTTTTTAACGCGCAAGGGGCTTGTTGTGGGGTCTTCCTCAATGGCCGAATTTGTCCCTTCTATGCCCAAAGGCTTCTTCAAGGGAATGAGTACTGTCCAGGCCCGATCCGGGATAAAACAGA
>Ga0116147_1005395_pt1 | contig 10888 bp, 9 predicted proteins | sample AD_JPNHG3_MetaG_FD_89749 | JGI IMG/M metagenome (GOLD analysis project Ga0116147, IMG submission 89749) | Active sludge microbial communities of municipal wastewater-treating anaerobic digesters from Japan - AD_JPNHG3_MetaG | ecosystem: Engineered > Bioreactor > Anaerobic > Digestate | place...
CGACGAAACATTGCAGAACGCGTTCATTATTGACTGGTTATCACCAAATGTGACTTACCCGGGCGCAGAATGGACGTTCGGCTATGACCCGAACGCGTCTCCGCCCATCGTATTGTATCCGCCTGATCCGGGGTACGACCCCGTGAGCCATACTTATGCGTGGCCGCTTGGATCGATAGATCCGAATGCTTCCGGCTGCGTCCAACTTACCGTCGTGGTCAACGAGGGAGCGGAGCCGGGGCGGTATCTGCACAATGTGGCGGAATTGTGGACGACAGTATATGATCCCAACGGACTTCAGGGCACCGTCGTTGCACGGGCAATGGTGGACACGTTAGTGTGTTGCTGGGACACCAATGGAATTCTCTACGTCGACAAGGAAGCCGAAGGGGCGAATAGCGGCGTAAGCTGGCACGACGCGTATGTTGACTTGCAGAGTGCTCTCTTGCGGGCAAGAACGACCGAATGTGCCGAGGCCTACCTGATCTATGTCGCCGAGGGAACGTACAGTCCGGGCGATGACGAGGATGATACATTCGATGTGCCGAATGGCGTTTACGTCTACGGCGGCTTCAAGACAGGCGGGTGTGCCTTTGAAGAACGCGATCCGAAGCGGTACAAGACGATTCTTACGGGCCGCATCGACGAGACCACACGGAACGATACCATCGTAACGATGGGGCACGAGACCTTGCTGGATGGGTTCACGGTTACGCAGAGTTCCATTCTGGGGCAGGGCATCTACGGCACGGGAGCAGATTTCGCCGTGGAGAATTGCACCATTGAAAAGAACTACGGCTACGGCATCCGTGCATCAGATGGCGATGTCAGCGTCAGATGGTGTAACATCATCGGCAACGAGTTGGATGGGATTCGACACGATGGTGAGGGTTTTGCTCTGTACGTCGAAAACTGCTGGGTCAGGCGGAGCGGTCAATATGGGATTCGGTGCACTGATTCAACGCCGATAGCAAGGAACGCCATCATTTCTGAAAGCGACCTCATGGAAGCAGGGAATGCAGGGGTCCGCATGATCAATCCGACCTACTCGCCACTCTTGCAGAATGTCACGATTGCTCATAATAAGGCAATGGGCGTTTCCCTTGTCGGCAGTACACTCCCAGAAGTGCAAAACTGCATCATTTACCACAACAACAACCACAACAACAACGCGGGGCCACAGCTTGCGGGTTTCTCAGCGGATGACGCGGCCTGGTACAGTTGCATTCAGGACTGCAACAGCGTGAACGATAACATCAACATCGATCCGCAGTTCGCGTATTTCGACCCGAACAACGTCCGCATCGCGTACAGTTCACCGTGCAAAGACACCGGCAACCCTTCCCTGAGCTACACCGAACAATTGGAGATGGATCGCAAGGACAGGGTCTACGGGATGGCAGTGGACAGGGGGGCTTATGAAGTCACGTGTGAAGACACTTCGAACGACTGGGATTGGAATGCAGACGGGATCGTAAATCTCAGAGAATTCGGTCGATTTGCAGCGGTTTGGCGTGCACACGATCCCAACGACCCTGCGGTCACCGATCCCAATCACCCCGACCACGAGTATGTGACCGAACCGAACAGTCCGGGGTATGTAGCCCCGGAGGCTATGGCGTTGTGGTATCCTGATGGGTATCCATACAACTTCTCGGCCACAGGCCCAAGCCAATATGCCATTGATGTGGCCGATCTGGCCATATTTGTAGAAGACGCCCCTTGGCTATGGATGGCTTGCTGGCTTACTGAGGGTGAACTGCTGGAGATGGGCTTCGGAGAAGAGAGTCAGATGGGAATGATGGCTTTCGAGGCACAGCCTGTTGAGCAGGAGCCAGCCGAGTCCCAGATCAAAGCTTTGGTCAACCTCATTGGCCCGCTTGAAAGCCTATGGCTTGCCGACCCGGACATTCAACAGGAGATCGACTCCACCGACTGGCAAGAGTTTATGGATGCCCTTTACGACAATCTCCTTGAGGTCTACCTGAGTACCCAATAGGGCATTGACATGGGGATGACAGTGGTGTATAATGTCTTTGTTATTCTAAGGAGACGTATGATGAAAAGAATGCTGTTGCTGTTCGCCTGTTGCCTCTATCCAGCCTATGGTGGTTATGAGTACGCCGACCGCGTGATAGCGGCCGGTGAGTACGCGTATACGCTCGATTGGCTCAGCGGTGTTCTTGTTGTTGATGGCGGGGGGGCAGATTGGATAGAGGTTCGCAATTCCAGCCGCCTTGAAGTGTGGTCCACGAGCGTCCCCCTTGGGCTTGATGTGGGTGGGATAATGGATTTGGTGATTCTAAACAGCCATCTGGACTATTATGGCGGCTTGACTGAAGAACTTACCATTGGTGGGCAGAACGCCACAGTTTATCTCGCTGGCGGCCGAATTGACTTCATCAGCAGCTACCAATACGTAACATGGGTAGACGGCAAACCGACGGGCCAGCACATTCACATTCACGCTCAAGACGGTTGGGAGTGGAAGTACGAAAACGGCCTGATAAAGGGCGTCAAGGGCTTATGGCTTGATGGTTCAGCATTTGACATAAGGTTCATTGACAAGGCTGGCTACGACCCCGTTTGGGTAAACGTGTACATCCCCGAACCGGCGAGCCTGTTGCTGATGGGCTTCGGAGCTTTTCTCCTCCACCGGAAGCGTGATTAATCGCTCGGAAGGGCCTCTGGGAAACCGGAGGCCCTTTTTCGATTAAGCCGCTATGAACTTGTAAGAGAGCGTGCGCTGTCCGACTATGACCGGGACTCTTGAAGGTACTTTCAGGCGACTGGGCGGATTTGGCCGCGATGCCAGTCAAAGGTGAGTTTTTGTAGTTGGGTAGCGCACGGTGTGACGTTGTTCGGGCCGTAGAAGTTGTGGCCCGCGCCTTCCTTCCACCCGTAGAAACAGATCTCGAACGCGCCCATGAAATCCTTGCGGGTCAACACGGGATGCTGCTTGTCCCAGACGATGCCTTGGCTGAAATACAGCCCCGCCTTTTCCAGCGGCTTGGGGTAGTTGCCAAGGTTGGCGTACCCGCCCCAGATGTAAAACGAGCCGCCGGGCTTGAGCACGCGCGAGGCATTTGAGAACCACGCCAGCAGCATCTGATCGAACGCCTCATCGCTGACGAAGTCGTTCTCCAGCGGGCGGTCCTTGGCCCGCATCTTTCGGGTCGTCGGTTTGGACTTGCTTTTGTCGCGGGCCAGGTCGAAGCCCTGGTGGTGCATGCCGCGTGCGTCGGCTGCGTCGATGGCGTCTCGCTTGGTGGCCGCCTTGAAGCTGGACAATCCGGCGGCGATGGCGTTGTTCGAACGCGGCTCGACGCGGACGTTGTACGGCGGGTCCATATTCACCAGATCAATGACCGCGCCGTCCAGCAGTCGATCGAGGTCTTCCACGCTGCCGCTGTCGCCGCACATCAAGCGGTGGTTGCCGAGTATCCAGATATCGCCGCGCCGGGTGATCGGTTCATCAGGCGGTTCGGGGATGGCGTCCGGATCGGTCAGCCCCTCGGCCACGTCGCAATTGAGCAGCTTGGCCAATTCCTCGTCATCGAACCCCAGCACGCCCAGGTCATAGTCGGCCTGCTGCAGGTCCTTGAGCTCGATGGGCAGCAGATCGAAGTTCCATTCGGCCAGTTCGCCCGTCTTGTTGTCCGCGATGCGGTAGGCCTTGGCCTGCTCGGGCGTCAGGTCGGTGGCGACGTGGACCGGTACCCTGGCCAGACCGAGCTTTTTCGCCGCCTTCCAGCGGGTATGGCCAGCGATGATCACGCCCTCGGCGTCGATCACGATCGGCTGACGGAAGCCGAATTCCTTCAGACTTGCCGCCACGGCGTCCACGGCGTCGTCATTGACGCGGGGATTGCCCGGATACGGCCGGATTGCGTCGATGGGCCGCAATTCGACATCGAACGTCCTGGTCGTCATGGTTGCACCTCCGTGTGCGTTGTGTGTCGTGGTCAGAAAACGGACAGCCAAAACAAACTCTGCCTATGCTGGTGACTGTTCCCGCCGCCATCTTCCGAGGCGCTGGCCGGGAAGTACCTAATCGCAAGATTCACCCTTTCACCCACCCCCTTGCGTACACACGCGAAAATGCGCGGGCAGGCATCGCGCGAGGGGGTGGGGGTGAAAGAGAGAAACATGAAGAGTGAGTTGTTGTTTTCTTTGTATTTACGCTCTTTTCGCGGTTTCCAAGATTCACCCCCACGAGGTGAATCTTGGGTGAATCTTGGGGAATCATGAGCTGGTTTTGGCCGTTCATGTTTCACCCCTTGGCGATGTTTCACCGTCAAGATTCACCCCGCCCGTCAGGCGATAGGCGCGATTCGGCCAGCCAGCCCTTTTGGTTTCGACGGGCTCGATGTCACCTTGTTGGAGCAGCGTGTCGATGAGCATGCCGAAGCTCTTGGCATCCATTTTCATCCGCTTGAGCAGCACGCTATGAGGCAGCGTTTGACCCGGCGCTTTACGCAGCTTCTCCACCGCCTTGAGGCACTCAGCGTGGAACGGGTTCTCCGCAACGTGCTGACTGGCCATGAACAGCATCCGCCGGGTTTGGTGCATGACAAACGCCGAAGCCCATTGGACCGCTGCGAGGCCGATACATGGCGACTGATGGTTCTCGCTGATGGCGTATAGCAGCGCCAGCTTGCGGACCTGTTCACTGACGCGACCCCAGACGGTGGTGCCGACCGGATCATTCTTGCTCTCAGCCGTGTTGTACTCGGCTTCAGCCTGCTGGCGCGTTTCGACCAGCACGCGTCGAGCCTCGTCGCTGTGCTCGATCACCGCAGGGACCGGATGCCAGTCTTCGAGGTTGCCCGTGCCGGGCCGGTAATCCGCCCACCATTTGGCCGTCGCCAGTACGCGCGGCGGGAGGTCTCGGATGCTCGGCTCCTGGCCCGTGCCACGTGGCCCGGCCTCCAGGATGATCATGCGGGCGAAGAAGCCATTGGTGAGCATCCGCTCCGACAGCGCCTCGTAGTAGTGGTTCGGGATCGCCGTGCCGAAGATCACCAAGTTGGGCTGATTGATGACTCCGGGCGACTCTTTGCCCGCCTTGCGGCGCATGGGAAAGACGCTGTTGGCCGACGAGTACATCGTCAGCAGTGTGGACATGATGGCTTCGTGCCGGGCGTCCTTGGCCTTGTTGATCGATTGGAGCATCCCATCGATCTCGTCGGTCTGGAACAGCATGCTTGGCGTCTGGAATAGCGCATCCTGGATGCCTTCGCCGCTGGCGAAACGTTCGCCGAGACAATTGGCCATGCCGACCTCGTGGACGATGCGAGTATTGACCTTGCGGGGCCAATCCTTGCCGGCCGCCGAATGGGCCAAGCCCAGCAGGTAGATGTTGGTGCGGTTGTCGCCCGAGTCACGGACCTTCCGCCCAGCCAGGAACGCCAGCAGTGATAGCGCTCCCGCGAAGGCCATGACGGGGTTCGGGTATGGGGCCGTCATCAGGCAGTAATCCATCACCTCGCTGACAAACCCTGGCATCCGCAGCATCTCCGGCGGCATCGGCCCGGGGTCGGGAATCTCTGGCACCGCTGGAGAGGTGTCGGGGTTGTCAGCCACATCGGCTTGTCTCTGCTCGATGATGCCGGAGATGTCCACGCCTCGGGTGCTGTCCAGCAGAGAATCGCCGCCGTAACCCGACAGCCGCAGAGAGCTGGCGGCCTGCGCCCAATCGCCTCCGTGGTTCAGGAGCGTGTAGACCGAGAATGGCGAATAGGCCCGGTTGGGCTCAAACGGCGCGGCATTGGCGCTGAAGACGTAGAAGACGCCGTCCTTGAGCGTAGCTGACCAGCCCGAGGTTTTGCCCGGCCGCCGCCAGTATTCATTCTCGCCAGACTTGGCCAGCGTCCAGCCGTGCTGTCGGAGCACAGCCCGCACATCGCCGCGCTTGTTGAAATCATCACCGGGCCGATCGGTGCTGTGCAACGCACAAGCGGCTTGTGCGGCCGATGATGGATTTCTCTGGCCGACAATACCACTGTGTGGCGGGCAATCGACCACCGGCGGCACATATTCGTTCAGTTCCCAGGCTGTCCGCAGTAGAACGTCTCTCTCCGCCTCAGTCAGCACGGGCAGGTCGCACAGGTCGCCCTGGATCACCTCATAGCCGGGTGTGGGCGCGCAGAGGAACAGCCCGCCCTCGCCACGGGTCTCAATCAGCGTGACGATCTTGTCGCCAAGACGGCGCTGGGTCAGCTTCATGCTGCCGCAGACCTCACGCTCGCAACGGTAGATAGCGTGATATCCGCCGGACGGAGTGCGTTCGACAACCACACGTCTACGCAGGTCGGCGGGGACACACTCAGACCAGGCAGTAAACAACTCTCCCTGGGCGTCGAAATCGATAATCTCCAGATGGTTCGACGCTTTCCCGCAGAGAATGCAGATCGCGTCCGGCTCATTGGCGAACCAAGCGGACAACTCGGCCTCTGTGGGCAGCCTCTTGCGATATCGCTTCCATTGGCCCACCGCCGGGCGCTTCTCGGCCCGAATCGCCGGCAGTGCGCACAGACCGGCGGCACGGTAGTCCATCGCGGCTTCATGAAGGGTGTCCTGCTCCGTGATCAAAACGGAATCTCCTCATCGGACGGGCCGGCGTAGACCGGCAGATCGCCATCGTCGTACTCGTCGCTGCCGTCCAGGAGCGGCGGGATCGGTCCAAGCTTGTGCTTGATGATGCGGTCGTATTTCTCGCCGGTCACCGACCGCACGGTAATCGCCAACGTCGGGGCAATGCCGCCTGCTTCGCAGATGTCTACCGCCTGCTGGGATGACTGCGGGAACGGCTCGTGTGAACGTGCTTTCCACCAGGACTCGGCCTTGGCACGGGCGTAGCCGGTGTGCTCGAAGCAAATCCATTCGCTGCGGTAGTCGTTGAGGCCGACGCGGTAGTCCACCCGCATGCTGCGCGGGTGGTCTTCCGGTGCATCACGCTTCACGTGGACGCTGTAGTGGACATCCTGCACCTCGTACTCGGTCTCAGTGACCTCCCCGGAGAGGATTCCAGCCGTTGATGCTTCGTGATCGTGCTGCTGGCGTTTAGGCGGTGGAAATTCGTATCCACATTCCGGGCAGAGGCTGTAGGCGGCATGGATCACCGCCTGACACTGCGGGCATTCCTTCGCGGGCGCTTCACCCGTGCCCGTGGCTCGTTCCTTGATCTCCAAGGCGTCGACCGGGCCGTGCCGCAAGATGTTGCCGCCAAAGTCCAGGACCAGGCAGTTCTCCTTGGACGGATGCAGCCGGAAACCCCGCCCGACCATCTGGTAGTACAGGCCCGGCGAGTTTGTCGGGCGCAGCAGGGCCACGCAGTCGATGTTGGGCGCATCGAAGCCCGTGGTCAGCACGTTGACGTTGACCAGGTACTTGAGCGTGCCGGCCTTGAACCGCCGGAGGGTTTCGGTGCGCTCAAACGGCAGGGTCTCGCCGCAGACGAAGCCGCACTCGTGGCCCATCTCGCCGAGCACCTTCTGGACGTGCAGTGCGTGCTGCACCCCGGCGGCAAAGATCAGCACCGAGTGCCGGTCTTGCGTCTGGTCGACGATCTCCCGGCAGGCCGAGCGCACCAGGGAGTCATCATCCATCAGCGCCTCGACCTCACCAGCGATGAACTCACCGCCGCGAAGATGCAGGCCCGACGTGTCCACCTTGCGCCGGCCCGCCTTGGTCTTGAGCGGACACAGGTAGCCCTGCACGATCAGCTCGCGCACGCCGACCTCGTAGCACACGTGATTCAGCAGATTCTCAGGCCCGCAGATCATGCCCGTCGTCATGCGGTACGGCGTGGCGGTCAGGCCGATCAGCCGCACGTTGGGGTTCACGATGCGTGCTTCGGACAGGAACGTGCGGTACATCCCTTCGCCATCCGGCGGGAGCATGTGCGCTTCGTCAATCAGGATCAGGTCGAAGCGATCCAGTTCAGTCGCCCGGCGATAGACGCTCTGGATGCCCGCCACGATGATCGGGTGCTCGGTGTCCCGGCTCTTGAGGCCTGCCGAATAGATGCCGATCCGGTTCCACAGGTCCGGAGCCATCGCGTGCAGCTTGTCTGCCGCCTGCTCGAGAAGTTCCTTCACGTGCGCGAGGATCAGCACGCGACCGTCCCACTGCTGGACAGCATCGCGGCAGATCGTGGCCATCACCGGCGTCTTGCCCCCGGCCGTGGGGATGACCACACAAGGGTTGTCATCCCGCTTACGCAGGTGGTTATAGACGGCGGCGACCGCCTCGGCCTGGTAGGGTCGAAGCTGCATCACCATGTCACCACCGCCGTCAGTGTTGCCGCCGCCAACCAGTAGATGATCCTGCGCCAGTCGCCGGCGGGCACGTAGGCCGCTGCGGCGCAGACGTCAAGGATGATCAGCAGCGTGGGAAAGAGCTTCTGCATATTTAGTTCAGTTCCGGATTGAAGGGGTGCATTTCGCTCCCGCAGACCGGACAACGCCGCAGGGGCAGATCCACGACATCCACCAGCAGCCGGCCTTCGGGCACCACCTCGCGCCGGCGCGTGATCAGTAGGTCGATCTGGCTGTCGTCCTCGTAGACGCCCGCGTGCTGCAGCGCGTCGAGCACGGGTTTTTGCAGGTTGTCCAGGTCACGCCGTCGCCGATCGGGCGGGAAGGCGTCCATCGCCAGCGCGATGCGGCCGCCAGAGGGCGGCTTGCGGGGGCCGTTGCCGCCGCCCCGGGCCAGGAGGGCGCAGACGCTGGCGCGGAACGTCCGGCCCTCCCGGCTGATCAAGGTGCGCGGCCCGACCCGACGCCAGTAATGGTTCACGCTGGGTGGGTACGGAAGAGTCATCACCACGGCGGCCTCCTTATCGCTTCCACGGCGGGGTGTTGCTGGTCACCGGGGCCTGCTGCGGCTGGCCGGTGCTGGCGGTCTTGGCTTCGTATCCCTTGATCTCGTTGGTTAGCTCGCCGGTGTCCTCGCGCTTCTTGAGCTTGACGGTGATCAGCAGCGGGATGTTGTGCAGCTCGACGCTGTCGCGTGGCTGCATCACGCCCACCGCGTGGCAGATGGCCGAGAGTTCCGATCTGGCGATCTTCACCGCCGTGGCGTTGGGGTTGTTGAGGTTCAGCCGCGCCCAGAGGACGCGGTTTTTGAACTCGCCCTCGAGGATCGTGAACGCCAACTGCAGGTAACTCCCGCTGCCGTTCTTCGTGGACTTCATCTCGCTCTCGGTGATGGCGGCGAGGTACTTGCCCGCCGGCAGCGGCTCGAAGTTGCTCGTCGGTTCGACTTCGTGAGCGTTGAATCCGTTGAGGTTTGCCATGTTCAGTGCTCCTTGCGGTTGGTGTTCTGCTCAGCGCCGACCAGACGCAGGTGCGGCTGGGCGACGGGTTGCGGTTGCTCGGTGAGGGCCTGCATCAGCGCGGGCCATGAGAGGGGAAGTTCGGCCGGCAGGCCGTAGCGGTTCTTGGCCACGCACGCGGGGCTGCCGACGGTGCGGAGGATGCGTTCGCCCCCATCCTTGCCCAGGCCGGCGGCGATAGTCCGTTCGCGGCCAAAGCCGCCGTCCTCGGTCTTGGTGATGATCTTCCGCGTGGCAAACAGCACTGCATCGGACCACTCGGTCAGCAGCGCTGTCACATGCTTGTGCAGGCGCGGGGAATAGCGGTCGTAGGCGGCGTGCTCCGGGTCCTCGAACTTCTCGACCTTCGCGTGGGCCAGGAGGATCACGCACATGCCGCGCTGGTTGCGAAGCGTGCTGAGGTCCGCCAGCAAACGACGCCAGTGGGTCAGGGCGTGGATGTAGCCGCGGGCATAGCCGCCATCGACCTTCTCGATGCTGCTTGCGCCATACTGCTCACAGAGCGCATCCCACACCAGGCGCTCCAGCCAGTCGGCCGAGTCGATGACGACCGTCTCGAAGTCGTGCTGCTCAGTGATCAGCGCCCGGAGCGCCGCTTCCACATCGGTAAGACTCTTGGCCAGCGGGAAGCTGCAGCAGTCGATCTGGTCCAGGCCGTCTTCGGTAGGAATGAAGATCGGATTGGGTGCCTGGGCAGCGGTGGTCGACTTGCCGATGCCCTCGGTTCCGTAGATCAGCAGGCGCGGCGGGGAATGCCTGCGCCCACGATGAATCTGCTCGATCATGGTCATGCGTGTTTCTCCGTGGCTTAGTTGAGGTACTGGGGCGGAAGCCAGGTCATGGCTCGGCGGCCAGAGACGGTGCAGGCGCGGCACGGGCCATTGCGGACCAGCTTGTCGGCCCGCAGTTCCGGCAGGCGCTTGTGGGCCTTGATGCCGATTCGCGCCTCGATCTCGCGGGCTGTCAGACCCGGCTGGCGTTTCACAACCGCCAGGCACAGATCACGGTGGCGCTTGACGCAGCCGCAAGTCTGCACATGCCGCCCGGCCAGCGCCGAGGTCGGCGGATCGCACTTGCGATAGTTGCGGATCATTTCATCGCTCCTGATTGAGGGTTTGTGGGTCACACATCTCGTCACGCTGGCCAGCGTGTGAAAACCAATGGCAGGTGCGGGAGTCGAACCCGCGTCCCGGGGCTTATGAGGCCTCGGGCAAACCCGGTCCTGCCAGAAGCGCCCGAGGGGTGGCCGCCGCTTGATGGGACTCGCCACAAGCCGCTCGGGCGCGAAGACATGCTCATGCCACGTCCAGCACGCGAATCTCCTCGTAGCCCGTGGGCCACTCGTCATGCTGGCGGCAGACCAACAGCCGACGGATCGCGGCCTCGTTCTCGCGCTGCGCGATGGCCAGCGTGTCATCGCTGACCCGCCATACCCCGCAGCGGAAAGGTTCCTTCTTCTCGACGGCAATCAGGTGGACCGGGACCATCTGGCCGCCGATCACCTGGGCCAGGACGGCCCGGTAGAACGCCATCTGCCGGTGATAGCCG
>Ga0116147_1005400_pt1 | contig 10883 bp, 6 predicted proteins | sample AD_JPNHG3_MetaG_FD_89749 | JGI IMG/M metagenome (GOLD analysis project Ga0116147, IMG submission 89749) | Active sludge microbial communities of municipal wastewater-treating anaerobic digesters from Japan - AD_JPNHG3_MetaG | ecosystem: Engineered > Bioreactor > Anaerobic > Digestate | place...
ACGAACGCCGCGATCATCAACAACGCCCCAGGCTCGTCGGGGATCGTCGGGACAACCGCCTGCTTGAGGATTTCCGGCGACGGCCAAACCACGAACATCGAGATCAAGAAGGTGATGCCCATCAGCATCACGAAAAAAGCCAGCACTTTTTCAAAGAAGCTGTAGCGCCCGATCATGAGCAAGCTGTACATCAATGCGATCAGAACCACGGCAATGCCCAGCGTCGCGGCGTAGTTTTCTTTCGGCAAGGAGGGAACGTAAAGGGCAAGCGTCTCGTAGATCGCGCCGGACGACAGCGTCAAGATTCCGCCCAGACAGGTGTACTGGGCCGTCGCCACGCCGATCAGAATCAGGATGGCCAACGTGCGCCCGAATGGCAGATGACGTTTCACGGCGTGCAGCGTGGTGTCGCCGGTCACTGCCGCCATGCGGCCGTACGCCTCCATCAACACGCCTGAAAACAGGCAGCTTAGGAAGAGTACCCAAAGCAGTTGCAAGCCGTATTGACTACCGGCCTTGGCCATTGAGGTGACGCTGCCGGTGCCGATCGTGTAACCGATCGCAAAGATACCGGGCCCGACTATTGAAAGAAACTTTTTAATTTTTTTCATACTTTTCAACCATGAAACACATGAAACTTCATGAAATTAGTTTACATACGTGCGTATGTCCGCCTTGGGAAAACAACAAAAGTTGACGAGAAAACCTAGACGCATTCCGGTTGCTTTAAGGTAATTGAGGAGTTGCGCCTCGTGCTCAGGAAGCAGGGTTTTGACAGCCTTCAATTCGAGAATGATTTTGTCGTAACAGACCAGATCTGCTTTGTAGGTCTTTGAGAGCCATTCTCCTTTGTATGAAATCCGCAGGACTTGCTGTGATACAAACGGGATATGGCGCACAGCAAACTCTCTCTCCAGTGCCTCTTGGTAAACCTCTTCCGAGAAACCAGTCCCGAGCACCGTATATACCTCATACAAGGCCCCGCGTATTTGATAACACTCCTCTTCATAAACCATCACGCTCTTTTCTTTCATACCCCTCACCTTTCATGAAGTTTCATGTGTTTCATGGTCCTAACCACACCCCGCCTTTTCATGAAGTTTCATGTGTTTCATGGTTCCCTAACCACACCCCGCCTTTTCATGAAGTTTCATGTGTTTCATGGTTCATCTTGCGACAACGCGGCAGCCCCCGCCGTGTCAGTCGGCCCGGTGTATCCCGGCCCGCCGCCCGCCACATAGCCGTCGCTACGGCCGCTTTCATCACGACTGACCCAGAAGGCGTACAGCGCGCCATTGGACAATGCGAAACGGAAACGGACCGGCCGACCGCGTAAAGCCCTTACGGTGTCGGCGTCTTGCCAGATGATGCGATACAGCGTGCTGTCGACGGAGACGGGGCGGCATTCGGCCAGCGCGAACCCTGGGATGGCCGTCTCGCTTTCGACATCCTGCACCTCCACGCGTAACTCGCCCTGTGGACACGCCACATTCACAAACACGCACGCGCCGCTGAAGAGCAGGGGCCGTGTGGTCAGTTCGCCGCCGTCCTTCGTCGCCGTCATGGCCGCGAAGCCGTCGCGCCGCAGAAAGGCGATGCCCATCGCTCCGTTATCGTACATCCCGTTTTGTAGCCAGTTGTTGCTGAGGCGGTTGGTGTCGCCCTGAAATCCGGAGTAATAGAACCAGAGCTTGTCGCCCTGAATCGTGCAGAGATTCCCGAGCGACTGCACATAGCCGGTATCCCACTTGCCGCTGCCCCAACGCTCCGCGCGGATATGCGCCCTGCGGTCGGGGCGCGACCAGTGGAACCCGTCGCGGCTGTAAGCGAAATTCAGCTCCGTGATCTTCGGCAAGCCGACTTTCATGCAGACGTCGTTCTCTGGTCCATGGTGAATCTCAAACGCACCCAACATGATGCTCTCGTAGGCGACCGCGTCAAAGTTGTAGAGTTGCGGCACCCGCTGGATTTTCGGATCCTTGGGATCCTTCTCATCCACGGCCAACCAACGCACGGTCTCCGCCGCGCTCCAAGAAGCACCCCGCAGGAAGTTGTCGCTCTCCCTGTAATCGCGTGACCGTCCGCGCCAGCCACTCCGCAGGCTGTAGATCCATTTTCGGCGGAAGGGATTGTAGAACATGGTACTGCGGTCGCCGGTGTTGCCGGTAATCACCCGGTTCACCCAGTGGATGCCGTCCGCTGAGGTCATGCTCACGCCCGACATGTTTCCACCCGGTCCGCGCATGAACATTTTGTAGCGCTGCAGCGGATCGGTCGCCTCCCAATCGGGCACCACGGTCCAGGAGTCGGGGGTGAGGTCCGGCGGCAGTACTTGGTTGGTTTCCGGCACCACGTCCAGTTCGGGACGAACCCAATCCAACCCGTTGGTGCTGGTAGCGTAACAAATGGTGTGGATCCAGCCGGCTTCGTACCAGAGTTTGAAAAGATGCTCGTGGGGATCCCACCAGAGCCCGCCGCCCTTCGGCACGGCCGCTGCGTTCCGGATGCCGTTCAACTCGAGTTCGGTCTCCGGACGCAGTACTGGGTTGCCGCTATACTTCTCAGGCATGCCGAAGACGCGCTGCAACGTGCTGGTTGCGATCAGAAAATCATCCACGAACAACTGTCGCCCCACATCGATATGGATCAACTCCGGCGGCACGTCCAAATACGGCACGGCCATCGGTGCCCAGTCTGCGGTGTTCACGGTGCGCGGCGGCCAGTTGGTCGGAAGTTCGATGCCGTTGTAAAGCCGCTCGCCGCGCCCAGGCTGAAGGTCGAACGGCGGCGGTGGTCCGGTCACCGCAGAGAAACCGGCGAACACCGTCCACTTGGGGAAACGGAACGTCTCGTCCTGCGCGACCTGTTTCTGATAGACGCGACTGATGTCGTAAGCCGCTTTGCCGAAAAGCTGAAAGGTCGCCGGTGCTTTGATCCAGACAAACCCCAGCTTCTCCAGACGCGCGCATTGCGAATGCGTGGCGCACGGATCGGCGGGATCAGCCGTGATCACGGTCAGCACACCGGCCTGCTTGGCCGTCACGGTAAGATTGCCATCAATGTTTGCGCGCAGAAAGGTCAACCCGCGCAACCAGGCGGGTGCTTCAGCCACCGTGTAAGTGCGGTCCGGAAAGAGCCGCGCACCCTCGGTGAACGTGTCCTGCTCAAAAAACCCCTGCACGAAGAGCGCGGCACCGCGCCCCGGCAAAGGTGTGTCGCGTGGCTGTGCGTGAAGCGATGTCAGCCCGCACAGGATGATCGTTGCAGCCGCGATTCCCGTTGTTTCTCTCACCATTCTTTCTCTCCCCAAACCATGAAACACATGAAACTTGAAAATTGCATACGTCTCTTAACCATGAAACACATGAAACTTCATGAAATCAAGGACTCCTTTCATCAGTCGTTACTCACTTTCTCCCGATACCGATACCGATTTCGATGAAACCAAACTAACGCACTAACGCACTAACGCACTAACGAACTAATGAACTAACGCACTAATGAACTAACCACACCCCGCTTTTCATGAAGTTTCATGTGTTTCATGGTATCATTTAGTGGCTTGGGGGCGCTCTTTTCCCCCCGATCCCTCGCTCACAAGCTGACGCAGACGCACCGCGCCGGAAACCGGCTTGCCGGCCAGCGCATCCTCCTCGCGGAAGGTGGAGAAGAGAATGTGGCGTTTACCGGTGCGGTCGAAGTCATGGGTGATGTAAATCGTGCCATCTGCGGTCTGTTGACCGTCCGGATAGGAGACCCCGTTGCGCTCATCAAGCATCAGGCCGCCTTCCCACGTCTTGCCGTCGTCTCTGGAAACAAAGGCGGTCAGATGCGAGCGGCCGGTCTTCTTTCCGATCGGACCATGCTTCACCAGCAACAGGTTGCCGGAAAGCAGCCGCGTGATGAAGAAGCGCGCCGAAGGGTGCTGGATCGGCGACGGCTCCAGCGGCGACCACGTCGCACCGCGGTCGGTCGAGACCGCCTCGCGGATACCGGACTTGGTACGCGTCAGGCACCAGATCGAGCGATCTTTGCGTTCCACAAACATGTGTTCGTCAAAGAGGCGGTCCTCCTTGGGCATACTCGCACCGCCGCGCACGGACCACGTCTTGCCGCTGTCGGTGGAGACCACCATCTTCGAACTGTTCTCCGTATACCAGGTGCAGACCGGTAACGCCCACTCGCCTGTAGAGAGCACAATCGGCTTGCACATCATGACGCCGTCAGCGATATGCGCGGGCGGATGCCAGGCCGTAGACTCGGAACCGGGATCATCGAGCACGATCATCCAGAGCAAATCGGTTGCCGGTAATCCGTTCTTGCGGTCCGTGAAGAACCAGCGCAGTTTTCCGTCCGGTGCGAGCCAAACTTCGGGATCGAAGGTGCGGCGCGGACCGGATCCGTCGGGGTCGGCAATCAACACTTCCTTCCAGGTCCGGCCATGGTCGCCGCTGGTACTGAGCACAACGTAGTTGTTGTTGTCTTCGTTGGGAGTGTGTCCCGCGTACCAAGTGACCCACAGACGGCCGTTGGGTGCGACCGCCAGACTGGAGATACCGGTGAAGGCCCGGTTGGTCACCGCGTGTCTGGGCAGCGGCGGGCCCACATGCTCCAGCGGCGTGGCGGGTGTGATCTCGATTTCAACCCATTCGATCCGCTGCCGGGGCTGTGGGGCGGACGCAACGTCCACCGTGTTGGAGCCGTCTCGCAGGGCGGAGAGCGGGAAGGTGTGACGCACCGCATACGCCGTGAGCTTGCCATAACGCCGCACCTGGGGTTCGACCGTCCGATTGGTGGCGCGCGTTCCATTGAGCGAAACCGTCAGCACGGTGTTCGAGACTTGCGGATGGGCGGCCAGTCCGGTGATCACGGAGACTTTTCCGTATTGGGGTTTCTGGCCGGTCTGAATCACAAAACGACAGGGCGTCTCCGTGGTTTGCGGCAGTTGCGCGCCAGACTCAAACCCGCCTTCCGAGGGTAGCGCGTCGCGGTAGGTGATCGTGTGCCGACGAGGCTCTTGTGCCAGGATTGGGGCCGGAAACCCCTTTTCGATGATCGGACGGAAAGGGGGGCGGTCAAAGGAAAAGTACACCAGATTGAAAAGATAGAAGGCGTTCGCGCCACGGTAACGGCAGGCTTCCGCCCAACCGCGATAGAGATGGATATCCAATGACTGACGCGGTGACCCGGGGTAGGGGGAGAATCCGTTGTCAGTGCCGGGAATGACCGGAACGCGATCCTTGAGGTCGCCGAGGCGCGCGTGCCAGCGTTCGATCGGGATGTCGAAGTCCGCAGTGGAGAAAAAGCAGGAGGCGACGAGCAGTTCGATCAATCCGTCGCGCGCCCACGCCACCGCGTCGGTGCCGAGATGGGCCGCCACATCCGGATCCGAGGCCACGCGCGCTGAAATGCGGATCGGGTGTCCGCGTTTTTTCGCCCAGAGGTCTGCCAAGGCGCGCACCTCGCGCATGAAGCGGGTCAGCACATCGCGTTGCGCGAACGCCTTGCCGGGCGTCAGGTGATAGGGGAAGCGCAGCCAGTCGGTTTCAAAGCCGTCGAAATCATAGCGTTCGAACAGTTCCCGCACGACAGCCATGTGATAGGCGTAGGCCTCCTCCTTCGAGTAGTCGAACGCACACTCCATCCAGTTGTTCGTGGTGGTGTCCGGGTTGCGCCAGAGGTCGCGGCGCTCGCGCCAGAAAGTCGTGTTGCGGAAGTAGTCCGGGATGTTCACAAAGTGCACATCGTTCATACGCATGGTGATCCAGGGTGAAATCCCGCGCTTGCGGCACTGTTCGATCCAGACATGGTAAGGGTCGATCCCTTTGTCGAAAAGGAGTTTACAGTTGACGCACCAGATGTTGGTCGGCGTGACACCGTTGACCGGGTCCCAGATCGCCTCGTGCACGCGGGAGCGGTAACTGGTGCGCTGACCTTGGGGGCACATGAAGAAATGCGTCACCTGTGTGTCAGCGAAGGTGTCGATATAGGCGCGTAGCGCCGCCTCGGTCATCAATTCAGACTTCTGTTTGAAGTAGTGGTCGTTGTCCTCGTTGATAATCAGGCGAGGCGCCAACTCGGCGCCCCTGATCTGCATGGCGGCGCCCGCAAAAATGAGGACAGCCGCAAAGGGTATTCGTTTTTTCATAAAGGTTCTCGTTTCCGTTCTTCGGCCGGGACGTTGGCCCTCACCATAGCGAAATGACCGTGCCGCCCGTATGGGGTGTGTGCAGGATCAGTTCCTTGCCGACGATCTCCAGTGCGCACTGTTGCGGTGCGATTTGCGCATTGAGCAACGACAGGGTGGTTTCACTGATACTGAAGTTGTTGTCCGTACGCGCCAGAACTTGTTCCCCGCCACCGCCGCGCGCGAACTCGGTGAGGTCGAGAACGATCCGGGTCGTGGGATCGATGTTGATGTTTTTTGCCGTATCGGCAAGCGTTTGAATCGGGGGCTCCGCGTATCCGCCGCGCGGGATCACGAACGTAAGCGTGGTTCCGCTGCGGATGTAAATGTCCGCTTCGGATTTTAAAAGGCAGTTGGTGCCGATGAACACCATCTGGTTGTTGGTGGAGATTCCGTTTTGGTAAGGGATCGTGCAGTTGTTACTCCCGGCGTGAACCGTGCTGTTGCTGATGATCAGGGTATTGTATGATCCTCTGTCTCCGATGCGGAGGCGATAGGCATACAGATATCCGTTGTTGATGACGGCAAGCGTGTTACTGTTGGCGGTGCCTTCGGTGTACCCCAGACAAAAGGTGACGTTACTCGCGATGAACGCGCTGTTGTCCACGATCATGGTGTTGAAGGAGGAGACATTACCGAAATTGAAAGCGGTGGTCGCAGAGAAAAACGAACCGCCCGTCAGGTTCAGCACATTCGAGACGCCTGCCGCTGTGCCACCGACGTGGCCGCCGGACCAGATTTTCGAACCGTTCGCGATCTCGATCCGGTTTTCCGCGCCGTTGTTGCCGAACCCTCCCGTGTTGGTGATCACGCATCCGGATAGTCTCAGGGTGTTTTTGTGCGCTTCCGCGTTTCCGCCGAAAATCAAACCGGCGACACGGGTCTCGGTCCCGTCGCCATACAGCGACAAGCTGTTCTCGGAACCGTATTCGCCGGCAGAAAGATTTCCGGCCGGACACACGTACGCATTGCTGATGACGACCGTGTTCCGGTTGCCATATATGCCGACCCGGATGCCGCCGCCAGTGTTCGTGACCGTGCCGCCGATGACCTCCAGCGTATTCTCGCCGCTGCTCGACGGATCGCGGCCCAGATAGATTCCGTTGGATTGCACGAACGTGTTCGTGAGCCGGACAGAATTGGATCCGCTATAATAACCGATCGTGAACAGCGAGGACATTTTGAGCGTGGCGTTCCCGGCCTCCAGCGTGTTTTCGGAACCCTTGTTGCCGACGATCGTCTCGGATTGGCCTGTCACGGACGAGCCGGACAGGATCTTCGCCTGATTGGAATCAGAGCCGCTGTTGTTCCCTATACAGAAATTAGCGCCCATCATTTGGAGTGCGGCGGATTCGGAAAGGGAGAGCCGGTTCCAACTGCTGGCCGCTGTGTCGCCGACGTAGAAATGGTTGTTTGTCGCCAGGACAACCGTTCCGGTGCCGGCAGCCTCAACCCAGTTGCCTGAAGAGAACGCATGGTTGCCGATGTAGAAATTGCCGTCCACAACAGCGCCGTTGTAAACGCCCATCCCGCAGCTTACGGCGTTCGATGCGGCCCCGATGTGAATTCCGCGTTGCGGATTTAGGTATCGGGTGGTCGGGCCGTCAGCGATAAACACGCAGTTGGAAGAGTTTTTATCTTGTCCGAGGACGAGTCGGTTGGCGGTTTGGTTGATCGTTCCGCTGGTCAGCCGGACGAATGTTTTGGCGGCGTTGAGTTTGGTCTCGCCCTCCTGACCCACCGAAAGCGTGCGGCCGGATCCCAGATTGAAGACGATGTTCGTGCCGCCCAGAACCAACCGGGCGAAGGTGGCGTCCTCGCTCATCCACAGTTCCGGCGCGGCCGGATTCAGCGTGTAGAATTGAATCGCCTTGTCCGTGGCAATGGCTGCGGGCCAGTTATCCAGGTTTGAGAAATCGTTTTGTGCGGGGTCGGTTTTCGCGACCCAGTTCACGATCGCCCAGGCGCTTTGCACGGTGAAGGCAAGGGCGAACAGAATGCGCTTTGTCATGACCCACTCCTTTCATTATTTGCAGTATTGTAGCACGTTCACATTTTGACGAACACCTCGAATCAGGGTGCGACGGGTTTTCCCGCTTCAGGATCGATGACGAGTTCCAGCCAGGTGACGCTTTGGGGGAGGCCGCCGGTCAGGGTGAGCCCGATGGCGTTGTATCCACGCGTCAGGGATGCGGTCGGCACGTCGAAAACCAAGACACGTCCGGCCAGTTCGCTGAGGTTGCGGCGGGGGGGCGTCATCCAGTTGTCGGGTTTGGGTTTTAGAAATTCGTCTTTCGTGGGCCGGGGGAGGTCGGGGAGTGGTTGGCATGCGGTTCCGTTGACGCGCGCGTCGAACTGTGCGGCTTCGACACCGTTGGTGGCGTACAACCCGATGAAGAGGCGGCAGGCCGCGGTTGCGGCAGGACGTGGACCGATGTGCAGCCGGAAGGATGCGGACGGGTTGTTTACGGCGAGCGGGGCAGGCAACGCGGGACGGTAATCGGTTTTTTCGGGCAGGCCATCGTGGATTGCAAGAGGATGGATACGGCGGCCGGCGGGGGCGCTCTTGCGGTCGGCCGCGGCGCGAAAGAGATCGGCCAGCGTGCCTTCCTCAAAAGATTTGCCTTCCGGGGTGCGCAGACGCTGGATGCCGGTGACGGCATGGAAATGGTTAAAGAGATAGATGCCTTCCGCACCGCGGTCAGCCATCGATGCGGTAAACCCGCGTTGCGCTGCGATATTGTTGACAAACTGGAACCCCTTAGGCACACACAGGTAGGTGCATTGGGTGCAGGCGATCAGCTTGCAGGCAGCGCCGTCGGGACCGATCTGCGCGCGCCAGCGTTCAATCGGAAAGTCGCCGCAACCGCCCCAGAAGTCGCTGACCACGATCATGTCCACAAGACCCTCCCGGGCCCAACGGACCGCGTCCAGACCCTCGGCGACAGCGAACTCCGGCGTGGCCGGAACGCGCACCGCGAGGTGGACCGGGTGTCCCCGGCGTTGCGTTGCGGCCTGCGCATGGCGGCGCGCCTCGCGGACGAATGCGGTGAGCAGTTCACGCCCCGCGTCCAGCTCCTGCTCCGGGAAGTTGTTGGGGGTCCGCATCCAGTCCAGTTCCAACCCATCGATGTCGTAACGGGTCAGCACCTCGACGATCAGCTTCATGTAGTGATCGCGCACCTCGGGATGGGTATAGTTGAAGAGCCCGGTGCGGTTGACGCGCAACTCGGGATGGTTGAAGAGCAGGGGGCTGACGCGGGAGAAATCGTTGAAATAGTGGTGATCATTCATGCGCAGCGAGATCCAGGGCGAGATGCCCTTGGCGCGGGAACGGGGAATCAGGCGCGCGAAAACGTCGTTGATGCCCAACTTGTGAAGCAGGTAGTACCCGCGGGGCCATTCGGTGACTTGGGTTTCCGGGTCCGGAACGTCCCAGTAGCTCGGCCAGGCTTTGCTGTCATACCCGACACGCTGGTAGTTGACATTCCAGAAAAGGTGGGAGACCCCAGTTCCCACATACTGGTCCACCTCTTTGTCGATCGCCGCCTCGGCCACGGCGCGGTTGGTTCCCTCTTTACGAAAGTGGCCGGTTATGAAGTTGACCACCCCGTCTGCCGCCATGTTGATGATCACGGGCATGGGGGCGTCGGATGCGGGGCGGGGGGCGGGTTGCGCCAGGGCACCGAAGGCGATGAGACAGAAGACCGAAACAGTCAGAACGGAACGAAAAAAAGTCATCCTCTCCTCCAAGACGACGCCCGGCTCTTCCCGGACGGGCGGGCGGGTTAAAAACACAAGTTTTTTAAAGTTGTATACCAGTTTAACCGTTCGGTTAGATGGCGTCAAGAGGGTGAGCGGAGATTTTTCGATTTCCCGGCGACGGGGAAAGGGACATGCTCAAATCTGGCGGGTTTTTGTTTTTCGGGAGAGCCGTATGAGGAGTTCATCTTTGGCATGCTGTTCCTCAAACGGCTATCCGATTCGTTCGAGCACGAGTTTGCGGAAGTCGGGCGAGAGGTTGGCGAAGTAGGCGGTGAAGCCGGTCACGCGCACAATCAGATCGGGATAGGCCTCGGGGTTTTTGCTCGCTTCCAGAATCTGTTGCTCGTCAACGACGCTGATGTTCATGAGCGTCCCGCCCAGTTCGAAGTGTGTGCGGATCAGCGTTTTCAGGCAGGACACCGCCTGTTCGGTGTCTAGGCTTCCGAAGTCCACATCCAATTGCAACGGTGCGGTATTGCCGTAGCCCGGTTGTACGGCTGCCACGGCTGCGACCATCGCCGTGACCGCTCCATCGCGCCGGAAGCCGACACTGGGGTTCGCGCCCTGCGAGATCGGTTCGCCTGCATACCTGCCGTTCGGCAGTGCGCCCACGCTCTTGCCGAGCCGCACTGTGTCGGCCCACGAGAAGAGCCCCGGGATCAGGACGATCGGTTTGACGAATGGAATGTTCTTCGCCTCTGCCCGGAGCTTGTCGGTAAAATCGCGCACGATCCGTTGCGCCCAGGCGTCGCCGCGTTCGGAATTGCCGAACTTTTCAGATAGCGACAAGAGCCTTTGCACCTGTGGCGCATCATTGAAGTTGGCCTCCGTTGCTTTGAAAACATCGTCGAAGGTCAGAAGCTTCTCGCGTTCCACCCGCTGTTCCAGTGCGGTGAACGCATCCGCGACGGTCGCCAGCGCTGCGCCGTCG
>Ga0116147_1005408_pt1 | contig 10873 bp, 10 predicted proteins | sample AD_JPNHG3_MetaG_FD_89749 | JGI IMG/M metagenome (GOLD analysis project Ga0116147, IMG submission 89749) | Active sludge microbial communities of municipal wastewater-treating anaerobic digesters from Japan - AD_JPNHG3_MetaG | ecosystem: Engineered > Bioreactor > Anaerobic > Digestate | place...
ATGGCATTGCGCAACCACGGGTGATCGACTTCGGCGTGGCGCGCGTATCCGGCCGCGACGCGTCTGCCACGGCCGTTACGGTATGCGGGCAGGTGCTGGGGACGCTGCGCTATATGAGTCCCGAGCAAATCGATGGGGACCCGCGCGCAGTCGACACGCGCAGCGACGTCTACTCGCTGGGCGTGGTGGGTTATCAACTGCTCAGTGGCGCCCTGCCGGTTGAAGTTCCCGAGTCGTCCTTTTACGCCGCCGCGCGCGCCGTTCACGACAGTTCGCCGCTGCCCCTGGCGGCACGTGACCGTAGTCTCAGCGGCGACCTGAACACCATTATCCTCAAAGCGCTCGGCAAGAACCCCGATGAGCGCTACGAGTCGGCCGCGGCGCTGGGCGCGGACTTGCGGCGCTACCTGGCAGGCGAGCCGATTCTGGCACAAGCGCCAAGCACTCTGTACCTCCTGCGGAGACACCTGGCGCGGCATCGCATGTTGGTGGTGGCCGCGGGCATCGCGCTGTTGAGCCTGTTTGTGGGATTGTTCGGAACCGGCTATGGGCTCATGCGGGCCCGGCAATCCGCCAGCGCGCTTGAAGACCTGTCGCGTCAGACGATCGACGCGGCCACATTCCTCGTCGAACGGACTGCCAAAGATCTCGACCGGGTGGCAGGAACGGCCGCGGTTCGCCGTACGCTACTGGAGCGGCTGGACGCGCAGGTTGACGAGTTGCTGCGACGAGAGCCGGAGGATGAGCAGCTTCTGACGGCGCGCGCCGCCGTTTGGGCGCGGCAGGCGGAGTTACTGCTCAGCGAGAAGCGCCACGACGAAGCTTTGACATTGCGGAAGCGCGTACTGGAACTGCGGCGGCGCCTGCTGGCATCCCAACCGCAGTCGGCCCAGCGCGGGGCCGAGGTGTCTTTGACCCTCGTGCAAATCGGTGACGTGATGAACGCGCTGGACCAGCGAAACGAGGCGCGGCGTCTGTGGGAAGAAGCACTGGCCATGGATGAAGAGCTGGTCCGGCAAAACCCGGGGGTCCGCCGGCATTTGGACGACGTCGCCTGGGGGCACGATCGACTGGCCGCCCCGCTGCGTGAAGGCCGGCTGGACGAGGCCGAGGCGCACTGTCGTCAGCGGCTGACGATCAATGAGCAACTTCTGGCGATCGAACCGGATAACCTCATTACGTACCACGGTATCTGGGAAATTAACCAGATAATCTGCATGCTGGAGAACGCCAAGGCGGATCGCCACACCCAGGCGGAGGACATTCAGGCGAGCCGTGAAGCCGCGCGGGCGGCCGCCTACGCCGGTTTGGAGGCGGCCCGCCATATCGTGTCGCGCGATCCGCATAACCGGCGCTTCCTCAGTGCCGAGGCGTCCGCCTTGGTGCGGGTCGCCGGTCAGATTCGCGGAACGGAGCCGGATGAAGCGGCCCGGTTGTACGCCGCGGCGCGCTGCGAATAAACGAAAAATTGGCCGAGCTGGATCCGGAGGACCTCATGACTCGGCGGGATCTTGAACGCACCCTTCAGGAGTGCGGCGAATTCGCGGCGGCCCGTGGCGAACATAGTCAAGCGGATTACTTCCTGACGCGTCTCCGCGACCTGCGGCAATCGGGCCAGCCGGGCCGTCTCCCACCGTCCGATACCGAGGACCTGCTGGGCCAAATGCGCGCTAGCCTGGGCAGCCTCTCGCCCAGTTCTCAGCCGGCGGCCGAGTCGCCGGCTCGTTCCAGTCCGTGAAAAAATTCAAATAATCGCTGCGCTTTTGTGGGCGGATGGCGCTGATATGGTTGGTGGCAGCAGCAGCCACGCCACCGTCGTTGAGAACGGTATACATCTTCAGCGTTATGGCCGCCGGCACCCCCATGGCCGGAGGAGTGAGGTTGCATGACTCTGAGTAGCTCGGTACGCCGGCGTAGACGGTTTCAAAGGGCAGGGGGGGTTGCTTGCGAATTGCCCGTGCTGTTCACGCCGGTACAGTGGCCCGTGATTGCGAAAGTGCTACGGCTTACACCGCGGCAACGTGCGGTGGCGGAGTTGCTATGTGCGGAGTATTCGCAAAGGGACATTTCACAGCGGCTGAAAGTATCGGCTAATACCGTCAGGACGCACCTGCGGGCGCTCTACGCGCGGCTCGGCGTTCGATCACGAGTCGGTGTGGTTATCCGATTGATTATGGCGGAACGAGAGAGCTGGCGGTGCCGCCAGTGACGCTATGCTCAATCCGACGGCATGGTTGCGGAGTGTCGGCATACACATTGTGCGCTTGCCGCAACTAGTCGGCGTGACGGAAAGGCAAATTGGCGCGGCATGCCCGCGCTTATAGCTTGGGCGTGGCACCTACGGCACCAATGGCACCGATAAGTCCATGGCAACTGGGGCTGGTTCTGCTATGTCCGATGTGGTGGCCCTATAACCAAAATACGGACGTAGAGTGCTCGTTCCGTATCGTTGGGCCATCGTTCGCGAAAGCGATGACAAACCACAAATTGTCTTGAAGTCAGGGCATGCTAAGGGTATAGTGACTATTAGATCATCTTGATTCCGGATGTGCGTCGTCGTGAACGGTTCTGTGATCGTCGACTGAGGAAAGAGGTGATTCCGAATCGATGTGAGGCTACGCCTCAGTTTCTAACACTAGAGCTGCGTCCACAGGTCGCATCGTCGGAGCAGATCGATCTGAGGAGGTAGTACGTGGCCGATGAAGGGCGTTCCTTCATCCCGGCTATATGACAAGGAGTTACTGGAGAAGGAGGTATTCGATGAAGGTAGGTATAGTGGTGTTGGGGGTGTTTTTGCTTGCGAGCGCCGCGCTGGCTGATACGATCAGCCCGTGCGCCGTCGGCCCGGCTGCCATGTCGCCCGCCGTGCGCGGCACGCTGGGAAATCCGTATGACGAAGTCCAGCAGTACGGCAGCGCCGCCCAGGATTTCGAAACGGCGTATGACGCCTACGACATCTGGGTGGTTTCCGATTTCACGACTTACGAAGATTACTACTGCGAGACGGTTACTGCCCTGGGCTTCACTAACGGTGGCGTCGATGGCGTCGGCGCCAATTTCCACATCTACGATGGGTTGCCGTGGGCCGGCGGGTCCATCGTAATGTCGGCCTCGGGCGGCTATGACACGCTGTTCTCGGCGGGCTTGATTGGCGCCGATTTCGGACACCAACTGCTGCCGGCGGGCAGCTACTACATGGTTTTTCAGTCGGTTCGTGAGTTCGGAACGAGCGGTCAGTCGTACATCTACCAAACGTCGCTGGGGAATAACAACGACTACCAGTGGAACCCCGGTGCCGGATTCGGGTTTAGTACGACGCCCATCCTCGATGCGGACTCGAACCCCATTGACGTTAATTGGCAGCTCGTGGTGACGCCCGAGCCGTCCAGCCTTCTGCTGATCGCTGTTGCCCTGCTGCTTCGTCGGCGGTAATCTCGATTCAGTTCGATCTGTAATAATCCCCTTGCGGTCCGGCAGGTTATCTTGCCGGACCGCTTGCTTCATGCATCGCGGAAGCGGGCAATTTTTCTGCTTCCCCCAGCGCTTGCCGGTCTTCTCCGCCCATACGTCCCATCGCGGAAGCGGGCAATTTTTCTGCTTCCCCCAGCCCCTTACCGCGCCCCCATGCGCTTCGCCGGCGCTTTCAGGAGCTGCTCGCGAATGGCCGCCAGCAGCACCTCCGGCTCGCTCATGCGCCCCGGCCCAATTGCCCGGCACGCCAGCCAGCCTTCTTCGGGACCGACGAACAGGAACCCGGCCTCGCGGAGCCAGGCCACGTTGCGCCGCACGGCCGGGTGTTGCCACATGCGTTCGTTCATGGCCGGTGCCAGCAGAACGGGGCTGTCCGCCCCCAATAGCAGCGTGCTCACCAGATCATCCGCGATGCCGTTGGCCAGCTTGCCGATGACGTTCGCCGTGGCCGGTGCGACCACGACCAGGTCGGCCACCTCGGTTAGCCCCAGGTGACGCATGTGGATCTGCTCGCCCGTATGCCACATGCTGGCATTGGTGTACACGGGCCGGCCAGTCAGGCCGCGAAACGTCACCTCACCGACGAAGCGCCGCCCGTTGCGGGTCAACGCTACCGTGACGCCGCAGCCTAACTGTACAAGCTGTGAAACAAGAACCGCGGTCTTGTAGGCGGCGATCCCTCCGCTGATGCACACCAAGACCTCGTAGCCGGCCAGCGGCTGACCGTTTGCAGCGCCCGCGGGCACGTTGCCGCCGGCCTGCGACTCGTTATCCCGGGCGGGCAATGCCGGAGGCCTCATAATCGATGGCGATCTTATCGTTCACGATCTCATCGATGACGATTTCCATGGTGGTCTTGCCGGTTGGATCCACCAGCGGGCGGGAACCCTGCATGAGTTCCAGCCAGCGCTTTTGAATCAGGGCGGTGAGCTTGAACCGGCCGCCGGCCTTACGGATAAGGTCGTCGTTCTGCAAAGGATTGATCATTCCCGATCGTTCTCCTGCTGGATGATTTCGATGACCCGCTGAACCGAATCCTCAAGTATATCGTTAGTGACGAAATGATGGTAGAGGCCGCTGGCGCGGGCGTGAGCGATTTCATGGCTCGCCGTGGCCAGCCGGCGGGCCACTTGCGCCTCGGATTCCGTTTGCCGGCCTTCCAGGCGCGCCTGCAGCGTCTCCATCGTTGGCGGCAGGATGAAGATGCGGACGGACTCGGGCGCCTGCTGCGCAATCTGGGCCGCGCCCTGTATGTCGATCGCGAGAATGACAATCTCGCCGCGCGCCAAGGCCTGCTCGACCGCGCGGCGCGGTGTGCCGTAGCCCTGGCCGCAATATTCGGCATGTTCCAGTAGCTCGCCCGCCGCAACCATCCGGTCGTACTCCGCCCGTGAGATGAAGTGGTAATCGCGCCCGTCAACTTCGCCTTCTCGCGGCGGCCGAGTGGTGGCGGACACGGAACAGCGGCTGTTCGGCAGCGCGCGGAGCAATTCCCTGCAAATCGTGCTCTTGCCGGCGCCGGAAGGGCCACTAATGACGACCAGTTTGCCGCGTTTCTTATCCGCCATGGGCTGGATTATGGGCCCCAATGGGCAAGCGGTCCACCGCCGCGCGCCGGCCCGCCAGCCACGCGGCCACGTCGCGGGCCGCGGCCGGCCGCCCGAGGGTGCGAGCGGCTTGCGCCATCTGCTGCCGCGTGGGCCCGTCTGCCAGCCGCTCGAGTGCGTCCGCGAGCGGGCGATGGTTCGCCTCGGCGGTCTTCTGATCATCGATCAGCACAGCCGCGCCCGCATCGACCAGCACCTTGGCGTTCGCATGTTGATGCCGGTCCTTGTGATAAGGATATGGCAGCAGGATGGCCGGCTTTCCCAGAGCGGTAATCTCGGCCAGCGTCGAAGCTCCGGCCCGCGACACGACCAGGTCGGCGGCGGCCAGCGCAAGCCACATTTCGTGCATGAAAGCGACCACGCGGACCGACCCGCGCGCCTCGCTTGTGCCAGTGCCATTGAGCAGTGTGGGGCCGTAAGCGCGGCGAGTTTCGGCTTCGTCCGCAGCGCCCGTCAGGTGCAGAAGCTGCCAGTCGGGATGTTTGGCCTGGAATTCAGGCCACACGCGGCAGACCGTCTGATTGACGGATCGCGCGCCTTGCGACGCTCCCGTAACCAGCAACAGCGGCCGATTCGGATCAAGCCCAAGGCTCCGTCGCGCATCGCCCGCGTCAATCGGTCGCGCGAACTCTGCCCGGATCGGACAACCCAGAACGTGGCAGTGCGTTCGCTTTGACAGGTATCTGCGCGTGACATCCCATTGCAAAACAGCCAAATCGACGCGGCTGGCGAGGAAGCGATTGGCGCGTCCCGGTATCGCGTCGGGATTGAGGATCGCCGTGCGGATGCCGAGTCGTCGTGCCGCGGCGACCGGCGGCCCGGCGGCGTAGCCACCCAGGCCGAGGACGGCGCGCGGTTGATGGTCCTTGAGCCAAGCAGAAGCGGCCGCGACATTCTTGAACCAGGCCGACAGAAACGCCGGAATTCGCCAGGGCCGGACGGTCAGCGGACGCACCGTTTGCTGCACCTGGCCGTAAGGCGTTCGCGCCAACAGGTCGCGATCGAGCGCCCGCGTAGTAGTAAAGAAGGTTACAACCGCGTCGGGTTCGATAGCTCGCAGCGCTGCGGCCACGGCCAAGCCGGGGAACAAGTGCCCGCCGGTTCCGCCACCAGCGAGGACGTATTCGTTCGGACTGTTCATAGGGGCATAGTGGGGGCAAGAAGGCAACAAGGCAACCCGGCGGCGGCGCAACGGACGGCGCGACGGCTGCAAGAGTGTTCGGGAGCCTGAAATGGCACCTCGGATGAAAACTGGTAAGGTATGTTCCGACTTTTTGCCGTACATGCGAGTTTGGGCAGATGTTCCTGATCTTCGGACGGCGCCCTTCGGAGCGCTTGAGTGCCCGCCGACCCCGTGCTGGAGAGCCGAGATGTTGAAGTACGTTGTTGCATGCGTCGTCGCGGCCGGATTGTGCTTAGCCGCCAATCAATCGCGCTCGTCCACGGAAACGCCGCGCGGCGCGCAGCCCGCGACGCGCCCGGCGTACACGCTTGACCAACTCGCATGGCTGGCCGGCCGCTGGGAGGGTGAGTTGTCGGGAGAGCGTATGGAGGAACATTGGTCCGCGGCCGAGGGCGGCCTGATGATGGGGATGTTTCGGCTGATGAGCCGTGATGGTCAGACACGGATGCTCGAACTGGAAACGCTGCGCCAGACGGCTACGGGGGTCGAGCTTCGGTTCCGGCACTTCGCGCCCGATCTCGAGCCGCGCGAGGAGAAGGGGCAAACGCCGACACTAATTTTGACTGAGCTGACGGAGCAGCGCGTGGTCTTTGAGCCGCCGCCCGCTGCTGAGCAACGCCCCGGTACGCCGCGCCGCCTCATCATGCTGCGCTCCACGCCCGACCTGTACCGGGTGCAGGTGATCGTCATGCGCGACGGCGAGGAAAAGCTGCTGTTCGAGGCGGAGCTGCGGCGGGTGAATGCGGTGTCGCCTGGTGCGGTGCGTGCGATTTTTAAGGGGCGTGCGGCAATCCGCGAGAATGGGCGATACTGGACTTGAACCAGTGACCTCTTGCATGTCGAGCAAGCGCTCTAGCCAACTGAGCTAATCGCCCGTGCGTTCCCATAAGGGATGATCGTCGCTTAGGCGGAAGCTGTCAAGCGGTTCCCGTGACGCGCGGCGGCGTTTGATTTGCGTTCGTTGCCTACGATTTGAACACTTCCTGAGGAACCTGAAAACCCTGGCCTGTGAGCGGCCCTCGATGTCATCCAACGTCCCGAATAAACCGCCTGGCGTCCCCGACGGCCCGCCTCAAGCAGCCGCACCTTGGGTGCGCCTGCAATGTGACGGCGAAGAAGGGCCGACCTCGCGCACCGTCGCGGCCAGCGTCGTGCTTATCGGCAGCCGCCGCGACTGCGACCTGCCGGTCACGCATCCCAACGTCTCCAAGGTTCACTGCGCGCTGATCAACACCGGACGGGGCATCCTGGCACGCGACCTTATCAGCCGGTGTGGAACCTTCCTTAACGATCAACCCATCCGCACCGCGGTGCTGGACGCCGGCGGCGTTTTACGGCTGGGCTCGGTTGTTGTGGGCTTTGAGTTCCTTGCGCCGTCGGACGGGCAGGCCGGCCCTGCTCATGCGGCGCGCGACGACGGACCGGCCACCGTCGCCATCCGTGGCCAGATATTGCCGCTGGCCGACAATGCCCTGGTAATCGGCCGCCGCAACACGGCCGACGTGGTGGTCGACACGCCGGATACGTCACTGGCGCACGCCCTTCTTTTCTCGCTGAACGGGCGGCCGGCCATCCAGGACCTCGGCAGCCGATCGGGAACGTGGGTGGACGGCGAGCGCGTCGAATTAGCCTGGCTGTCGAACGGGGCGGAGATCGGGGTCGGTGGCGAACGATTCACGGTATGTTGGGAGGAAGGCGCCGTCGAGGAGGAGAGTGCCGTCGCCGCGGAGCAGCAGGCACAGGCGGGAGGCGGAAAGACCGCTTCCCCCGCGGCGCCGTCTGTCGGTCAGCCACCAGCACTAGAGAACGCTCCGGCCACGCTCGATGAACTGGAGCAAATGGTTGCGGCCGTTCATAGCCATCTGGCGGCGGCGCGCGGCAGGCTGGACGAACGTTCCCGTGAGTTGGACGAACTGGCGGCGCGGGTCGAAGCCGAAAAGGCTGAGGCGCAATCCCGCGCGGCTGGGCTGGCGGAACGAGAGGCCGAGGTTACGGCGCGGCAGGCACAACTCAGCCAGGCCGAGCAGGAGCTGGCGCAACGCCGCGCAGAACTGGAAGAGCAGGCGCGGCAGGTGTCTGAAGAGCGGTCGGCGCTGCAAGCGCAGCGCGCCGAAGTAGAAACGCTTATTGCCCAAGTGAATGATGGCCGCAATGCAATGGAAGCCGAGCGTGCGGCGCTGGTGCAACAACGATCCGAATTCGATCAAGCCCGTGCGGCATTCGAGCGCGACCAGCGAGCAGTCAATGAGGCCCGCGAAGCCTGTCGGAAAATGGAAGAGGAATTGCAGGCGCGCGCGGCCGAGATGACCGGGCAAGCTGCCCAGCTTGAACAACAGCGTGCGGAGCTAGCGGTGAGGCAGTCGGAGCTGGAGGCTACGCAGGCCGCACAAACTGACTGGGCCGAGCAGTTGAAAGAACTGGAAGCGCGGTTGGGGGCGCGCGAAGCATCGCTGAAAGCCGAGCTTAACGAGCTGCTGGGACGTGAAACGGCGCTGACCAAGCGCGCGGCGGAGCTGGAGGCGCGCGAGGCCGCGATTGCCGCACAAGAAGCCCAGAATGCTGACGTTGATCACCGCATCCGCGAATTCAAGACCGCCTTGATGCGCGCAGGCGAGTTGTTCTCCCGCGCTGTCCCAGACTCAGCCGCGCCAGTCTCTCGCGCGGTCAACGCGGAAAAAGAACCCGCATTGAGCCCGGATAATCCGGAACGTCGCGGCGGGGATGGAACGCGTGCTGGAGAAGCCACCGGACAGACGATGAGCGCGGGGAACCCCGCGACCGGCGCCCCAGCGGGTTCAAACGAATTGGATGATCTGCCGGCGCCGATCGTCGATAAGCCCCTATTCTCCGCGGACGCAGTGCCCGCTGACTGGCCACCGAAGCTTCGTGAGCGGTTTCGGGTGCTTCGGCGCGTGAGCCGCAAGAGTGACGCAGAGCTGGCCGAGCAGGTGTGGGCAGAGCGCGAGCGCGTGCTAGCTGCGCCTCCGCAGCCGAGCGGGCAGGGGAAGCGCAAGCGGCGCTTTTGGGGGAATTAAGGCCGGTGCAGTGAGCCTCCTGGTGATTGCTCACGCAAAACGTTGCAAGCGAACCTCACGAAACCGCTCCCATTTGCATTCACACTTTTGAGCTACGTGTCCGCCGGCTCTGCGATTGGCCTGCTGCCATTGCCGCAGTGGGCGAGTGACTAAAGCCGACTGACAGTGTCGGAAAACACTATGCCAGAAACGAGCGGAAATTTGGCGTTTTGCGCCCGTTTGTATCGGATTTTTTTGCTTTTCTCCGCTAATACTGTAGAATTTAGATAGCCTTTAGCGTATTGCCCGCGGTCGGACCGGCAGTGCCGATCAGCAGAGGTCATCGAGGTCGGCCGCGTTCGTTAGGCCGGCATTCCGCGGGATCATTAGGTTTCAACTCGAAGGCACTTTGGAGGAGCTGGGTGTCCGCCAATGAGCAGGACGTTTGGTTTTGACACTTTAGCCAACCTTCTGAGCGGCGGCGACTGCCCACCCGGTAGTTCAGCCAGCGGGCTCAGTGCGTTCCAGTCCGGCAAGTTTCAAGGCGGGGTTGGGCATCGGCTGTCCTGATGCCCGCCCCCCTTGAAGCTAACCCTGCGCCAGGCGCGCAAAGGCGCAACGGCCCCGCTAATCTCGTCGGCGCAGCGCCCGGCTAACAGCCGGCCAGCGTCTAAGTCAGCCTTGCGCGGCGCCCGCGGCGGTTTGCGGGCCCTCAGTTTTGCCGCGCGCTGCGCACGTTGCCGATCACCATGAAGAAGGCCGGAATGAGCAGTGGGCGTACAAAGAAGGTATCGATCAGCACGCCCAATGCCAGGGCAAAGCCCAGTTGCTGAAGCAGTGAGAGCCGGCCCGCCCAAAGCGAACCAAGTGTGGCCGCCATGATGATTCCACAACTGCTGATGACAGGACCGGTGCGCACCACTGCCGCGCGTACCGCCCGTGCCCGAGCCTGCGACCGGACCTCCTCGCGTAAGCGCGCCACCAGGAAAATGTTGTAGTCCTGCCCCACTGCCATGACGATCACGAACAGAATCAAGCGGACTTTCCAATCCAGACCCGGCAAACCCATGGCGTGCACGAAGAACAAGCTGCTCAACGTCAGCGTCGCACCATACGTCAACAAAGTCGTCAGTACCATGAACGCAGTCAGCGCGACGTCACGCACGAGCACCAGCACGATTAGCGCAATCACCGCCGCCGCCAACACCACTACGCGGCGTTGATCCGCATCGGCAATGGTGCGCTCGTTGAGAATGTACGCGCTCGGGCCGGCCAACATGACGCGCGGCCGGCCTGCCTGCGGCGGCAGCGCTTCCATGCTTACTTTTCGCGCCACCGCCGCGGCCCGCTCGACCGCTTGAAGCGTCTGCGGCGCAAACGGCGCGTCATTCGGCAGCATTTCAATTCGCATGACCGTTGACCCGTCCGCGGCTTGTGACACGTAATAGGGGCGTGCGAGCGATTGCACCGCAGATGGTAACTGCCCGCCGGGGGCGGCCGGCGAAGTCAGCGAGTACACTTCGGCCACTCCGGGTATAGTCTGGACTGCGGCCGTAACGCGCGCACTCAGGCTTTCCCATTCAGCCTCAAGACCCGGG
>Ga0116147_1005425_pt1 | contig 10858 bp, 6 predicted proteins | sample AD_JPNHG3_MetaG_FD_89749 | JGI IMG/M metagenome (GOLD analysis project Ga0116147, IMG submission 89749) | Active sludge microbial communities of municipal wastewater-treating anaerobic digesters from Japan - AD_JPNHG3_MetaG | ecosystem: Engineered > Bioreactor > Anaerobic > Digestate | place...
ATCACCCGCACTGAACAGGTCACCGCCTCCATAGAATGGCCTTCGTAGTAATGAGCCCGGCCACTGAATATCAACACCGGCGTTCCTTCCAGCCGCCCCACCACCACCCGGCCGGAATGACCGGTCACGCCGACCGGTGGCAAGCCCGGTATGCGGTCGTAGGACAACTCCCCGTCCACTTCGACTCGGGCCAGAACATGATGGAAACCGCTGCCCAGGATGATACCCAGCGCCGGGCGCAGCGAGGAAAGCTGCCGCAGCCGGGCCACGGCTGCGCCCCACTTTTCATCGCCGACCCCGCGTGGCGACTGCCTTGATTTCCGTTGAAACGCCATTTAGTTTGCCTCGCCCGCGAAAGGGCTGGTTGATGGACCTGAATGATAGCGAACTGCGCCGTTATGCGCGCCAACTGATTCTGCCCGAGGTAGGCCGGGAAGGCCAAAAGAAAATTCGCGCCGCCAGCGTGCTCTGCGTCGGCGCGGGTGGCTTGGGCTCGCCGCTGGCCTTGTATCTCGCCGCGGCGGGAATCGGGAGACTTGGCATCCTGGACTTCGACACTGTGGACCTCTCCAACCTCCACCGCCAGGTGCTGCATGGAACCGAAGATGTGGGACGGGCCAAAACGGAATCCGCCCGCGACGCCCTCGCGCGTCTGAATCCGGAGGTCGAGGTCGTGGTTCACACGACCCGCTTGACACGCGACAACGCGCTCGAGCTGCTGTGCGCCTACGACGTCATCGCCGACGGCACCGACAACTTCCCCACCCGTTACCTTGTCAACGATGCTTGTGTGCTGCTGGGCAAACCAAATGTGTATGGCTCGGTGTTTCGCTTTGAAGGCCAGGCCAGCCTTTTCGCCCCGCATCTGGGCGGTCCCTGTTACCGTTGTCTGTATCCAGAACCCCCGCCGCCCGGCTCCGTGCCCGGGTGTGCCGAGGGCGGCGTGCTGGGCGTGCTCCCGGGAATTATTGGGCTCATTCAGGCCACAGAAACGCTTAAGCTCATTCTCGGACGGGGAACCTCACTGCTCAACCGGCTGCTTCTGTTCAATGCTTTCGACATGACTTTCCGCGAATTGAAAATTCGCCGGGACCCGGCTTGCCCCCTTTGCGGCTCCAATCCCACCATCACAGCACTTATGGATTATAACCAGTTTTGCGGCTTGCCAACCTCTCAATCCCCCTCCGCCATGCATTCCGACGAAGTCTCTGTCCAGGAGCTCAAGCGCGCGCTGGACAATCCCGCCTCCGGCATCCACGTTCTCGATGTGCGCGAGCCCGACGAGTATCAAATCGCCCGCATCCCCGGCGCACTACTTCTGCCGCTGAGCCAACTGGGCCAGCGTTGGAGTGAGTTGAACCCGGACCAGTCGTACTACCTATACTGTAAATCGGGCGTGCGTTCCCTGCGCGCCGTCCAGTTCTTGCGCCGGTTGGGATTTCATCAGCTCAAGAGTGTGCGGGGGGGAATTGACGCCTGGTCCCGCGAGGTGGACCCCTCGGTGCCCCAATACTGACCGCCAACTCCGTTTCTCGATTCTTGCCATGCCTTGCTTGAAAACCCTGCCCTGTGCCCTGACCATCGCGGGTTCCGACAGCGGCGGCGGCGCCGGCATCCAGGCCGACCTCAAGACCTTCGCCGCCCTTGGTGTTCATGGCACCAGCGCCATCACCTGTCTCACAGCGCAAAACCCGAAGGGCGTGCGCAGCATCCAGGCCGGTTCTGTGCTGATCGTGCGCCAGCAGATTGAGGCCGTTTTCGACGAGCTTCCCCCGGCAGCCGTCAAAACCGGGATGCTCTATTCGGCGCGAATCATTGAAGTCGTCGCCAGTCTCTTGAACCGCCCCAAGGCTCCCCCCTTGGTGGTGGACCCGGTCATGGTCGCAACCAGCGGCGCGCGTCTCCTCAAGGCAGGGGCCATCCGGAGCCTTTGTAAAAGCCTGCTGCCGCTGGCCTCGCTTATCACACCAAACCTTCACGAGGCCGAAATTCTCGCCGAACGTTCGCTCGAGTCGGTTGAGGACATGCGGGCGGCGGCGCGGACGCTTCACCAGCGTTTCGGCTGCGCCGTCCTCCTGAAGGGCGGCCATTTGCGGGGATTGCGGGAGGCAGCGGACATCTACTACGACGGCAGACAGGAATTGCTGCTCTGCGCACCGTTCATCCGGGGAGTCAGCACCCACGGCACCGGCTGCACCTACTCGGCCGCCATCGCCGCGTGGCTGGCTCGCGGGCAACCCCTGCCGCAGGCAGTCCAGCGCGCCAAGGAGTTCATCACCGGGGCCATCGCGTGTGCCAACCAAACCGGCCGCCATGGCGTGCTCAACTGCTTTTGGAGGTCGCGCTTGTTGGATTGACCCGCCGTCGAACTTGCAAGTAAGCTGGGAACGCGGAATGCGGGGATGCTGAACCGCGGTCACGCCGACCGGCAAGAAGCGGCGGGACTCGGGCGCCGTTCCCCGTCCGGAAGAGACAAAGACCAATGAATAACTTGCCCCGCATCGCTGCCGGATGGATGGTTTGCCTGGCCGCCTGCACGCCCGCTTCCGCCCATAGCCTCCTGGTTGAAGCCGAGAGTTTCACCAACCTGGGCGGATGGGTTGTGGATCAGCAGTTCGCGGACGTCATGGGTTCACCCTACCTGTTGGCTCATGGTCTGGGAACGCCCGTCGCCGACGCGACAACCAGCGTGATCTTTCCCGCCTTGGGAACCTACCGCGTTTGGGTGCGCACCAAGGACTGGACGGCTCCGCGCCCCGAGCACGCCGGCTCTTTCAGGGTTGTTGTCGCCGGGACCGAGCTGCCGGTCGTATTCGGGACCGAGGGTCAGGGCTGGCTCTGGCAGGACGGGGGACAAATCCAGGTCACCAGTCTCTCCACCTTGCTTCGTCTTAGAGACCTGACCGGCTTCGAAGGCCGCTGTGACGCCTTGTTCTTCACCACCGACACGAACTTCGTTCCGCCAAACTCTCCTGCCGTCTTGGATGATTGGCGCCGGGAGCAATTGGGTTTGCCCGCTGTGCCGCCCTCAGCCGGCAGTTACGACCTCGTGGTGGTGGGCGGGGGCGTCGCCGGCACAGCGGCCGCAATTGCCGCCGCCCGCCAGGGCCTGAAGGTGGCCCTCATTCACGACCGTCCGTGGCTGGGGGGAAACGCCAGCCAGGAAATCCGCGTTTCAACCCTCGGGGTGACCGGCAACCGCATCGTTCCTGAAATCAACTCAATCTCTCATCCGAACGGCAGCGACCAGGCGATTGCCGATGATTTGCGCCGCCATCAGGTCGTACAAAACGAGACCAACATTCATCCTTTCTTCGAGTGGCGCGCTTTTCGGGTGCAGACCAACGAGGGCCGCATTCTCAGCCTCGATGCCCGGCACAATCGCACCGGCTTGGAGCGACGCTTCACCGCGCCCCTGTTCATTGACAGCACCGGCGACGGTTGGATCGGTTATTGGGCCGGCGCCACGTACCGCGTCGGACGCGAATCGCAGTTGGAGTTCGCCGAGTCCCTGGCGCCCCCCACTCCCGACAATATGAGGCTGGGCAGCAGCCTCTTGTGGAATTCGCGCAACACGGGGACGCCGGTCTCCTTCCCGCCGGTGCCCTGGGCCACGAATGTTGCCAAGGATTACTTTGCGACTCGCGGCGAATGGTTTTGGGAATATGGCCTGACCGCCGACACGATCTATGATGCGGAGGAGATCCGCGACCATTTGTTCAAGGCAATTTATGGCACGTGGTGGAATGTGAAACAATCGCCGACCTATGCGAACCATGAAATCTCCTGGATGGGTTACGTTGCCGGGAAACGCGAATCCCGCCGCCTGGTCGGAGATTACATTCTCTCGGAGGCCGACGTCCGCAACCCGCCCGGCTTCCCGGACGCGGTCGTCACTGAAAAGCGGGATATTGATCTGCATTACCCGGAGGGCGGCAAATATGATTTCATCACTTACGCCCAATACACCAAAATCAACTCGTACTGGATTCCCTTTCGCTGTCTTTACTCAACCAACATCGCGAACCTCATGATGGCCGGACGCTGTCTGAGCGCCAGCCACGTGGGGCTGGGCAGTCCGCGCGTCATGAACACCTGCGGCCAGATGGGCGTGGCGACCGGCACCGCCGCCGCGTTGTGCAAGCGTTACAACACCCTGCCCCGGGGCGTGTACCAAAATCATATCTCCGAACTCCAGGCGATGCTGGGCATCACACCGCCCCCGCCCCAACCCACCAACTTTGTCGTGATCCTGGATAACATGGCCACCAACCAGGGCGTCACCGTGACGGGGAGTTGGACCCTGAGCACCTCGGACAGTGGATACTACGGCACCAATTACATGCATGATGGCAACACCGCCAAAGGCGCCAAGAGTGTGCGGTTCACACCCAACCTGCCGTGCCGCGCCGATTACGAGGTCTATTTGCGCTGGACTCAGAGCAGCAACCGGTCCACCAACACTCCGGTGGACATCATCAGCCTGGCCGGCACGAACACGGTTGTTGTCAATCAAACCATTAAGGGGGGCCAGTGGAATCTCCTTGGCACTTACCCCTTCGCCCTCGGCAGTCTCGGCAGCGTCCTGCTCCGGACCTCCGGCACTTCCGGCTACGTCATCGCTGACGCGGTCGCTTTTGTCCCCGCGTTCACGCTCGACCCGCAGTTTTCCGGCGATCCGTGGAAGGATGACGACGGGGATGGGATTTGCAATTATGTGGAGTACCTCAACGGAACGGATCCAGGGGATGCGGCCAGTTTTCTGAAGGTTGAACTGAATGTTCAAAGCGGGGTGGCGACCCTTGGCTTCATCGCGCAGGGGGGCCGCGCTTACGCCATCCAATACCGCGACTCGCTGGCCGGCGGGTCGTGGTTGACGCTTACCAACCTCCCCGCTTCCGATCTCACCCGCGAGGTGCGCCTGCCGGATTCATCAGCCATGGCCCACCCGAGCCGCTTCTACCGCCTGAGCGCGAGCAGCGCCCCGTAGGCACAAACGGGGCTCCTGGGGCTGTGTCGCCCGGCGGAAGCACGCCGCGCCTTCGCGTTGAGTCCACCGACACGGCGGACAGGAACACCGCTTGCCAGAACCCAAGCCAAGCGGACCACGCCCCGTCGGCTCACGCCGTTCCTTGCACTCGTCATGCCCCCCGCCGCGCCCTGCCGGGGCTCAAGAAGTCCCCTTGCATTATTTCGGGGGTGGAATAAGCTGCCGCCACACGGTCACCAACAACCAAACATGCCTATGAGTACAAACCACACCTGGAGATTCTTCCGCGCTGGCGGCTTTGACCAAGTCAAACTGGAGACCGGCGCGGACCTGATGAACCTCGACAAGCTCGACCAGAAGTTATGGGTCGCGCTGGCTTGCCCCACCAAGGGGCTGGAGTTCGATTCCAGAACTTTCGAACTCATTGACACTGACAAGGACGGACGGATACGCGCTCCCGAGTTGATCGCAGCCGTCAAGTGGGCCGGTTCCATGCTGAAAAATCCGGACGATTTGGTCAAGGGCCTTGGCTCCATTCCGCTGACGGCCATTAACGATGGGACAGCCGAAGGCGCGCGGCTGCTGGCGTCCGCCCGGCAAATCCTGGCCAACCTCGGCAAAAAAGACGCGGCAGCCATCTCGGTTGAAGACGCGTCCGATGCCGCCAAAATTTTCGCGAACACGACCCTCAACGGCGATGGGGTGATCATTCCCGAAACCGCGAGCGACGAAGCCACGAAGTCAGTCATCCATGACATCGCCGCGTGCATGGGCACGGTGCCGGACCGGTCCGGCAAACCGGGCATAGACCAGGCGAAAGCGGACGCGTTCTTTGCCGAATGCGCGGCGTTTGACGCCTGGAACAAGAAAGGGGAAGCCGAGGCCGCCACCCTGTTGCCCGCCGGGGCCGGAACGGCGGCCGCCTATGAGGCGGTGAAGGCAATCAAAGCCAAAGTGGACGATTACTTCGGACGCTGCCGTCTCGCAGCCTTCGACCCCAGAGCGGTGGCCATTCTGAACCGCAAGGAGGATGAGTACCTTGCGGTTGCCGCCAAAGACCTCAGCATCAGTGCGACGGAGATTGCGAGCTTCCCGCTGGCCCAGGTTGCTCCCGGCAAACCGCTGCCGCTCAAGAGCGGGATTAATCCCGCCCATGCGGGGGCGGTTGCGGCGCTTTATGCCAACGCGGTGAAACCGTTGCTGGGCGATAAATCGGAGCTGTCCGAAGCCGACTGGACCGCCCTGCAGGCCAAACTCGCGCCGTATGAAGGCTGGCTGGCGGCCAAAGCCGGAGCGGCTGTGGAAAAGCTTGGCATCAAGCGGGTGCGGGAGATTCTTGGCAGCAAGGCCAGGGAGAACATCAACGCCCTGATTGCCAAGGACAAGGCACTCGAGCCCGAAGCCACCTCGATCGCCAACGTCGAGAAGTTGACCCGCCTGGTTCAGAATCTGCACAAGCTCTGCACCAATTTCGTCAACTTCAAGGACCTGTATGACGGCAACGAGCCCGCCATCTTCCAATGCGGCACGCTCTACCTGGACCAACGGTCGTGCAACCTGTGCCTCACCGTGGAAGACGCCGCCAAGCACGCGAGCATGGCGGCCCTGGCTGGCGCTTACCTGGCCTATTGCGACTGCGTGCGCAAGGGCACGGGCGAAAAAATGAGCATCGTCGCCGTGTTTTCCCAAGGCGACGACGACAACCTCATGGTGGGCCGGAACGGCATATTCTATGATCGCAAGGGCCGCGATTACGACGCCACCATCACCAAGATCGTGGCGAACCCCATCAGCCTGCGGCAGGCGTTCTGGCTGCCGTACAAGAAATTTGTGCGCCTGATCGAAGAGATGATCGCCAAACGCGCCGCGGCCGCCGAGGCGGCCTCGGACGCCAAGCTGGCACAAGCTGCAACCGCCACCGCCGCGGCCGACAAAGCCAAGCCCCCCGAGCCCAAGAAGATAGATGTGGGCACGGTTGCCGCTCTGGGTGTGGCCTTTGGCGCGATTGGCGCCTTCTTCACCGCGCTGGCCACCGGCCTGGTCAAGATCGCCTCGTTCGGGCCGCTGGCCATTGTTGGCGCCATCGTGGCGATCATCGCCCTGATTTCCGGGCCGTCCATGATCCTGGCCTACATCAAGCTGCGGAAGCGCAACCTTGGGCCGATCCTCGACGCCAACGGCTGGGCGGTCAATGCCAAGGCGAAAATCAATGTTCCCTTCGGCACCTCGCTCACCGCCATTGCCAAGCTGCCGCCCGGCGCGCAACGGGACCTCACCGATCCGTTTGCAGAGAAGAAGAGCCCCTGGCCCAAGATTATCGTGGTGCTCTTCCTCCTCTATCTGGCCTGGTTGCTCCTCGACCGCGGGGGCTACATCCACCAATGGACCCGTGGGCGCTTCGGCACACCGAAACCCGTCCCTGCGGCCCCGGCGGCAACGCCCGCCGCGCCTCAAGCCCCGGCCGCGCCGGCCGCTCCCGCGGCCCCGGCCGAAGCAGCCAAGTAAAAGCTGCGCCAATCGTTCGCTGTAATCAACCGCCCTGCCCCGGCCCCCGTGCCGCGGCAGGGTGGTTTGCTTCCAAGGGATCGGCCCACAGGCGACTGTTCCACGACTCGGCCACTTTTGGTTTGGCTTTTTGCCCGCCCCTCCGTTGAATGAGATTATGACGTTCAGCCCCCCCCACGGGTGTTTGAGCAATGCAGGGCCGTTTTGGCGCCGGTGTTTTGTTATGGGTGGCGCGACCGCGTTGCTGCTCGGCGGCATCGGCGCCGCCGGCGCCGATGCGATTGACCCGCGCGGCGTCCAGTTTATCGGCTTTACGCGTTTCAACCAATTCACGCGCTCGGCCGGCACGCGTCCGGGAGAGGTCATTCTCACTTCGCGCGTGATCAACACCCGGATTGACTGGGACGAGCTGGTGGTTTCGTGGAATGTCGCCGCCCCGGATGGCACCTATTTGAAGGTCGAGGCGCGGGGCTTTCGGTTTCGGCAGCCCACCCCTTACTACAACCTGGGTCTTTGGTCCCCCAACCCGGCGCGTTATCCGCGGGAGAGCGTGCTCAACCAGAAGGATGAAAAGGGGGATGTCGCCACGGACACCCTGATGCTGAGGGAACGCTGCCAGCAGGTGCAGATTCGCCTCACCCTGGGCGGAGATGATGCGCTCAGACCGGAGCTCAAGTTTCTAGGCCTGTGTCTGACGGATACCAGCGCTCATCCTGCGCCCCTCCCACCCAATCGGCGGGCTTGGGGCAAGGTGCTGCCCGTCCCCGAGCGCAGCCAAATGGTTTATCCCAATGGCAACGTGATCTGCAGTCCCACCACCATCTCGATGATGATGGGTTTCTGGGCGCAGCGCCTGCAGCGGCCGGAACTCGACCTCGAGGTGCCCGAAATCGTCAAGGCAGTCTATGACACCAATTGGAAGGGAACCGGAAACTGGGTATTCAACACCGCTTATGCCGGAAGCCACCCGGGCATCCGGGCGTATGTCACGCGCATGACGGATTTGGCCGAGCTGGAGGACTGGATCGCCCACGGCATCCCGGTCGGCCTGTCGCTCTGTTATGACCGGTTGCGGGGCCGTCCGGGCGGCCCCAGCGGCCATCTGGTGGTTTGCGTGGGCTTCACCCCCGAGGGCGACCCCATTCTCAACGACCCGGGCACCCGCGAAAAGGTGCAAAAGGTCTTCAAGCGAAAGAACCTCGAATACGCCTGGGCTTACTCACGCAACGCCGCGTACCTGATTTATCCGCAGAACGCCTCCGTGCCAAAGGACCGGTTCGGTCACTGGCATTCCTGGACCTCCACCCGCCGCCTTCGTTTCGATTAGCTCAGTTGCCGGAGGCCGCCGTGGCGCGCTCGAGACGGCGCAGAATCCCGTCCGGCTCGGCCACCCCCAGACGCGCGATTTCATCCGCCCGCTCCTGACGGTCGGCAACCGCGTAGATTCTTAATTCATCCGCATTGCCGGAGGGCCGGACGTGAGCGACGTCGCCATTGTCGAAATAAATCCGCACCCCATCAGTGTAGTTCAGGCGCGTGATTATGCCGAAGCCCTCCGTGGCGGGGAAAAAACCTGCCAGCGCCTCGCGAATCCCTTCAACCGGCGCGGCCACATGCATCACCGCCCCCTCGGCGTCCCGCAAGCGGGGGCCATCCGCCTGAAACAGGATGTCGCGAATGGCGGGGTCGCCAGGTGAAAACCGCTCCAAGATGCGCCGCGCGGCGGCTCGGGGAAAGTCCCTGAGCAATGCCGCGCGGCTGAAGCGGGGCGGCAACTCCGCGAAAAGCGCCGTCAGCGTAGTTCTTCGGCTGACCATCGCGGACAACACCGCGAGGAGGGGCAGCATGGCGTCGCGCGTAGGCAAGGCGCGCAAGGTCCGTCCGTCGCGCTCGAAATCGCTGCCGGTGAGAAAGCCCCCGTTGGCTTCCCAGCCGCAAATCGCACGGCGTCCCCTGGCCCGGGCCCGCTCCATCCCCGCAATCACATAAGGCGACCCAATGCGGGTTTTCGGCTCAACCACCGCCCGCAACCGGCCGCGATCCACCGCGTCATTGCAGGTGATGGGCACCACGACCGCATCGGCGCCGAGGAATTCCGCCGCCACCATTCCCACCAGGTCGCCGCCAAAAAAGCGCACGCGGCCGCGCTCGACCCCCAGGAGCAACGGACGATCGCTGTCGCCGTCCGTCGAGACAACGGCGTCAACGGCGCCGGCTTGGTCCACCAAGGCCTGAATTGTCTCCAGTTGCTCCGTGCCGATGTTTTCCGTGTCTATCGGCACGAAGGTTTCGCTGCGGCCGGCCGGGATCACCCTGGCGCCAAGCTGCTCGAGGATTTCCACCAGCAGATCCCGACCCACGGCCGAGTGCTGATAAGCCAGAAGCCGCAGCCCCCGGAGCGCTCCGGGCGGGAAGAATTCGGTATAACGGCGAACATAGGCGGCCTGCGCCGCCGGGACTTCGGGCGACAGTTCCTGATGCCCGGTCTTGAATTGGCCGCGCTCGTCAAAAAGGGACTCCGCGTAGGGCTGCTCATAAAGCCTCTTGCGCAGCACTTCGACCCGTTCCTGAATTGGCGCCTCATGTTCTTTCAACAGTTCGCCCCGGGCCGTGTTGGTCTTGTAACCGTTCCGATCGAAAGGAATGTGACTGCCGGTTACCATGATGCTCCCCCGGCCCCGCTCGAGGGCGTAACTGGTCAGTGCGGGGGTAGGTAAACACCCCAGATTCACCGGTCGCAAACCGGCATCCGAAATGGCGCGTTCAATGGCCTGGGCAATCTCGCCCCGCCCGCCTTGCTCCGGAACAAACCGGCTTGAACTCGGCCGCAAATCCCGCGCATAGAAAAACTCCTGGCCTGGCCGAATGCCTCCTGCCGACTCCGGGAGAGTTTGGAGATATTGCAGCTCGGCGAGCGCATTGAGGTAAACTTCCAGTTGGGTGAGATGGATGACTTGGCCCCGCCGCCCACTGGTGCCAAACCTCAGAATGACCGGATCGTAGGTTAGTTTTGACCTAAGAGTATTGTCCATCGCCGCGGAAGGCTAACCGCAGCCGCAAATCCGACCAGCTTAAATCGGCCCCGAAGCCTCGGGCTGAACCGCGGGATTGGAGACGGAAGGCACGGCGGCAGGCGGCAAGACGTTTCCCCCGCCGCGGCTTGTCCCTCCAAGCACTACCGGAGGCAGCCCGGCCCGGGCTGGAGCCGGCGGCCGGCACATGCCCAAGTCTGGCAATTGTTGAAACCGCTTGAAGGCCGGATTCAACTCCCGCTTCCGCCGCACTGTAATTTTCATATCAGTACTCACGTCTTAGTCCCCTCAGAACCCGCTTCCGTTCATTTTTGTTTCAGATTTCTCGACG
>Ga0116147_1005436_pt1 | contig 10840 bp, 11 predicted proteins | sample AD_JPNHG3_MetaG_FD_89749 | JGI IMG/M metagenome (GOLD analysis project Ga0116147, IMG submission 89749) | Active sludge microbial communities of municipal wastewater-treating anaerobic digesters from Japan - AD_JPNHG3_MetaG | ecosystem: Engineered > Bioreactor > Anaerobic > Digestate | place...
AAATTCATAATTTAAATAGTATAAAAATATGAAAGAAAATAAGCAATTACATAAACACGAAGGTTATTGTTATTTGAATGGAAAAATTCTTAGAATAGATAAAGCTCATATTTCGCCTTTGGATAGTGGATTTATGAGGGGTTATTGTGTAACAGATTTTTTACGTACTTATAATAATAAAGTGTTTATGTTAAATGAACATTATAATCGATTGCAAAATGGAGCCAAACTGCTTAATCTGAAAATCCCTATTTCTAAGGAGAAAATGTTGCAAATTATTAATATTATTTTAAAGAAAAATAAACAATATGTAAAAGGAGATTTTAAAATTAAAATTTTATTATCTGGTGGTATAGGGAAGACAGATTTGAATATTGGTAAAAGTCCTACTTTATTTATTTATGCGAGCGCAATACCAACATATAGCGATAAATTGTATAAGAATGGGGCTAAATTGATTACATATAAATATCATAGGTATTTACCAGAAGTCAAAACCTCTAATTATATAGAAGCAATAAGACAACAGAAAAATATAGATAAAGCAGGAGCAATAGAAGTACTATATACGGGTGATAAACACGTATATGAGTGCTCAACTAGTAATTTTTTTATGTTTAAAGACGGTAAATTAATAAATAATGCGCAGGGTATTTTAGAAGGTATTACGCGATTGCGCGTGCTACAAATTGCTAAAATGTTTTTTCCTATTGAAGAACGACAGATTAAAATTGAAGAATTAAAAGAAGCTGAAGAAGCTTTTATAACTTCTACTACAAAAGAAATTATGCCGATTGTACAAATTGATAATATAAAAATTGGTAATGGTAGAGTAGGATTAAAAACTACAAAACTTATGGAGGAATTTAAAAAATCATTAAATAATAAAATATAATTTATATATTTTGGCCCTATCGTCTAATGGTCAGGACACAAGATTCTCAATCTTGCAATAGGAGTTCGATTCTCCTTAGGGCTACCTGAATCAGATTCTTTAAGGTTGATTTAATATCAATTTTGTGATAACATAAAAGAATAATAAAATATAGTAAACAAAACCGAAAATATATTAAAAAATTATTAAATAAATTAATATGGCAAAATGTTGTGATAAATGCGGAAAGGGCGTAAATAAAGTGCATTCTTGAAAAAAAATTAAATCTAAATTAAACCCAACCAAAACTTATTATCAAAAGCCAAATTTAAGAACTGTTAAATTGGCAAACGGCAAAAAAGTAACTCTATGTGCTTCTTGTGCTAAAAAACTAACAAGAACTGGAAAAATAAGTGGTTAATTTAATTAGTTGTTATCAATAATATTATTTTGGTAATTATATTTAGTAAGAAAATTTGAGTTTAAGCACAATTTTCTGGCGGGGTGTAGTATAATGGTAGTATTTACCCTTGGGGTGGGTAAGAACCGAGTTCAATTCTCGGCACCCCGACATATTTTGATTATTTCGTATAATTAAGTATGTTTTATGAAAATAAAAAATGAAAATAAAAACAGATAAAAATAGTAAAACCGTTTATATAACTGCAATATTATTTATTTTATCTCTAATATTATTATCTTTGGTATATGTGCGTAATGTTGCATTTATGCCTTTAGTTTTACATTTTACTAATAATATAGGTGATATACTGGGAGTAAAACAAGATTTGCTCGTTTTAATTATATGGTTTGCGGCTGTATGTATTGTAAATTATTTTATAAGTTTTGTTTTGTTTAAAAATAAGCCATCATTAACCTATTTTGTAAATTTGGTAGTTTTGATATTAAATGTATTGTTTTTGATATTGAGCTGGCAAATTTATATGATAAATAGGTAGTTCTTGCAAAATATTCATAATTATGATACAATATATTGTATAGCTTAAATAAGATCTTTTTAATAAAAAATAATATAGATAAATATTCAAATATGCAAGCCATTATTAAAACAGGAGGAAAACAGTATTTGGTTAAGCCAAATCAGATTTTAAAAATAGAAAAAATAGGCAATGTAAAACGAGGTGATGTTATAACTTTTGACAAAGTTTTATTGACTTTTGATGATAAAGTTTTGACTATTGGTATGCCATATGTAGAAAATGCCAAGGTGATAGCAGATGTATTGGAAGCCAAAAGAGATAGAAAAATTTTGGTGCGTAAATATAAATCTAAAACACGTTATCATAAGACATTTGGCCATAGACAACCTTTTATAAGAGTGCAAATAAATAATATTATTGTTTAATTTATTTGTAATATTTTATACTTGTCGATAATATAAAACTACTTTTTTATTTTTACAAATATAAAACTATCTTTTTTATTTTACAAATATAAAATCATTTTTTTATTTTATCAATATAAAACTATCTTTTTTATTTTTACAAATATAAAACTATCTTTTTATTTAATTTTTTAGTCCTAAAACCAGAGTGTAAAACCTGTTAAATTAAGGGGGATAAAATATTTGACTTTTTTCCAAATATTTTATATACTATGTATTGTAGAATTTAAGAACAAAATATATATTATTATAGTAATATTGAGAGGATAGATATTAAATAAAATAGACAATTTTAGATGTTTTATATATGTATTTTGTTTTTATGATATAATTAATTAATAAATATTAAAAAATATGAAAGAAATAATAGGAGACAAAATAGTTTGAATTGATATAATTATGCCCAGCGAAGAAGAGCTTCGGGCCCTAAAACAAGAACTAAATTTGCCAGAATCTTTAATAAATGAATTACGCGCACCATCTTTTAGAGACAAGGTAAATATTTATGACAAATTTATTTATACAGTTTTATATTTTCCTATTTGAAATGAGACAAGGCAACTTTCAGAGCCAGAAGAGCTTGATATTATATTGGATAAAAAATATTTAGTTACCATTCGTTATAATCATAGGTTGGAACCTCTGAATGATTTTATGAAAAAATGTGAATCTCTAACAAGATCCGGTTGCAATATGTTATTAGGGGATACAACATATAAAGGATTATATTTTTTGATGGAAGAGCTTTTAGAATTTTCTAATAGGCAGTTAAAACATATCGAAGACAAATTAACAAATATGGAAGAGGGTATATTTTGTCATAAACCAAATGAAAATTTAATTTTTAATATTCTTGCTGCTAAACGTGATTTATTAGATTTTCGTAAGACATATTTGAGCTTGCATTCGTGTTTGGATATATTGGAATTTAGGGGGGAATATTTTTGAGGTTCAGAAGCTAAAATCTATTTATTGGATTTAAGACATGATAGTGATAAAGTATGAAATAATTTACAACATCATTTGGATTTATTAAATTCCTTAGAAACAACTTTGTATACTTTAATTGATCATAAAACTAATACTTTGACTAGAATTTATACTGTTTTATCTTTTATTACTTGGCCTACTTTGATTGTTATTAGTTGATATCAAACTAATACTAAACATTTACCATTTATAGGTATGCCCTTTGATGCATATATAATTCTATTAATAGCTTTTATTCCTTCTCTTTTGATTTATTCGTATTTAAAAAAGAAACAATTACTATAAACAATATATTATGACTTACGAATTATGTTTTTATAATACTTTAACTAGACAAATAGAGAAATTTGAACCATTGGTGCAGGGTAGGGTGGGTTTTTATAGTTGTGGTCCTACTGCATATAATTTTACTCATTTGGGGCATTTACGAACTTATGTCTTGTATGATCTTATTAAAAGAGTTTTAATATTTGATGGATATAAAGTTAAACACGTGATGAATATTACAGATGTTGGCCATTTATTAAGTGATGCCGATGAAGGAGAGGATAAGATAGAAAAACAAGCAATAAAAGAAAAAAAATCGGCTTGGGATATAGCTGAATTTTATACCAATGATTTTTTAAATAATTTGAAACAAATGAATATTATTTTACCTGATATTATAGCACCAGCCACAAAACATATTGAGGAACAAATTAGTTTGGTAAAGAAAATAGAACAAGCAGGTTTTGCTTATACTATTTCTGATGGAGTTTATTTTGATACTTCTAAACTATCTGATTATGGTATTTTGAATAAACAAAGCCAAGAAGAAAAACAAGTTAATCAACGAATAGAACAAAGTAGAGAAAAAAGAAATATTACGGATTTTGCTTTATGGAAATTTTCACCTCAAAATCAAAAAAGAGAAATGGAGTGAGATTCACCCTGGGGAAAGGGATTTCCGGGGTGGCATATTGAGTGTGCAGCTATGTCTATGAAGTATTTGGGAGATTATTTTGATATTCATGCAGGAGGGGTAGATCATATACCAGTGCATCATCCAAATGAAATCGCCGGGGCCGAAGCAGTAACAGGAAAACATTTAGCAAAATATTGGATACATGGTGGATTTTTAAATTTTTCAGGTGAAAAAATGTCAAAATCAAAACATAATTTTATTAGATTAGAAGATTTGCAAAAAGAAAATATTAGTCCCTTGGCAGTACGTTATAGTATGTATTTAGGATATTATAATAAAACATTAGAGTTTAATTTAGATTCTTTACATGCTGCAGAAACAGCTTTAAACAATCTTGTAGAATTTATTAAACGATTATTAAGAATAAATCAGTTGTGTATGGCTAAAAAAATTCAAATTCAAGATAGCCAAGAGGCGCAAGATATCTTAAATCATTATGAAGAGGCATTTTTTACACAAGTTCATAATAATTTTGATATGCCTTCTGCAATAGAAATTATTTGAAATTTTATAAAAGAATATAACAAAAACCCAATGAATTATAATCCACTAAAAGTTTTGGATATGTTTTACAAGTTTGATAGAATATTAGGGCTTAAATTATCTGATATTACATTGGATAATATACCGCAAAATATAGAAAAATTAGCAGAAGAACGTTGGTTAGCAAAAAGTAATCAAAATTGAGAAGAAGCCGATAAGTTACGTGCATATATTCAAGATGAGGGCTATACAATAGATGATTTTGAGGGTTTTTATTTAATTAAAAAAACAAATAAATAAATTTGATTTTATGGCCAATACTTCTTCAAATTCATTACCCTTAGACAGATTGCCCCCTCAAAATATTGATTTAGAAGAATCAGTATTAGGAGCTTTGATGTTAGATAAAAATGTAATAATAGAAATAGCTGATTTATTAGAACCAGAAGATTTTTATCGTAAATCTCACCAAATTATTTATGAATTAATTTTGGAGCTGTTTAATAATCATGAGCCAATAGATATTTTAACTTTGTCTAATAAATTAAGAGAAAAAAAGTTGCTTGAAGAAATCGGTGGAGCTAGCTATTTAACATCTTTGATAAATAAATTACCCACAACTTATCATACTGAAGAATACGCGAAATTAATTCATAAAAAAAGAATTTTGAGAGATTTGATTGCTGCTTCATATGATATTTCTAGATTAGCCAATAATGAAGAAGAAAATATAGATGATGTATTGGATCAAGCAGAACAATTGATTTTTCAAATTGCAAAAAAGAAAACCGAACAAAATTTTGTTCAGATAAAAGATGAATTATCTAAAGCGTTCGAACGTATAGAAATGCTTCAGGAAGGGAAAGGTAAATTGCGTGGTGTAACTACTGGGTTTAAAAGTTTGGATAATATATTGGGTGGACTTCAAAAATCTGATATGATAGTTTTGGGTGCTAGACCTTCTTTAGGAAAAACAGCTTTAGTATTGGATATTGCTAGAAATGCCGCCATGAAAGGTGTGGGTGTGGGTATTTTTAGTTTGGAAATGTCAAAAGATCAATTGGTTGATCGTTTGATTTCTGCTGAATCAACAGTTGATTTATGAAAAATTAGAACAGGTTATTTATCATCAAGCGGTGAAATGAATGATTTTGTATTGTTAAATGATGCAATTTCTCGTTTAGCTGAAGCTCCTATTTACATAGATGATACCCCTGGGTTAACTTCTTTACAAATTCGCACCAAAGCAAGAAGATTATTGGCAGAAGCAGATATCGGTCTTTTGGTAATTGATTATCTGCAAATGATTATGCCTATGAATACTTATGCTGGTTCGGTTCAACAATATACAGAAATATCTAGAGCAGTAAAATCATTGGCAAGAGAGCTGGAAATTCCAATTTTAGTAGTTTCACAGTTGTCAAGAAATGTTGAACAACGCACCCCACCAATTCCAAAATTATCTGATTTAAGAGAAACAGGATGTTTGGCATTTGATAGTTTAATTATGCGTGCTGATACAGATGAAGTAGTAAAAATTAAAGATCTGGCTGATAGACAAGAACAAGTTGAAATTCCTGTTTATACTTTGGATGATAATTGAAAATTAGTTGTTAAACCACTTATTAAAGCTTTTTATAGTGGTAAAAAAATGGTTTATGAATTAAGTTTAAAAAGTGGCAGAACTATTAAGGCATCAGCCAATCATCCTTTTAGAACATTGGATGGCTGAGTTAGATTAGATGAGTTAAAAACAGGAGATAGATTAGCTGTTTTTAACAAAAACTTAAATAGTCCAGAAATTATTTGAGATGAAATTGTATCTATTGTATCGTTGCGTATGGAAGATGTTTATGATGTTACAGTGCAAGATACACATAATTTTATAGCCAATGATATAATTGTTCATAATAGTATTGAGCAAGATTCTGATGTGGTAATGTTAATTTATCGCGAAGATAAATATAAAAAGGATAGTCCCAATCCAAATATTGCTGAAATTTTGATTTCCAAACATAGAAATGGCCCTGTTGGTCAAGTACAATTATATTTTAATCCAGAGATTACGAGTTTTCGAGAGTTAGATAAAAATATGACAGAAGAAATAGAAGAAGGCTATACGCCACTTATACCACCAGATAATACAGAAAATAATGATTTTGGTGAAGGTTTTGAAGAAAATTAAAATTATATCTAAATAATCTTTTTTAATATTACTATGGATATTATACCTGATGATATACATAAATTAACAGGATTTTTTCAAAAGTTGCCAGGAGTGGGATCGCGACAAGCAAGTCGTTTGTCTTTTTTTGTTGCTCATTATTCACAAAAAAATTTGAAAGACCTTGCAAAATTAATTTGAAATATATCGCAAGATATAAAAATTTGTTCGAATTGTTTTTTTCTTTTTGCACCGAATACTAAAAACCAAATATTATGTCCTATTTGTCAAGATCCTAACAGAAATCATAATGTTATTTGTGTGGTAGAAAATGATACAGATTTAATTACCATAGAAAAAATTGGTAAATACAAAGGGGAGTATCATATATTAGGGGGATTGCTGTCCAATATTGATGAAGCCAAAGAAAATTCTTTAACTATTAAGCAGTTAATTTTTAAAGTCAGAGAATCAATACAAAATAAAAAACCCATTGAAGAAATTATTTTGGCCTTAAACCCAACTGCCGAAGGTTATTTGACTTCTTTGTATTTAAAAAAGATATTAGAGCCATATAATATTAAAATTACTCAAATAGGCGTAGGCATTCCTTATGGTGGCGAAATTGAATTTGCTGATCCCGAAACAATAAAAGAAGCAATAAAAAGACGGCATTAATAGTTATCTTAGCGATATTTAGTAGTAGTTATTGCAAAATATCACATAATTTGATAATATTATAGAGTAATATATTATTATATAAAAGTTTAACATTTTTTATGATAAAACATCCTATAAAATTAAAATGAAAAATCATTTCTATTTTAGCTTTGTTGTTAATGGTTATTGTGGGTTATAGTGTATTTTTTAATAATTCTTTAAAGAAAAATACAGCTAATACAGAAATAGAAAGTAGCCAAATAGCCAAAAGTTTGGAACCAATTGGTAAAACAAATGCCAAATTAGACATTGTTATTTTGGCAGATTATGAATGTTTTTGATGTAGACAATATTTTGATCAGACTATCAAACCTTTTTTGGATAGCGAAATAAATAAATATGATGTCTCATTGAGATATGATTTGTTTGCTAATATAAATTCGCCTTCGTTGTTAGCCTCAGAAGCGGCGTATTGCGCTAATGAACAAGGTAAGTTTTGGGAAGCCAATGAAATGCTTTGACAACTTAAACAAACACCAGACAATACAATTGATTTTTCTTATGATAATATTATAAATACTTTAAGCAATATAAATTTAGATCAAAACAAATTAAAGAATTGTTTAGATACACATAAGTATCGAGATGTTATTTTAGAAAGATCTCAGTGATATGTAAATAAATATCAATCATTAGGTTTCCCAACGACATTTTTGAATGGTAAACCAATACAAATGATGGTAGAAGGGAGGATGCAAGATGTTGGGGCAATATCATTGTCAGATTTTATTCAGAAAATAGAGCAAGCGATGCCTTAATAGAGATATAAACAACAATCAAAATTATTAAAAAAATTATTAAAAAATTACAAAAATAAAATTATTATTATGATTATACTTTATACGGCGCCAGGATGTCCCTGGTGTCATGTAGCAAAAAATTTTTTAGATGAACATCACATAGAATATATTGAAAAAGATGTTTCTAATCCCAATTATGCCACTGAATTAATACAAAAAACAGGGCAAACAAGTATACCTGTATTAGATATTGATGGCCAAATTGTTAGGGGATTTGACAAAGAAAAAATACAAGAATTATTAAATATTCAAAGTTAATTTTTATATATGGGGAATATTGTTGTAGGAAATAAATTAGCAAAACATTTATCTGCCAAACTCCAAGCTAAGTTTTGCCCAGTAGAATTTACCAAATTTATTGATGGACCAGTAAAACCACGCATTTTAAATTTTAGTAAAGCAAAATTTGGTATTTTATTATTGGATATGTACCAGGACATAGATATTAATGATTATTTGATTAATTTTTTGCTTTTATCAGCTAAAATGAAAGAAAAGTGCGATAAAGTTATAGGCATTATCCCATATCTACCTTATAATAGACAGGATAAAGAATTTTTGCCTGGAGAACCAGTTTCGGCAAAAATTATTGGGCATTATTTGAGTATTAATTTAGATTATTTTATTACTTGTAATAATCATAACCACAGGTTAATGTTGCAAGATTTATTTACTATTCCTAGTTTTGATGTATCTTTGTTTGGCGAGCTTGGTAAAGAATTTTATGATTTTGATATTAACAATACATTAATTATAGGACCAGACCGAGAATCCAAGCCCTTTGTTTTGGATTTTATAAAAAATAAGCCTTTTGATTATATTATTTGTAATAAATCGAGAAATTTGAATACCAATAAAGTCAAAATTACTTTGCCAAAATATGTTAAGCCAAATATGCTTGTTAACAAAGATATCATTATCGTAGATGATGTTATAGCAACTGGTGGAACATTATTAAAATTGATTCCAGAACTAAAAAAATATAATATCAAAAGTATTAATTTTGCTTTTGTTCATGGATTGTTAATAAATAATACAGAACAATTATTAAAGTCTACTAAAGCCAAAAACATAATTTCTACTAATACTATATTTAATATGTTTGCCAAAGTTGATTGTGTAAATGCTATATTTAAAGTTGTTAATAAAATTTTGAATAAATAAATATGCCCAATCACGATAATAATATAGAAGAATCTTATCCTTTGTTTGCGCCGGCTTTGGCAGAAAGAAAGAAAATTGATAATAATTTTTTTCTTAAAGCTAAATTAGTTGATATTTCTACTGGTAAAAATTGAATTGTTGTTATAAATTATGAAGATGCCAAAAGAATTGGGATTTTGCCAGGTGATGAATTGGTATTATCTTGGAAAAATAAAGAAACAGAAGTTGGTGTAGATATATCGAGTGAAATAGTTAAACCACAAGAGGTAGGTATTTTTAAGGATATATCTAGCAAATATAAAATCAAAGAAGGGGATTTAATAAAATTTACTTTTGCTAATCGCGCACCCTCATTGCAAGCAATTTATAAAAAATTATTTAGACAAAAACTTACATACAAAGAAATTTTATCAATTATAGATGATATTGTAAAACACAGACTTAATGATATTGAGATTGCATTTTTTATTGCTTCGGCATTTGATGAAGATAATTTTTCAGAGGAAGAGCTATATTATTTAACCAAAGCCATTGCTCAAACTGGCGATACGATGAAATTTGAAAAAATTACAGCTGATAAACATTCTACAGGTGGATTACCTGGCAATAGGATTACTCCAATTATTGTGCCTATAGTTGCGAGTTTTGGTGTTTGTATACCCAAAACTTCATCTCGATCTATTACTTCTGCTGCTGGGACAGCTGACGCAGTGGAAACTATTATGAATGTAAAATTTAATACTCAACAGATTTATAATTTAGTGAAAAAAAATAAAGGGTGTTTGGTATGAGGCGGAGCATTAAATTTGGCACCCGCTGATGATTATTTTATTAAGATTACTCACTCGTTGGGTATTGAGCCATATTCTAAAATGGTAGTGAGTGTAATGGCAAAAAAAGTAGCAATGGGTATAACTCATTTGATTATTGATATACCAGTTGCTAGAACTGCTAAAATTCCTGATATGGATACTGCTTTGAAAATTAAAGATATTTTTTTGAAAATAGCCAAAGAATTTAATATCAAAATAGAAGTAGTAATTACTGAGAGCAATGGTCCAATTGGCAGAGGTATTGGCCCGGCTTTAGAAATGCGTGATGTATTGCGTGTTTTACAACAAAAAGACAATAGGCCAATGGATTTAGAAAATAAAGCCATTAAACTTACTGGCATTTTATTAGAACTGACAAATAGAATAGCTAAAGGGCAAGGGGAAAATAGAGCGCGTGAAAATTTGATATCAGGAGTTGCTTGAAAAAAAATGATGGCTATCAT